>OIZT01000674.1_pt1 | contig 19536 bp, 12 predicted proteins | sample 1588611 | NCBI WGS metagenome assembly OIZT01 (sample SAMN03283278) | human gut metagenome | biome: human-associated habitat; material: feces | host: Homo sapiens | place: Peru | collected 2012
TCCCGGAAACAGGGACATCGAGGGTCACATAACCTACCGAGCTGAACACAAGAACTGCCGAGCCAGTGTTGGACACCGAAATTGAATAGGTTCCATCCTCCCCGGAGGAGATTCCATTCATCGTGCCTTTCTCCATAACGGACGCGAAAGGTATCGCCTCACCAGTCGATGCATCGCGCACGACTCCAGTGACCGTCCCCTTCTGGGCGAATGCCGCACCTATGCTGATAAACAGGCATAGCGCGATAGTAAATAATTTTTTACCCATAAGCTTAAAACTTTTGTTAAACTTAACGATTATTGAATATTGAAATAGTATTCCTATGTCTTTTATATGTCATTTTTACTCATAACTTCGAGCCTTCGGGGTTGTTCGCTCCAACCTAAAACGGCTCTGTCACAAAATCAAATGACTAACCCACTTACAAAGTAAATAAAAGTTTTCTATAATTCCAACTAACAAATTTACGCTCCAAGATGAATTTTTATTTAGATTTTATCGTTTTACCCTACATTCAGATTCCGATAATTAATCATTTCGCTTCATGTTTGTCAGATGGACAACGTCATTGCTACCAAACGTTAAGTTTGGCAAAAAATAATTTTATCGTTTCAAGAGGCAAACATATCCGAAAACATGATACATCGGACTCAGGTAACGATGCAAACCATCTTTCATTTTGTAATCCATACTCATTCGCCATCCACGATGCTTCAGTCGCGGAGCAGAACAGGATTCTGGAGCGGTAGGCTCCAGGATTATCTTAGCCGTGACAGTCTATTTTCAATCAGTGCCCTGTAAAGGTCTTTTGTCTCGTCAGGAAGAAATGACCTGTCCAGAATGTCAAACCAGAGGGGCTTGTTCGAAATCATTCTGCCAATGATCCATCTGCACACCTTTGTTTCAATCCCGGCAGCTGTCATCGCTTTTTCGAATGCGTCTCGGTCATATCCTGTTATGCCCTCTCTACCTTCCGTCCCGCTTCCTTCCAAAGGCATAGCCAGTTCGTCTTTGTCCTCGATCCCTGTCAGGAGCACCGCAAGCAGGTCGTATGCCGGTGAAAGGGTGTAATCGCTGCCATCGGTTGAAATCAATGAGAAATTCTTGCAGTGCATGTCCGAGTTGCCGGTTATCCACGAAAACAGCACAATCTCCCAGAAGCGCTGGACATCCAGAAGCGGAGCGGAAGAGAGCATGCTCACCACGGCTGACAATTGAGAGTACGAGCCAAGGTATTTGTGTTCTGTGAGTCTGTTTGTAAGCTGGCACATGTCCAGCATAGAGTATTTCTGTCCTTTCGGGCCTCTGTCCATCCTTTTGGTGATGTATGCGAGTTCTCCGTCTGACATTCTGATCAATCCGTGTCTGGCCGTGCGGATCCCCGAAGCCTCCGCCATGTTCATTGTCACATTCTCCAATTCCGGCATTGACTTGTAGGCAGGGCTTTGCGGTTTGAGAATGTATCCTCCCCACAATCCCACAATAGTCAGCCTGTCCTCTTCGTTGCGGCCTCCCTTGTTGATGTCCAGAGCCAGTTTGGCCTGAACCCCGGTCACCGAGGTGCTGGACTTGATGACTTCGAATGCCAGTTCCGAGATGTTATCCCTTGAATATGGCAGTACAGGCACTTTCGGACATCCGAAAAGCCTTTTCGCACATGATGAATGATAGTCCCTCTCGCCTTCCTTCAAGGACTTGCCGCAGCAGAGGCATAGATTATTTGTCTCCATAATGCTCTCTAACGCTAAGATTACCTATGCAGTCCTTACAACAAGCCAGCAGTAAGGACATCCTGTCTCTTGGATCTATTTTCCAGGATTTGTGGACAATGTCAAGCAACCATCCTTCCGGGATCAGCCCATCGAAGACGGGGAACATCATTTCTTTTGAATATTCAGACTCGGTCAACGGCATTGTCGGGCTGATGGCCTTGGCTCCCGCAGATTTCAGGTAGTTGCCGTCATAAGAGAAATGGTACCCTTCCGAATCTTCTGTCAGAATCCCACAGAATGAGTCGTCAATGTAAATGTCAGCCTTTTTCATTATTCATTGATCTTATGCGCCTGAAGTTCCTCACCAAAGAGCTTGAGCACTTGATTGACTTTGTCTAACCGGACGGTGTTCTTACCGTTTTCCAGTTCCCTGACGAACCTGACACCGACCCCGGATCTTTCTGCCAGTTCAATCTGGGTCAGTCCGAATGTTTTCCTTTTTTTACGAATATGTTCCCCGATACTCATTTCAAACGAAAATATAATCCCTTTCGGGTACAAAAATAATGAAAATTCGTTAATATCATCCCTTTCGGGATTGTTTTTTGCCGTGTGTAATCTGCCAAGAAAGATAACGAAGCCTTCCCGTCGCCGAGTTTGCCGAACAGTCTTTGCCGGATAATCGACCTAAACGACCTTCCAACCGTCGATGCGTCGGGCGGAGGTCGAGAAGTTCACGCCGACTCTGAATATCCTTCTGCGGTCGTCGGCGAACGGGCGGGCGTAGCCTTTCTCCTCGATCTGCGCGAGGGCCTCGTCCGGGGTGGAGTCGGTCTTGATCTCGATGATGTAGACGTAGTCCTTGGTCTTGATGAGGATGTCGATGCGGCCGTTGGAGGTCGTGCGCTCTGTCTCGACATATTCTCCCATCAGCTCGATGATGATGTACATCGCGTACTGGAAGTCTTTCTCGCAGTCGCCCTGGATCTGGTAGTTTGTCCTGGCGAAGAGGGCGTCCAGACGGGTCATGAAGCCCTCTGGGTTGCCGGATTCGACATCCATCGACATGAGGGATATGAGGGTGTTGGTGGAGTCGCTCTGGATCGGGGCATAGTATCCCAGCAGGAAGTTAAGGAAGCCGTCCTTCACCTCCATGTTCGGGAATCCGAGCGTGTAGAGGTTGAAGCGCGGGTCAAAGCCCTTGATGGTGAGGTAGCCGCTCTGGTAAAGGAGCGGGACAGGGTTGAGGAACGCCGTGTTCACGTCGCTCAGCAGGGAGGAACCCACGAGGTCGCTCGACAGGCGGGTCACGTCATAGGAGGTCTTCCTCATCACCTTGACGAGGAAGGACGGCGTGCCCGTCTCGAACCAGTACTCCCGGAACTTCAGGCTGTCAAAGGTGTTCAGAAGGCTGAACGGGTTGTAGACCCCGGTTGAATCCTCGCAGAAGTGGTAGCCGTCGTACATCAGGGCCAGCTTTTGGCGGCACTCCTCCTCGGAGAGTCCGTTGGCCTCGGCGAGTTCCCTGACGCTTTCCGCGAAACAGTCCGTGAGGTCTGTCTCGGACACTCCGCAGATGTCCGTGTAGCGTGCGTCCATCGAGATGTCCTTGGGGTTGTTCAGGTCGCTGAACACGCTCATCTTCCCGATCTTCGTAACCCCGGTGAGGAAGCCGAAGCGAATGAACGCATCCTTGGACTTCATCACGCCGTAGAAGCCGCGGAGCGTCTCGCGCATCTTGTCCTGAAGCTCCGGACGGTCAAGGTTGTCGATGACGGGCTTGTCATATTCATCGACAAGGATCACCACCTGACGGCCGGTCTTCCGGCAGGCTGCTTCGATCACGTTGCCGAAGCGGATTCCGGGGATGTCAGAATTGTTCTCGCTCCCGTATTCCTTTTCCCATTTGCAAAGAGCGTTGGACAGAACCTTTGCAATCACTTCCTCCTGATTGTAAGCGACTCCGCTCAGATCCAGGTGCAGGACCGGGTACTCCGTCCAGTCCTTCTCAAGAGACGCGATCGCCAATCCGTCGAAAAGTTCCTTTTTCCCTTGAAAATATGCCTCCATCGTCGAGAGCAGAAGGCTCTTTCCGAAACGCCTGGGGCGGCTTAGGAAGTAGTATTGACCGGTCTTGGCAATCTTGTAGATGAGATCGGTCTTGTCGACATAGACATACCCGCCCTGGCGGATCTTCTCAAAACTCTGTATTCCAATCGGGTATAGCATACGCCTGTCTTTTAGTTCATTCACTACAAACTTACATAAAAATCTGCGAATTACACGCCCTCCACATAAGAAATCTACTGATTTTTAGAGAAGCGTTGAAGATTTCTTCGGCACTGGCATATCCGTTTGAAGACAAGTGTTGTCGCCTCTTGGCTAAAAATGCGTTTTCCTTATTTGTGTTTAGTACAGAATAAGTTATATTTGCAAGCAATGCATAACCATGAATGATATGAAAGTCGTATTCCTTGACATTGACGGAGTGATTCAACCTCTTGGAAAGCAGGATCGTTTCAAACATCTTGACGAGATAGAAGAAATCGCCAAGGCATTGGATCAGAAGATTCCCGGATTCAACTATTATGAATATGTCTCCGAGGAAAATTACCCAGAAAGTTTCTTCGGTGTATACAGCAGGAAATGCAATCTTTGCGCAGTCCTTTTTGATTGGCCTAAGGAAGCTGTGAGATACCTTACGGAAGTTCTTGAGCATCAGAATGCAAAAATAGTTATTTCTTCCGATTGGAGGGATTCGGGAAGCCGAATAATGAAAGCCTTTCTTGCCGTGTGGAGCCTTGACAAGTATTTTTACGGCATGCTTGACGGTCGCTCATTCGAAGAACCTACAGAAGGGCAGACTCGTGCAAGAAATTATTTCGCAGAAAAATTTGGCAGATACTCCTTTGACAGTAGGGCTGCTGACATTCGGGATTATCTGGACAGTCACCGTGAAATAACCTCCTATGTCGCTGTTGATGACAGAAATCTAAGGGCGCCTGTGGAAAATCATTTTGTATTTTTCAACGATTGTAGAGTCATAGATGAAAGGAGAGCCCGTCAAATGGAGGAAATCCTTAGCATTGAGGACGGCCCATACCCGTTGGATAAGTGACAGCCCATAAACGGTTCTCAAGTGAGAGCTGTCGCTATCATACAACTTTCCAGCCGTCGATGCGGCGGTTTGCGGTGGAGAAGTTCACACCGATTCTGAACACTCTTCTCGGGTCGTCGGCGAACGGGCGGGCGTAGCCTTTCTCCTCGATCTGCGCGAGGGCCTCGTCCGGGGTGGAGTCGGTCTTGATCTCGATGATGTAGACGTAGTCCTTGGTCTTGATGAGGATGTCGATGCGGCCGTTGGAGGTCGTGCGCTCTGTCTCGACATATTCTCCCATCAGCTCGATGATGATGTACATCGCGTACTGGAAGTCTTTCTCGCAGTCGCCCTGGATCTGGTAGTTTGTCCTGGCGAAGAGGGCGTCCAGACGGGTCATGAAGCCCTCTGGGTTGCCGGATTCGACATCCATCGACATGAGGGATATGAGGGTGTTGGTGGAGTCGCTCTGGATCGGGGCATAGTATCCCAGCAGGAAGTTAAGGAAGCCGTCCTTCACCTCCATGTTCGGGAATCCGAGCGTGTAGAGGTTGAAGCGCGGGTCAAAGCCCTTGATGGTGAGGTAGCCGCTCTGGTAAAGGAGCGGGACAGGGTTGAGGAACGCCGTGTTCACGTCGCTCAGCAGGGAGGAACCCACGAGGTCGCTCGACAGGCGGGTCACGTCATAGGAGGTCTTCCTCATCACCTTGACGAGGAAGGACGGCGTGCCCGTCTCGAACCAGTACTCCCGGAACTTCAGGCTGTCAAAGGTGTTCAGAAGGCTGAACGGGTTGTAGACCCCGGTTGAATCCTCGCAGAAGTGGTAGCCGTCGTACATCAGGGCCAGCTTTTGGCGGCACTCCTCCTCGGAGAGTCCGTTGGCCTCGGCGAGTTCCCTGACGCTTTCCGCGAAACAGTCCGTGAGGTCTGTCTCGGACACTCCGCAGATGTCCGTGTAGCGTGCGTCCATCGAGATGTCCTTGGGGTTGTTCAGGTCGCTGAACACGCTCATCTTCCCGATCTTCGTAACCCCGGTGAGGAAGCCGAAGCGAATGAACGCATCCTTGGACTTCATCACGCCGTAGAAGCCGCGGAGCGTCTCGCGCATCTTGTCCTGAAGCTCCGGACGGTCAAGGTTGTCGATGACGGGCTTGTCATATTCATCGACAAGGATCACCACCTGACGGCCGGTCTTCCGGCAGGCTGCTTCGATCACGTTGCCGAAGCGGATTCCGGGGATGTCAGAATTGTTCTCGCTCCCGTATTCCTTTTCCCATTTGCAAAGAGCGTTGGACAGAACCTTTGCAATCACTTCCTCCTGATTGTAAGCGACTCCGCTCAGATCCAGGTGCAGGACCGGGTACTCCGTCCAGTCCTTCTCAAGAGACGCGATCGCCAATCCGTCGAAAAGTTCCTTTTTCCCTTGAAAATATGCCTCCATCGTCGAGAGCAGAAGGCTCTTTCCGAAACGCCTGGGGCGGCTTAGGAAGTAGTATTGACCGGTCTTGGCAATCTTGTAGATGAGATCGGTCTTGTCGACATAGACATACCCGCCCTGGCGGATCTTCTCAAAACTCTGTATTCCAATCGGGTAAAGCATATGGCCTGTCCTTTTTTAGTTCATTACTTGCAAAGATAGGAACTTTTTTGGACACAACAGTGGTGGCTTCGGAACAATAGATCTTGCTCAGGAATATTCCAACCTTTGTCCGTCAAAATTGAAAAATGAATAGAGGAGGACCGGGTGCCGATCCTCCTCTTGATCATTCAGCCGAAGCTGTTGGTGAATATCAGTCCTCCGCCAGCCACTTGGCAAGGTCGCCTGAGCCTGGCATTCCGAGGTACATATATCCGAAATTGAACCAGCTCGTTGTGCCATCTATCAGACGTGGAACACAGAATTGAACATGCTGGGCATCCACAAACTTGTTATCCGCATCCTTTTCGGCATAGGTCGCGCTGTAAGAAGAAGGATAAGTGTACACAATCTTACCCTTTTTCTCATAATTCAGACCGCAGTAGATTTTCTGGTCGAACTTGATTGTTCCTTTTGCCTCGTCAAGAGTGTAGAACTCAATGTAATCATTGGCTCCGCCGACGAACGAGTCCTCATCCCATGCCAGAACTACCTTGTCTTTAGGGTAAGGGTTCATGATGCGCCAGCGGTTGAATCCCTCAGCTTTGAGGACATCAACCTTGACAATGTTCAGGTCTGAGTCAGAAATCTGGAGTGCGAGTCCGTCAAACCATTCACCTGTGCCGATGGAAGTCCATGTGTAGGCTTTCGCCAGGGTGAAAGTATTTGAGGTGATCGCTATCTTTCCATTGTATTCGGTCTCGTCAGCGAACGTTACGGTTCCTTTGTAGGTTTTTCCTATTTCCATCTTGGAGATGTCAAGGGACAGCATGGTCTCGCTTTTCCCCTTTTCAAATGAAATCGTGGCAGGAGCGGTGATGCCGTCAGGAAGAGTTCCTGTGATCTTTACAGTCGCTGCCTGATCGCATTTGCTACGGCCTACAGTAATGTCAAATTTGGCCGCCTTGGAATTGATCTCTGTGTCACGGGATGTGCTGCTGAGGAAAGACACGCCAGTGTCCGTTCCTTCCGGGGTGTACATTGCGCCTTTGTTTTCGGTGTCGCAAGACACTGCCAGAAAGAGCGCGAATGCTATTCCGAGATAAGTCTTGATTATTTTTTTCATATTCATAATGATCTTATGTTGTCAAATTATTCTGTCTTAGGAGCCTTTGACGGGTCATCACCTTCAAGATCCTCGTTCGTAGGATAACTTCCGGTAGGATTCTGAAGTATGAGCTTGTTGGCGTCAACTTCTTTTGAAGGGAATGTAAGCACCCAGTCGAATGTCTCGGGGTCATCTGTGTGGAGGCTGTTCAAGAGAGCCGCGACAGGGTGTCCCATGTCCGCGGTGCGCTTGAAGCCCTGACGGAGGCGCTTGATGTCATAGACACGTCCATATTCGCCCCAAAGTTCAATTCGGCGCTGAAGAATAATTTCCTCAAGGAGGGAACCTGTCTCATCGGTTGTGAGTTTTCCGAGCGCTGTACCAGTCTTGGAACTGCAATCGTAACCTACCTGACGAGTCTTCATGAGTTCGTTAAGGGCTGCCTTTGCCTCTGACTCATTACCCAGACGGCATGCTGTCTCTGCGATGATGAGCTGCATTTCAGGAACGCGCATGAAGATGTGATCGGCACCGGTGTAGGTGTTGGCAGGATCCGCGAACAAGAACTTCCACTGCTGATAGCCCTTTGTTGTCTTGTCCTGAAGTGTCTCGTAGTTCCACCATTTGGTACGGGCGTCGTTGGGTGCCATCTTGTTGTATAGCCATGCTGACGCGCACTTTCTGGCTTTTCCGCCATAACCACCACCGTTGTTGTAACGTATGTCCATGTGCACGAGGAACTGAGGGTTGGTTGTGCCCTGTGCCTGAATGATCTCCGCACCCCAAAGAACGCTCTTGTCAGTGGCGTCATTGTAGTGGAAATCTTTGTCGAATGCGAATGAACCGCCCTTGACAGCAATGGCGGCGGCATCGTGAGCCGTCTGGTAGTCACCCATATAGAGAGCGATGCGCGCCTTCAGGCCGTTGGCCACATACTGATCAAAGTGCGAGCAGTGCTTCTGGGCCTTTGTTCCAAGGAGGGTGATTGCCTCATTGATGTCACTCATCGCCTGTGCGAACACCTCTCTGTTGGTGGAACGTGCCTTCCCTTCTGTTCCCGCAAAGGTAGGTTCTGTGTAGATAGGAATTGAAAGCCTGTCTTCGTGGCCTATGTAACTACGGGCGAATATCATCGCGCAGTAGGCGTAGGAGTAGGCGCGGAATGCGTAGGCGTTCCCTATGATGTAGTCAATGTCATCTGTGGATCCGGTCATACCCTCCTTGCCGTTGATGATGTAGTTGGCGTTTGAGATGATGGTGTAGTAGTAATTCCATGTGTCGTAGGATCTCCATGCGGTGCTGTTCCATCTTGACTTGACGTTGTACAGGTAATCAAACCAGAACCAGCCGCTACCCTGATCGGACATCACCATATCCTCTCCCATGAGGTCGGCCATAAGGTTATAGGACTGCGGACCGAAGCACTGGTGGTAGTTACCCTCGGTGGTCTGTCCCCATTGCCAGAAGTAGCGGATCATTCCGTTCAAGGCCATGTAGCCACCGTCCGTGGTCTTGAGCATGGTGTCACCGGAAACCTTATCGGTGGGATTGGTGTCAAGAAGATCAGACTTGCAGGATGTGAAGGACAGAGCCGCAAGAGCCATCAAAGCGTATAGTATTTTTTTCATAATTCTTATTCCTCCTATCGTTAGAAATTGATGTCAACACCAATGGAGTAGGTTCTGGTCGGAGTGTATGACCAGTTTGTTCCTCCGGTGAGGTCGTACTGAGGGTTGAGACCCTGAAGCTTGCTGAAGAGAGCGATGTTGTCACCGACCGCGAAAAGGCGGAGGGACTTGATGCCGGCCTTCTTTGTCCACTTGGTCGGGAGAGTGTAGCCTAACTGTACAGACTTGATCGCGAAGTAAGAGGCGTCGACAAGCCACCTGTCAGCGGCAAGTCTTCCGGAATTTGAGAGAACCGCAGGGACGTCAGTCTCATCGCCCGGTTTCTGCCAGCGGCGAAGAATATGTCTGTTCCAAGTGTCACCCGTGTAGGTGGTCTCCATGGACGAAGCGTAAAGCGAGTCATAAACCTTGCCGCCTACGGAGAATGTGGTGAGGAAGCTGAAATCAAATGATTTCCACTGGAAGTCTGATCCGAATGAACCCTGGATCTTGGCCTCGCGGCTGCCCAAGTAGTACTTGCTGGCGTTGGCAGCGGCCTTGTCACTGGTGATGTAGTCGGAGCCTTCAACCTTGTTGCCATCCTTATCTGTCTCGTAAGCATAGTAAAGTAGCTGTCCGTTGGCCGGATCAACACCGGCTGCCTTCGGCACATAATAAGTGTAGTAAGGCATTCCTTCCTTGATTACGTAAGCGCCTATTGTGATGGTGTCAGACTCTCCGGTGAGATGGAGAACCTTATTCCTGTTCAGGTAGGTCATCAAAGTAGAGCTTGCGCGGAAGTCGGCCTTATTCAGCCAGTTGACCTTGATTGTGCCTTCAAATCCTTGGTTTCTCATCGAGCCGACGTTGGCATTGTAACCTGTGAAGCCCGTTGAGGCGGCCATAGGGAAGGACAGAAGCAAGTCGCTTGTCTTTGAGTTGTAGTACTCAAGAGTAAGGTTCAAAACCTTGTGGAGGAATGAACCTTCGATACCTGCGTTCCAAGAGCCTTTCTTCTCCCATGACACATCAGGGTTTGCGAGAGATGACACGAGGGCGCCAGGGTTCGTGGCATTGGCATAAGTAAGATCGTAGAATGACTGCCATGCGTAGTAGGAACGGAGGGAGTCGTTACCAAGCTCTCCATAAGAGAGGCGGGCTGTGAGGTTGTCAATCCAGGTGATGTCCTTCATGAACGCTTCCTGTGACACACGCCATGATCCACCGAGTGACCAGAACTGTCCCCAGCGGTTGTCCTTGTAGAAACGAGAGGAACCGTCGGTACGCCATGTGGCTTCAATGTAGTACTTGTCGGCATAGTCGGCGGCAAGACGTCCGAAGAAGGATTCCATGCGATAAACATCGGAATATGAGCGGTTTCCTGTCACGTTGGTTGCCGGGTCGAGTTCCTTGATTCCAGGATAGACACCTGTGCGGTCAGCTGCGAGGTACTTGTACTGGTAGTTGTAGTACTCGTGTCCAAGCTGTCCAAGGAAGTGGAAATCATTCAGGTTGCGCTCGTATTTGAGAATCTGGTTCCATGTGTAGGAGAATGTACGTGTAGAGTACTTGTCCACAGAACCTCCTTGTGATTTTCCGTCACCGTGGTAAGGGTTGTAATAGGAGGTTCTGTTCATGTTGGTGATGTCGGCTCCAAAGTTTGTGGAGAAGGACAGACCCTTGAATATTCCCATGGCGTCGCTGTCTCCTCCGATGATGGCATAGGCGCGGACACCGGAGTTGTCGCGGAGGATCTCATTGCTGTTGTCATAGAGGTCTCCGACAACGTTGAAGTTGGCTGCCTTGGGACGGCTGTTCTCACCGTAGTCGTACTGTTTGTTGCCGAACTCGTCAAGCAGGTTGGCACCGCTGTCGTCTTTCAGATAGACAGGATAGATAGGAGCCATGAACTGAGCTGTATACCATGCGTTACCGGTCTGGGTGTCAGAGTACTGCGAGCTGTTCTGGTTAGTGTACGCATAGCTTGCGCTGGCACCGAGTTTCATCCAGTCGTTAACCGAGTGGTCAACGTTGGCGCGGAGGGAATAACGCTTGAACTTGGTTGTGATGAGGACACCCTTGTCGTCAAGATAACCGAGAGAGAACGCATACTTCGTCTTGTGTGTTCCACCGCTGACACCAAGCTGATACTCCTGACGGACAGCCTTGTCTTCCGTGAGGACATCCATCCAGTTGTCGTCCCAGGCGGAAACCGCGTCGGAGCGAACCCTTCCTGTCTCAGGATCGATGAGGTCAGCCCATTTGTAATTCTTGAAAGGATTGTAGAACTCTCCACCGAGTGCTCCGGAAAGACCCGCGGACGCAAGAGTTTTAGCTCTGGCGAGGTCGTAGCCACCGTTGATGACGTAATTGTTCTTGAGGGCTTCCCAAGTGAGTTCCACGAACTCTTCCTGGTTGACGGTGTCATAGTCCCTGATTGAGCGGGACTGAAGACCGACGGTAGCCTTGAAGTTCACCACTGAGTGGCCTTCAGAGCCGCGTTTGGTGGTGATCATGATGACACCGTTGGCGGCGCGCGCTCCGTAAAGGGCGGCAGCCGAGGCGTCCTTCAGGACGGTAAGGTTCTCGATGTCGTTAGGGTTGAGAGCGGAGAGATTTCCGTCAAACGGGATTCCGTCCACTACATAAAGAGGGTCTGATTCAGCATAGATGGAACCTGTTCCTCGGATCTGGATTGTAGCGCCTTCACCTGGCTGTCCGGAGCCTGATGTCGTGGAGATACCTGCCACCATACCTTCGAGCGCCTTGGACACGTTGGCCACGGTTCTTTTCTGGAGGCTTTCGCTTTTCACTGTCCCGGCGGAACCTGTGAAGGACTCTTTCTTGGCGGTGCCGTAAGCGACAACGAGAACGTCATCCAAAAGCTGCGCCTCCGGAGTCAGTTCGATGTCAACGACTCCTCTGCCATTGACTTGAACTTCAGTAGGGTTGAATCCAAGGCTGCTGACGGTAAGGATGGCGTCCGCAGGAACCGAGAGGGTGTACTTACCTGAAACATCTGTCAATGCGTAAGTGCTTGCGCTCCCTTTGAGCTGAACTGCCGCGCCCACAACGGGTTCACCGCTGGTCACGTCCGTGACCGTGCCGGACACCCTGATTGTCTGGGCCCATGCTGCACCTATGCTGATGAACAGGCACAGCGCGATTGTAAATAATTTTTTACCCATAAGCTTGAAACTTTTGTTAAACTTAGCTTTTTTTTATTATTGAATATTGAACTAGTATTCCAATGTCTTTTATATATCAATTTTACTCATAACTTCGTTCCTTCGGGGCTGTTTGCTCCAACCTAAAACGAATCTGTCACAGAACCAAATGTTAAACCCGCTTACAAACTAAATAAAATATTTTGACAATTCCAACAGTTGTGCAAACTTGCTTTGGTGAATTAATATTTAATGTTTATCGTTTTACCCAATCGTTATATTCAATGCTCAAAAGATTGCTCTGACTAAACTGTTAACAAAATTGGGGTAAAACTAACGATTTAACATGTCGTAAAAAATAAACTATATCGTTTCAACGGTGCGGATGTTATAAAATACAACCACAGAGACCACCGGAATGGCGGCAAAACTTATCTTTCATCTTGTAACAATCCCTCATATACAATCAATTTTAAACAAACTTAAACAAACTTAAACAATGAACGCGGTCACCTCCGTCCATTGGCACTGGCTCAGCGCTGAGATAACACGAAGACAGTCAAAGTTGACCGAGACCATGAACTTTTGACAAGATAATTACATTTTCTCGAAATCACAACAGATTCGCGATAATATTTCATAAAAACAGGTGGGATTACTTTATCGTTATAAGTTTTTAAGACATAATCGTTAGCCCTCTTAAATATTTTGAACCAACATTATCATTAAATTCATTGTTTGATCTTTTTTAACTTATAAATTTATTGAGCAATGACACAGATTTCATTTCACGAAGTATGCAGGTTGTGGAAACAGGAGAAAAAAATGTACGTCAAGACATCCACAATGGCTGCATATTCGCTTATCATTCAGAATCATCTTGAACCACAATTCAAGACTCTGAACGAAGTGACGACTCATTCCGTACAGAAAATGATTGATCGCAAACTAAAAGATGGACTGAATGTGACGACCATCAAAGGAATGTTGATAGTCTTGAAGATGATTGTCAAGTACGGTGAAAAACACGGCCGGATCGAACATAGGATCATAGAGGTCAGATTCCCCACCCCAAGGATGAAGCCAAGGTTATATGTCCTGACGGTGAGCGAGGAGCAGCGTATGCTTGAATATCTCACCACTCATCCCGACCGCTACAATCTTGGTCTGCTGATCTGCTTGTACACCGGCATAAGAATAGGAGAAGTCTGCTCCTTGAAATGGGGAGATGTGGACTTTGATTCGGGAACAATCCGAGTGCGCAGGACGGTACATAGGATTTATAAGATCGATGGCGGGGATAAGCATTCCGAACTCACAATCGACTCGCCAAAGACAGCCGAGTCATGCCGGGACATCCCGATAACAGGTGCTCTGGCCACTGCCCTCAATGAATATGCCGGCAGCGTGCCATGCAACCGTTTCGTGATTTCAGGCCTCACTCATCCAACCGAGCCACAGACCATGAGAAACCATTTCAAACGTGTCGCCGCCACCCTCGGGTTGTCAATGCGCCGTTTTCACGGTCTTCGCCACACCTTTGCGACCCGATGCGTTGAAAGCAAATGTGACTACAAAACATTGAGTTCCATTCTTGGTCACTCAAACGTGAGCACCACGCTGAATCTCTACGTTCACCCGGGAATAGAGCAAAAGCGGAAGTGCGTCGAAGACATGATCCGGTCCATCGTGTGAAATCATGGTGGCGGATAATTTGTTGATATTTAGCAATATAGCCCATAGTCTTGCGCCGATGTGAACGTAAGACATGTGTCCATATTCAACATATTCAATGACTTATCCTCCACCACCCATGCAAACGCACGCATTGATGACTTTGAAATTAGTGGTCTATAACAATTGATAGTAAGCGAAACAGCCTGAAATTCTTGCTAAAAGCTAAGTTTAACAAAAGTTTCAAACTTATGGGTAAAAAATTATTTACAATCGCGCTGTGCCTGTTCATCAGCATAGGTGCAGCATGGGCCCAGACCCAGAATGTCTCTGGAGTCGTGAACGCGGATGACGGGCAGCCGGTAGCCGGCGCATCCATCATCGTCTCCGGAACAACCATCGGAACCTACGCCGACGCAAACGGTAAGTTCTCACTTTCCAACGTTCCGGCCAACGCCACACAACTTGAGGTCTCTTTCCTCGGAATGAAGGCCCAGACCGTCAAGATCGCCCCTTATGTGTCAATCACACTGCTCGCAGAGGCCAACTCGATCAATGAGACTGTCGTTGTGGCCTACGGTACACAGAAGAGGGAGTCCATCACCGGATCAGTCTCCCAGATCGACGAGAAGAAACTTGAGCTCCGCACAACCACCTCAGCCACAGGAGCTTTGGAAGGAGCCGCACCTGGCGTGCAGGTCAACAACACCTACGGTGAGCCTGGAGCCGCCCCGACAATCCGAATCCGCGGATTCGGTTCCGTGAACGGATCCAACGAACCTCTGTTCGTTGTCGATGGAGCTCCGTTTGAAGGGAACATCGCCGAGATCAACCCTGCCGACATCGCCAGCATCTCCGTCCTGAAGGACGCCGCATCCGCCGCACTTTACGGCAACCGCGCCGCCAACGGAGTCGTTCTCATCACCACGAAGAGCGGCCGTGGCTCGACAGACCCATCCATCACTGTGAAGATCAACCAAGGTATTTACACCCGCGGTCTTCCTGAATATGAGACCCTCAACCCTGACGAGTGGATGGAGGTGTCCTGGACAGCTATGAGAAACTACGCTATGCACAGTTCCCTCAAGCTTGACGCTGCCGCCGCCGGAACCTACGCCACAGAGCACCTCATCGCCGACTACGCCAAGCTGAACATCTACGACGGAGCGAACACGGCACTGTTCGATGCCAACGGCAAGCTCGTCGCCAAGAGGAAGAGCGTCTATGACGACCTCAACTGGTTCGACGCCGTCGAGCGCACAGGTTACCGTCAGGACTACTCCGTGTCCGGTAGTGTGGCCTCCAGCAAGTTCAATGTCTATGCCTCCCTCGGCTACACCAACGAGCAGGGATACATCGTCGCCAGCGACTACGAGAGAATGACTGGACGTATCAACACCACCTTCACGCCTAACAAATGGTTCAAGGCAGGTGTAAACGTCAACGCAACCGTCTCCGAGAGGAACTTCAACGACAACGCATCGGGCAACGCATACGCCAACCCGTTCTACATCGCGAGATACACCGCACCTATCTACCCTTACTATCTTCACAACGCCGACGGCTCATTCGCCCTCGACGCCAGCGGTAACAAGCAGTACGACACCTCATCCGACTATCTGGACAACAGAAACATCGCCTACGAGCTCAGAACCGACAAGCAGAACTCACACCGTAACGTGCTCGGCGGCCAGGCGTTCGCCACAGTCACCCTGCCTTACGGATTCTCCGCCACGGTGAAGGGAATCGTAAACCACTCCACAACCGCCACTGAGGCATACAACAACCCTGAGATCGGCGACGGAGCGACAAACAACGGACGTTACACCGACACCCACTACCGCTACCACGACTACACCCTTTCACAGATGCTGAACTGGGAGCGTGACTTCGGAATGCACCACGTCGATGTCCTCGCCGGTCACGAGAACTACTCTTACCTCCGTAAGTACCAGAGCTCGATGAACACGAATATGGCCGTTCCTGGGAACATCGTTATGGGCAACTTCCTCACCGATTCCTACACGACCGGTTTCAACGACACCTACAGGGTAGAGTCATACCTCGCCCGCGTCCGCTACAACTTCAATGAGAAGTACTTCTTCGACGCTTCATTCCGTCGTGACGGCTCATCAAGATTCCATCCGGACAACCGCTGGGGCAACTTCTTCTCGGTGGGTGCCAACTGGAACATCAAGAAGGAAAGCTTTATGGCGAACGTGGACAAGATCGACGCCCTCAAGCTACGCGCCGCGTTCGGAGAGGTCGGCAATGACGCGGGAGTAGGCTTATACGGCTACCAGGCTCTGTACGAGATTGACAAGAACGGTGGAAAGACATCCCTTATTAAGAAGAGCCTCGCAGCCAACGACATCAGCTGGGAGACCACCCAGACAATCGACGTTGCCGTTGAAGGGCGCGCGTTCGACAGAGTCAACTTCAGCTTAGGCTACTTCGACAAGAGATCCAAGGATCTTCTTTTCAACGTGCCGCTTCCGCTATCCGCAGGTTCTTGGTCACATCAGGAAGACAGTTGGAATTTGTCTGTCAGCAAAAACATTGGATCTGTCTCCAACAGAGGAGTCGAGTTCTCGACAGATGTTGATGTCATCAGAAACGGCCACTGGCTCTGGAACGTAGGTTTTGACGCCACATTCCTCAAGAACAAGATCATCACCCTCCCTGACCACGAGCCAATCACAGTCAGCAGCATCCGCAGGTACGAGGAAGGACACTCAGTCTATGAGTTCTATGCCTACAACTTCGTCGGAGTCGATCAGACCAACGGTTACTCACTCTATAAGATCGACCCTGAGATGAAAGAGAAAGCGCAGGCGGCCAACGAGCTTGTGACCATCAACGGCACAGACTACACCTACGACTACAACTACGCGCTTCGCGACTGGTGCGGATCCGCTATTCCTTGGGCTTACGGTTCGTTCAACACCTCACTCTCTTGGAAGAACTTCACCCTCAGCGCACTCTTCACCTACAGCCTCGGCGGAAAGGTTTACGACGGCTCCTACTCCAGCCTGATGTCCACCGGCAGCGCATCCAGCGCAAGCCAGAACCACAAGGACATCCTCAAGTCCTGGACAGCCCAGCCTTCCGGAATGACAGAAGCCAACAGAATCGATCCTGACGGAATTCCGATCGTTGATTTCGAGAGAAGCAAGTTCAACAACGCCGCCGGCAGCCGCTGGCTTCAGGATGCTTCCTACTTTGTCGTGAAGAACATCAACCTCGGCTACCGCATCCCTAAGAGACTGACCGACAAGATCAATGTCAAAGGCATCCTCCTCAACGCCAGCGTGGAGAACCTTGTCACCATCACATCCCTCAAGGGTATGAACCCTCAGTACTCTTTCACCGGATCATCCGATGACACTTACGGAACAGCGCGTGTGTTCAACCTTGGTGTAACTCTTGATCTTTAATCTAAACCATCAAATAAAGAATTGAATATGAAATCTTTAGTTAAAATTATAGGTATATTCGCAGCCGGAGCGGCCATCGTGTCAGGATGCGGGAAGGACTATCTCGACACCGCTCCGACAAACTCCGTGAGTGCGGAACTCGCTGTCGTCAACTTCCAGAACGCCTACGCGTCACTGAACGGAATCGCACAGACAATGTGTTCCCAGCAGTATATGGGAAGCCAGGGAGACTGCGGAGAGAACGCCGTGATCAGGCTCTTCGAGAACTACCCGAGCCAAGACTACACCTACAACGCCTACGCCTCAGGTTGGTCTACGGTCCACAATCTGGGCTTCTGCAACAGCAAGACAGCCAAGTATGCGATATATGCCTGGTACTACTACTACAACATCATCGGTCAGGCGAACACGATTCTTGCAAAGATTGACGCAAGCTCCGCCACTGACGAGGAGAAATCATTCATCAAGGGTGCAGCCTTGACTTTCAGGGCCTATGGCTATCAGAAACTTCTCCAATACTACGCCAAGCGTTGGGTGGACTCCAACAACGGATCCTCAGACGGAGTTCCGCTCAGACTTGATGAGTCAACGGGCGATCTTGCGGTCTCCAGCCAGGCTGAGGTTTACGCTCAGATCTATGCTGATTGCGAGGAGGCCATCACCAACTTCGGAAAGACAAGTGTGACCCGTGAAGAGGGCGATGTTTGGATTCCGGACGTGAATGTAGCCCATGCCGTCTATGCAAGAGCGGCTCTCACCAGACAGGACTATGCAAAAGCTCTCTCAGAGGCAAAACTTGCGGAGGAAGGCCATCCTCTTGTGAAAGGTGAGGCTTATAACGATGGGTTCTGCAGACCTAACAGCGAATGGCTTTTCGGAAGTTTCGGAGACGAGACCGAGAACCAGTGGTACTGGACCTACGGAACACAGTTCTCCTGTAACGGCTACTACGCTTCCGCATCCTCCAACGGAGCCGGTGGAATCAACACCGAACTTACTGACCAGATCACCGACAACAACGATGTCCGCAAGGCTTTGTTCCTGACAACCGACAAGTTCCCTTCCTACAAGGACGGCGATGTTGACAAGGGTCAAGGCTATCTCGGATTCACCGTGGAGAACAACAAGAAAGTGGTCAAGAACGAAGACCTTTACGCAGAGGTCAAGGCATACGTCGCCAGCAAGGCCGTCACAGGGCTCACAGCTCCTTACGCACCAGGTTACTACAGGCTTGGCGACCACCTCAAGTACTACACTTTCGGAACCCCTGGTGTTGGCTACTTAGCTTTCATCAGGACTTCTGAAATGGTTCTCATCGAGGCCGAGGCGAACTACTATCTTGGCAACGAAAGCGCCGCACAGGCAGCCCTCAACAAACTGAACGTCGAGACCGGCAGGACAACCTACAACTGCGCCACCACAGGCGAGGCCCTGCTCAAGGACATCAGGAACTACCGCGAGCTCGAACTCTGGGGCGAAGGCTTCGGGTTCAGCGACTACAAGCGCTGGAAGCTTCCTATCAACAGAAAGGGACTCAGCAAGGGCGGCAACATCCACGACTCCATCGCCATCGAGGTCGGTGTTGACGAGAACAACGGATGGACTTATGTCTTCCCTGAAAGAGAGACCCTCTACAACAAGGCTATCGGAGGCGGAAGCGAAAAAGCCGAATAGATAGCTTGTCAATATATTAAGTGGGGGAACGACATCAGTCGCTCCCCTCTTTGCGTTCGAATGGATGTGTGATTCATAAATGTCCCGAAGTCACCATCTTGGTGTTGGTAATAGTTTTTTTATCTGTCTAATGAAACACACTGTCTTGCTTTAGGGGCTGTCGGAAAACCGCGGAATTTTTTGTAAGTTTGCAAGTAATGGACAAAAAAAAATATAGACCGAAAAGATTACTTAAGATGATGCAGGTTATTTTTTGAAGGTTACTTAATTGAGGTAAAGCGTTGATTTGACACTGAATAACATTGAAATATATTTATGGACAAAAGAATCATTGCGGCCGCGGGAGCGTTCCTGTGTCTGCTATCATCCTGTGACGACAACATGAACCCATTGCTTACAGACTCCACGCTGCCGTATGGCGCGCCTATGTTCGACAAGATCAAGACTGAGCATTACCTGCCTGCGTTCGAGCAGGCCATCACC
>OIZT01000675.1_pt1 | contig 19519 bp, 13 predicted proteins | sample 1588611 | NCBI WGS metagenome assembly OIZT01 (sample SAMN03283278) | human gut metagenome | biome: human-associated habitat; material: feces | host: Homo sapiens | place: Peru | collected 2012
CGACAAAGACAGCAAAAGGCCACAAACAAAACATTGTTTGTGGCCTGCATAGACTTATATATCTCAAGCCAATTCGTAAAAAAGGGTGCAAAAACCAAAGGTAGTCTATATCTACCCTGGCCTTTCGGTTTTACAAATTGACTTTCCGAAAAGGCTCCGCACAATGTTTTGTGTCATATAATTGTGTGGAGCCAAAACCACCGCAGCGTTTCACGAATAGCATCGTGCTCACCCTTTCCATAACTTGATAATCTTATTTTAGGCGCTTTTTATGCGCTTGTCAAGTTTGCAATGCCTTTACACATGAAGTTAATTAGTCAGTTGAATGAAATGTACAATCGTTCAAATAATAATAACTGAAATGTAAAATTACATTAGGTGATGTTATGAAGATAGAACGAGATGAAAGACGCTTTGATTTTCACGATATAGGGCTCGCCATCAAGCGGGCAAGGGAGGCCAGCGGAATGACGCAGGAGCAACTGGCCTATATTGTTGACCGCGCTCCGCGTACCATTATGTATAACGAAAATGACGGCCAGCATCCAAGCCTCAACACCTTTTATCAGATGGTCACAATGTTTGATATATCGGTGGATCAATACTTTTACCCGTCCCAGAATAGCGGGAGCGAGTGCAGAAAGCGGATTGATGCCATGTTGAACGCCTTGGACGAAAGAGAATTGAAAATCGTTGAAGCTACAATCCAAGCGATGAAAGCATCGAAAGAAACGGAGGAAACGTAAAAGAAAGCGTAACCTCCGTTTTTTTGCGCCATGTTGCGGGTTGCGCGTTTTGGCAAGCAATTCGGGTGTGGCCACACTCCGAAATTTTTGCAGGGCGCAGGGCCCGCAAAAATGCTTGTTGGGGAGCTCCCCAAACCCGCTGTACTTCGGGACAAATTGTCCCAAAGTCCCGGTGCGCTGCACCGTAGTCTGCGGCCCGTCACTATCGTTCCTGGGCCTTATTTTCACGCTCGTCTGTTATGCCGAGCAGATGATCAATGTTCGCTTTTATTGCCACGGCCTCCCGCATTTGCCGCTGGGCCTCCCGGTATTCTGCATAAAGCTCTTTTTTCTGTCCTGCCAGCTCACGGCGGGATTTTTTTAGTGCTTCAATCTTAGGGAGCTTTGCGCCGTTCAGTATGGTGTTCATGGTATCTTTTGCCGCCCGGTAAGTGGCAAGCTCTGCTTCATGCTGGGCCAGATACTTTTTGCTGTACCGCGCAGCCTTGTACCCATCGAATACCGGGCGGGTCTTGGCATAGTCCACCGTGGCAGCCATCAGCTCCGAGGTTTTGGAAAGAGCCTCCTCCGTTGTGCGGAGCTCGTCAGACAGCTTGTGAAAGTGATCCACCGCAGCCTCGGTGCTGGCCGTCAGCGCCGCATAGTCTGTCAGATGATGCTCCTGCAAATACTGGAGCGCGGCAGCCATCTGTTTTAGGTTGTAGACCTTGGCCCATCGTTCATAGGCCGGGCCCTTGCCCTGGGCCATACGCTCTTGAATGTCGATGATGAGATCAACTCGCCGTGGCGGAACCGTGAGCTCCTCTGGCAGCTTAGGGAGCGGACGTTCCCCGGCAATTACCGCCTTGATGTCCTCCGGGTCAAATCCGGCTCCAAGTGTAGAAGCCCGGAGCCGGGTCGGTTTTTCCTGCCCGGGCGCAAGGAATGAGATGACACCGCCGCGTCCTTGTTTTACCGCAAAGCCGGACTCCTCCATGAGACGAAGGAAGTCGGCAAAGTCCGTGGGCTTTTTCTCCAAAGAGGCGAGAATAGCCAGCCGTACCCGCTGCTTGGCAGAGGGCGGCTTTTCCCCGATCCACTGGCCATAGTGAAGAAAGCAGCCCTTGCTGTGCTGGCGCGGATTTTGGATAACAGACAGTTCATGTTCGATTTCGATGCACACGCGGTCAGAGAGCCGCCGCAGGGCAAAAGATGAACCGATGAAATTATGAAATTTCCGGGAGCGATCAAAGGCCGTCGCATTGAAATAAATGTGATTGTGGATATGGGCCTTGTCGGTATGCGTACAGACGAAGAACTGATACTTTCCCTTTGTCCAGCGCATCGCCGTTTCATAACCAATACGGTTTGCTTCTTCCGCCGTAACCTCCCCGGGCAGGAACGCCTGCCGGATCTGAAAGAACAGGGCCCCGCGAGATACGGCCCGGCCTGTCTCTGCAAGGTATTGACTTTTTACCAGAAGAAACTCGGCGGGAGCCGTGTTCGGATCGCAGAGATAGGAAGATACGGCTCCCAGCTTTTCCGGGTTCAGGCCATAGGTGAAACGATCCTCCATCGTTTGAATTGCACTTTTTCCCGCCGCTGTTTTATAAGGGCGGATGTAGGTGGTCGCCGTAGAAATCCCTCCTTCCGGCAAATAGTATTTTTACTTTGGGACACTTTGTCCCGAAGTAGAAAAAGCCGGGGAGCGGTATCAACCACTCCCCGGACGGTTCAGAGCTCTACCAGCGCGGAGAGCTGTTTCAAGAGATCAGACAGCGGCCCCCACAAAGCGGCATAGTCCCGCTGCAAGGCCGCGAGTTCTTCGGGATAAATTGCGCCGTAGGTGTTGGCTTGAATTGCCACTTGGTTCAGATTGTTGGAGCATCGCCGCTGGAGCGAAACCAGCTCACGAACAGGCGAAAGGTCAACATGAAGCACATACCCACTCAGGGCCATTTTCCGCATATAGGCTCCCATGTTACGGATGCCAGCCTCCGCCATACGTTCTTGAATCAGGGCCCGCTCCTCCTCCGACACCATCACATGAAGGTGGATCGGACGGCGGCGCTTTTTTGTCATCGCTCCTCACGCTCCCGGCTGCGGCAGGCGCGGGGCGGCTCCTTTATCTTATCCAGCGGCTTTTCCTGTTCGTCTGCCGGAACAGGGTGCGGCAAATGAAATTCACGGTGCAGGCGCAGCACCTCCAGTACAGACAATTCCTGTTCACGTTTCTTTTCCATATACGCACCTCCTTATCTATCGCCACGGTCAGGCTGCCTGCGCTGGGGAGCCGGAGCCTCCGAGCCGCGATCTGCCTCCGCCAACTTTGCCGCATTTTTCATCTGCTCGGCAATCGGACGGGGCCTGTCGGGATTATCAGGCGCAGGACGCAGCTCATAGTCGGATGCCTGTTTTTCCGTTAGCGGGCGGGTATAGGTAAGATAGCCCCAAGCCAAGAACGAGCCATTTTCCACCGGGATGCGCTGATCGTAATTGAAGATTTCATCCGGCTTGTTATAAGGCGGCTTCGGGAATGTCCCGATGTCCACAGGCCGCTGGGTCGAATAATACTTGTAAAGGCCGGGAGCCTCGGTCTGCCTGATCCCGACGTTATAAATACGCTGATAGTCCTGCACCCGGTCTGTGAAATCCTGTTCCATCGCGGTGCGGTCATTTCCATAGTGACCCCATTCATACTGCCGCTGGCCGTCCTTGTCATCATAGCAGGCCCATGTGACATAGCGGGATGGCGCGGTGGGATGTTCGCCCAATGCAAATCCTCGCCCATTTTCCAGCATGACCGCCTTCAAAATAGCATTCTGGTTCCTGCCATTGTTCGCCCCAAAGAGAATGGGCATTACGAAATGGTTGCCGGTCACCGCCGCAAACTGGCGTGTACCCTGATTGCGAAGCTGCAACTGCCCTGCATTGTCCGTGGGCTGACAGACGAGGAAGCGACCTTAATTATGGTGGATTCCAATTTGCAGCGGGAGCAGCTTCTGCCGTCGGAAAAAGCCTTTGCTTATCAGATGAAGCTGGATGCCATACGGAAGCAACAGGGATCACGGACGGATTTAACTTCTGTCCCACTGGGACAGAAGTTAAGACAATCTTCCAGAGAAGCACTTGCTGAAAAATCCCCGGATAGTAACACCCAGATTCAGCGCTATATCCGTCTGACTTCCCTTATCCCCGAAATTCTGGACTTGGTAGACAACTCCGTTCAGAAAGAAAAGGACAAGCTGCAAATTGCACTCCGTCCTGCGGTGGAACTGTCCTATCTGACCCAGCAGGAGCAGCGTGACCTATACGAAACCATGATAACGGAGGACTGTACCCCTTCCCATGTTCAGGCGATGAAAATGCGGAAATTTTCCGAGGAGGGCAGGCTGAACATGGATGTGATTTTCTCCATCATGCAGGAGGAAAAGCCCAACCAAAAGGAGCAGTTCAAAATTCCCAAAGAGCGTATCAGCAAATACTTTGCGCCGGGGACGCCTGCGCAGAAGATTGAGGATACCATTGTAAAGGCATTGGAGTTTTACCGGAAACGCCAGCGGGAGCAGGAACGATAGCCACTCACAAGGGGGCAGTATGCCCATTTCTTGTAAGGTCTGGGTGTCATCACCGGTTCCCCCTCTCCACACCTCACCCCCTCCAGACTACCTGTACATTCCGAAAAGGAGAAACAGGTTTGTACCGGTTTTAACAGCAAACCAACAATCGCAGTCCTTGCTGTACTCCGGCAAGGGCTATTTTCTGAAAGGAAAAAATATGCCAATGGCACATGGCAGGCGGCTTACTGCCTGGAACCTGGCATTGCGGAAGGCTCCACTTATACAGAAGAAGATCTGACAATGGATGAATTTGTCAGCAGTTCAGCAGCCCCGTCCACGCTGACTGTACAGCAAATGAAAGCTATGTGCGTTGCGGTTATGTACGGACAGAGGACGCTTCCGCAATCCGCCAGCTATGAGCTGCTGTCCAATATGGTGGCAACGCAGATCATTGTCTGGGAAATCGCCATTGGCTGGCGAAATGCCACACCGCCGTATGCACAGACCAATGATGCGTTCATTCGCCGGTTTGAGAATGCCTACGGAAAAGGGCCTGAAGCCACTTCCATGTATATTTCCATCGGAGGTCGGTTGAAGAATGTCATTTCGGCATACAACCAGATTTCTGCAAACATGGCGGCGCACAGCGATGCCATCCCCAGCTTTACCAGCGCGGCTAAGAATGCTGCCCCGACCATAGATTTGAAACCGAATGGCAACGGTCAGTATAGTGCAGCCGTAACGGACGGTAATCGGGTAATATCTGGGTATTCCTTTCCGAGGGTGGATGGACTGACCTTTTCCACGAACGGAAATGTGCTGACGATTACCTCCGACCGCCCACTGGACAATGTGCTGGTAGCACCCACACGAAACCGGGTGAACACCCAGGGGCACCCCTTCTTTGTGTGGTATAACGGCAGTTATCAGGTGATGCTGGGCAGTCAGGCAGACCCATCTTATGAGGATTTACCTGTATACTTTCGGGTAAGAGCCGTCAATCCCACAGGCTCCATGAAATTGGTCAAGGCCACAGAGGACGGAAAAAACCTGTCCGGCTGGAAGTTTGGCATCTATTCCGATTCAGGCTGCACGAACCTGATTTCCGGTCCGCACACCACAGATTCCACAGGTGCACTCTCCGTCTCCAATTTGACCGCAGGAACCGTGTATGTAAAAGAATTAGGCCACACGGACGCGAGTGTTGCTACTCTGTATACCTGCGACAGCGCCAATCCTCAGAAAGTAACCATCACTGCAGGGACTACTGCAACGGTTAATTTCCACAACAGGCTTAACACCGGCGGAGTTAAGCTGGTCAAGGAAACAAACACAGGCAAGAATTTGGATGGTTGGCAGATCGGTCTTTACACCGATGCCGCCTGCACAAAGCCTGTTTCCGGTTCTCCCTTTACCACCGGGGCAGACGGAAGCGTAACGGTTTCCGATTTGTCTCTTGGGACACTGTATGCAAAGGAAATTGAAGTGGATGACCCTTACTGGGTCTGTGACACCTCTGTGAAAACGGTCAATATCACGGCGGGACAGACTGCAACTGTGACCTTTCGCAATACCCACTACGGAGATCTGCGTATCCGAAAAAATGCGGTAAACGGTTCTGCTGAAGGATGGAGTTTCCAGATTTTGGATTCTGAAAGAAATCTGGTCGCGACAATCAAGACAGGGGCAGACGGCTATGCTCACACCGGGCTGCTTCTCCCCGGACAGTATTTCATTCTTGAAGTGTGTGACCGCGACAACACCTATTGGGAGTATGATCCCGTCGTGGAAAAACAGGTGACGATCCATGACCGGGAATACGCCATCTGGTATGATGTGGATGGCATCCGTATTGCCACTGGGCGCACCGTCCAAAAGCGGTATACCACCCTGGTCACATGGGAGCAGGCGGCAAAGCGTATCCGGGAACTGCTGGACTTGGGGCGATATATGCCCCAGAGCGAGCTTGACCGGGTGCAGGATTTTGAGCGAATGGAACTGGCAAAGTCCCTGATCTATGCCAGACGGGAATTCAGCGACGAAGCCAGGGATGCCAGATATCTTCCCTTGACCACACTGACCTATTCTGCCAAGGGTGGTTTCCCGGAAATTGAAGCCCAGATGCAGCGCCTTCTGGAAGATCCCACTTCCCTCAGCCAGCTTGTAGACGAATGGACATTGTTCGCTGCTGTCTATGAAAAAGACCGCAGTTTGCTTAGAAGCCGATGGTATGACCCCATAGCACTTCTGTACAAGCTGGAAGACTTGCAACGGGAACCGCATATTTTCACCGCCGCCAATGGGTATGACCCACAGCGGCGGTTTTTCATTTCCGACGATGAAATAGACCGAGTTCTGCGTGGCTCAGAGCGTAACTATGAATCCCGTCTGGATACTTTTTCTTTTTTCAGTCGGAATACCGATACTAAAGAGCGTGAACGGTTTCTGAAACAGCAGCATGGCGAGTACAGCGGCTATCATGGTGGGAACGACAACCAGACCTATACCTCTGCCGGCCTGTCCTTCAGCCACGGCAGTCTGGGTGCCCCTTATGCGCAGGTGGAATTAAAGTGGCCTGCCATAACAAAGCGGGTTTCTGACATGATCTCCATGGGCAGATTCCTGTATCCCGGCGATGCCGAGAGGATGGCTGATTACGAGGTCAAGCAGCTTGCGAAGCTGGTTATGAACTTCTTCCGGGATACCCCTAGTGAATATGCCAGACCTACCGAAAAGAGTATCTTTGACTACTGGGATGGGGTAGCGGATATTCAGGGGCAGCTAACAGACCCGGAGCGAGCAAGGGAAATCTACGAAACCATGATGCTCCCCCTGTGGAACGCAACCCTGCCGGGTGACCGCTTCTATCAGGAGCGGGGGCGTGGCATGGAGGCAATGCAGGCGTATCAGGCTGGCACCTTCTCTGTTTTTGGCAGGGATCATACATTACGCCCGTTGCCACAACTTTCAGAAGCAGTTTCCATCCCGGAAAACAAGCCTACGGAACAGCTCCCGCGGGAAGACACCTTTGACGATATTGACCCGGAACAGATTCGGCAAAATCTAGCGCAGCGGGGCATCGTCAACGGCAAAGTGGTTGACCCGGAGGCACTGGTGAGCGACCCTTTTATCCAGCAGGTGGTGGCAGATGCCGAAGCCGCGCAGGAGTCTGCCGCCCCCATTCCGCCCCAGCCGAAACCCAAGCGAGAGCGCATCACCTTTGAGCCGCTGCGCCCGGAGATTCCCAAGGAACAGCGCACCAATTTCCGCATTTCCGACCCGGAACTGGGCTACGGAACCGCCAGCGAAAAGTATGCCGCCAATGTTGCCGCAATCCGGATGCTGAAACGCATTGAAAACGAGGGTCGGCTGGCAACGCCCGTGGAACAGGAAATTCTCTCCCGGTATGTGGGCTGGGGCGGACTTGCAGACTGCTTTGACGAAAAGCACAGCAAATATCAGGAACTGAAAACCCTACTTTCCGAAGAAGAATATGCTGCTACCAGAGCCAACTCCCTGACCGCTTTCTATACCTCGCCGGTCATCATTCGGGCTATGTATCAGGCATTGGAGCAGATGGGCTTCCGAGAAGGGAATATTTTGGAGCCGTCCTGCGGCGTGGGCAACTTCATCGGCATGATTCCGGGCTCCATGGCAGGCAGTCATGCCTACGGCGTGGAGCTGGATTCCATCTCCGGGCGCATCGCCCAGCAGCTCTACCAGAACAGCTCCATCGCCGTCACCGGCTTTGAAAAGATGCAGATGCCCGACAGTTTCTTTGATGTGGCCATCGGCAATGTGCCTTTTGGTGATTTCAAGGTGCTGGACAAGCGGTACGATAAGCACCATTGGCTGATCCACGATTACTTTTTCGGAAAGGCCCTGGACAAGGTCAGACCCGGCGGCATTGTGGCGTTCATCACCTCCAAGGGTACGATGGACAAGGAAAACTCCTCTGTGCGGAAGTATTTGGCACAGAGGGCTGACCTGATTGGGGCCATCCGCCTGCCCAACAACGCTTTTAAGCGCAATGCCGGAACGGAAGTTACCAGCGATATTCTGTTCCTGCAAAAGCGGGACCGGATGACGGACATTGAACCGGACTGGGTGCATCTGGACACCGATGCCAACGGCATCCGCATGAACAGCTATTTCGTTCAGAATCCCGATATGATTCTGGGCGAGATGGTCATGGAATCCACCCGGTTCGGCATGGACAGCGTGTGCCGTGGGGATGAAAATGCTGACTTGTCCGAGCTGCTGCAAGGAGCTATCAGCAACATCCATGCCCAAATCACCGAGTACCAGCATGAGGAACTGGAGGAGGAAGATAACTCCATCCCCGCTGACCCCAGTGTGCGAAATTTCAGTTATACCATCGTTGACGGCAAGGTATACTTCCGGGAAAACAGCCGCATGAATCCCGTGGAGGTCTCCGTTACGGCGGAGAACCGCATCCGGGGAATGATTGCCCTCCGGGATTGTGTGCGCAGGCTTATTGACTACCAAACCGAGGGCTATCCCGACGAGGATATTCAGAAAGAGCAGGCGCAGCTCAATACCCTCTACGACGAGTACACGAAGAAATACGGCCTGCTGTCCAGCCGTGGCAACAGCCTTGCCTTTGGGGAGGATTCCAGCTATTTCCTGCTGTGTTCTCTGGAGGTACTGGACGAGGAGGGCAGCTTCAAGCGCAAGGCGGATATGTTCACCAAGCGCACCATCCGCCCCCATGTTGCCGTGACCTCTGTAGACACTGCCAGTGAAGCCCTTGCGGTGTCTATTGCGGAAAAGGCACGGGTAGATATGCCCTTCATGGCGGAGCTGTCCGGTAAAACCGAGCAGGAACTGGAAACGGAGCTGGCAGGCGTTATCTTCCGGGATGTGAACTGCGCTGAGCATAAAGAGGAAATCCCGGTTTCTTTCGTGGATTTGGAGCGGTATCATTTTGTCACCGCAGACGAATACCTGTCCGGCAATGTGCGCCGGAAGCTGCGGATGGTGAAGGCTCTGTGCGAGGTACTGCCCGAAGAAAAGGCAGCCTTACTCCAGCAAAATATTACCGCTCTGGAAGCAGTACAGCCGGTGGATCTGACTGCCGGGGAAATCGGTGTCCGCATTGGCATCAACTGGGTGCCCAGGGAGATCTATGAGCAGTTTCTGTATGAGGTGATCGGCACAAGCGCCTACGCCCGGGACAAAATCCATGTGCTGTATTCGCCCCATTCCGGCGAGTGGAATGTGACCAACAAGTCTTTTGACGGCAGCAATATCAAGGCGGTCACCACCTACGGCACCAAGCGCATCAATGCCTATCACATCTTTGAGCAGACCCTGAATCAGAAGGATGTCCGCATTTACGATACCAAGATTGATGCCAACGGCAACGAAGTCCGGGTGCTGAACAAGAAGGAAACCGCCATTGCCCAGGATCGTCAGGAGTTGATCAAAGCGAAGTTTGCGGAATGGGTTTGGAAGGACATTGACCGCCGGGAGCGGCTGTGCGGCATTTACAATGAAACGTTCAATGCCATTCGTCCCCGGGAATACGATGGTCAGCACATCCGTTTCTCCAGCATGAATCCGGAAATCACCCTCCGAAAGCACCAGATTAACGCCATTGCCCACATCATGTACGGCGGAAACACATTGCTTGCCCACGAAGTGGGGGCAGGAAAGACCTTCGAGATTGTTGCGGCGGCAATGGAGAGCAAGCGGCTGGGACTGTGTACCAAGTCCCTGATTGTGGTGCCCAACCACATCACAGAGCAGTGGGCGGCGGAGTGGCTCCAGCTTTACCCCTCCGCAAACATTCTGGTTGCCACCAAAAAGGACTTTGAAACCAAGAACCGAAAGAAGTTCTGTGCCCGGATTGCCACCGGCGATTATGACGCTATCATCATCGGACACTCTCAGTTTGAGAAGATTCCCATGTCCCGTGAGCGGCAGGAAATCATTCTGCGGCGGCAGATAGACAGCATCCTGGACGGCATCCGGGAAGCCAAGCGTAACCATGCCGAAAATTACTCCATCAAGCAGATGGAACGCACTCGGAAATCGCTGGAAAACCGGCTTGTGAAGCTCAACGACCAGAGCCGCAAGGACGATGTTGTGACCTTTGAGCAGTTAGGCGTTGACCGCATCTTTGTGGATGAGAGTCATTATTTTAAGAATTTGTTCCTCGCAACAAAAATGCGCAATGTGGGTGGTATTGCCCAGACAGAAGCACAGAAGTCCTCGGATTTGTTTATAAAATGCCAGTATCTGGACGAGATCACAGGAGGTCGTGGTGTCATCTTCGCCACCGACACCCCCATCTCGAATAGTATGGTGGAGCTTTACACCATCCAGCGGTATTTGCAGTACAGCACTCTGGAAGAAATGGGGCTGCTGAACTTCGATGACTGGGCGGCAAACTACGGGGAAAAAACCGTCACCGCCATTGAGCTGTCACCGGAGGGCAGCGGCTACCGCAGCAAGACCCGGTTTGCCAAGTTCTACAATCTGCCGGAGCTGATGTCCACCTTCAAAATGGTTGCGGATATCCAGACGGCGGATATGCTCAAGCTGCCGGTCCCCAAAGCCAATTTCCACACAGAGGTCATCAAGCCCTCGCCCATGCAGGAGGACATGATCAAGTCCCTGGCTGACCGGGCAGAGGAAATCCGTGCCGGTCATGTCGATCCCAGCGTTGACAATATGCTCCGTATCACCAACGACGGCAGAAAGCTGGCGCTGGATATGCGTCTGGTCAATCCACTGGCACCGGACAGTGATACCAGTAAAACCTCCATCTGCGCCCGGAATGTGTTTTCCATCTGGGAGAGAACGCAGGAGCAGCGCAGCGCACAGCTTGTGTTCTGCGATTTGTCTACGCCGAAAAGCGATGGTTCTTTCAATTTCTATGACGATCTGAAAAAGAAATTGATTGCCAAAGGCATCCCACCCGAAGAAATCGCCTACATCCACGAGGCCAACACAGAAGTGCGGAAAAAGGAACTGTTTTCCAAGGTTCGCTCCGGGCAGGTGCGTGTGCTGATTGGCAGCACCGCCAAGATGGGAGCAGGCACGAATTGTCAGGATAAACTGATTGCCCTGCATGACGCAGATTGCCCTTGGCGTCCTTCTGACCTTGCCCAGCGGCTGGGAAGAATCGTTCGGCAGGGCAACCAGAACCCGGAGGTTGAGATTTTCCGTTATGTCACGGAAAATACCTTTGACGCCTACCTCTACCAGCTTGTGGAGAATAAGCAGAAATTCATTGCCCAGATCATGACCAGCAAGGCTCCCGCCCGAATTGCCGACGATGTGGACGAAACCGCTCTGAGCTACTCCGAAATCAAGGCTCTTGCTACCGGCAACCCGCTGATTATCGAGAAATGCAATCTGGATGTGGAGGTCAGTAAGCTGAATATGCTGAAAGCCAACCACCTAAATCAGCGGTTCGCTCTGGAGAATCTGGTACTGCGGAAGTACCTGGCTGATATTGCCAAGCTCACCGAAGCCATTGCTGGCTATGAAAAAGATGTGGCAACGGCGCAGGCGCATCCAAAACCGGCAGAGGGTTTCATCGGCATGGAGATAAAGGGAACCCACTATTCCGAAAAAGAAGCGGCTGGCAGGGCGGTCATCAACGCCTGCACCGAACTTCAAGGCTCTGATCCTGTTCCGTTGGGACAGTACCGGGGCTTTTCCATGTCCCTCCAGTACGATGCAGTCCACACGGACTATAAGCTCACCATGAAGGGAGCCATGTCCCACACCATCAGCCTGGGCGCAGATATTTTCGGCAACATCACCCGTATGGATAATCTGGTGGACGGTCTGGCAAAGGAGCTGGCGGGCTATCAGTCAGAGCTACAGGACACCCGCACTCAGCTTGCCAATGCCAAGGCGGAAATGGAGACACCCTTTGCCAAGGAAGCAGAGCTGGCGGAGAAAGCCGGACGGCTGAAGGAACTGAATATTCTGCTGAATATGGACCAGAAAGATAAGAGCCTCCTGGATGATGCGCCGGAGAAGGATTCCCCCGACAAGGAGAAATCCCGGAGTGTTGAACGCTAAGAATATCTTAAGTATTCCGTTGCAATTTGTTTGATTGTTGTTTATTCTCCCGTCATAATCCAAGATTACCCTACAACCAAGAAAGGCGGCGGAAGCCGTGAACTGTCCCTTTCACTCCGTAAATCCTCTTTTCTACCTCTCTTCTTTCAAACTAGTGGAAAACCCATCGCTACTGCGGTGGGTTTTTCGTGTGTGGCTATTAATGCTATGGGAAATTTACCAACTTCAAAAATAGGAAATTTCTTCGAAATATTGTATTTTTTAGAGTATCGATGTATAATGAATTTGTCGAGAGGAGATGAGTTCGCTTTGAGTACCCTGATGGATCTACCTAATAATGAAATTTCTATCGATACGACTGAGTGTGACTATAAGAATGAGCCTTTTATTGCCATTCTGAATGATTGTCTGCCATTCCTTTCTGATCAGGACTTGAGTTTGATAGCTGAGGATATACAAGATTTTGTATTTGGATTTGACAAGAATGTTGAAAATACAAATCTATTTAATAGGTATCCCGGCGCTAAGCTTGTGCTTTCAGTATTTCGTAGGGTTTTTCGTGATACAGTTAGTGAGTATCAGAAGAATAATCTTATTGTAGAGGGGAAACCTATGGACCCACATGAACAACAACTTTGTGTTCGTGAGATGGTAAGAGGGTTTATCACAATTCTGTATCAACGGCTACCTTGTTATACTGCTGGATTGGACATAGACTTGATAACTGCACTTAGCGCAACGCCCTATGAGAGCAAGAGCCCAAATGGAGAGAGTATAGCTATCCTGCCTTCCCTTAGTTGGCTGAAAAGGAATGCTGTAGTGGAGTTTGAACCTTTGGATGGCATTGATCTGGAACAGCCTCAATTACGGGCTCTGCGCAAGCAACTCAGTATCTGTGGTGATGGGGCTCTGGCTATTTGCAAGGATGATAATACTGGAATTTATAAAACTGTTGGGTTGATTTCTCAAGATACTGCTCAGAAGCTTCCTCGTTTCCGATTTCAAAAGCATGCTGAATGGGTTTTTGCTGTTGCTGATTCTGATGGAAAAAATCATGACCGAGTGCGTTACTGCAATGGTACTTTGATGCTCCCGGTTTTTGATTTGCAGGATATCTATAAAAAAAAGCTACACAGTCTACCAATCAATAACGAAAGTCGGGAACAACTTGCAAGTATTATCAATGCCACTAATGAGTGTAAACACGGGGCTATCTTGATTATTGCGGAAAAGACAGTTATCCAGAAAGAAGTAACGCGCCTTGCTTCAATTAAGCGAGGAACCCGACTTGTACCGCCTGTTCCTCTGGTTCAGAATGAAGAGGTCTCACCAATTTTGAAACAGTTTTCTGCTATGGACGGAGCAATCTTTCTGGATTTTGACGGGACATGCCATGCCTTTGGTGTGATTTTGGATGGTGTTGTTAGCAATGTGGGGAATAATGCTCGTGGATCTCGATATAATTCAACAAAAGCATACACGGAATGGGTTAGAGATACGAAATATCCTGGCACCAGCGTTTGGGGTGTAGTAAAGTCCGAAGATGGGATGATAGATATTTTTGATGAGACGAAGGGGACCAAAGATGTTGGGAAATCACAAAGAATCCGTCGTGTCCTAAAAAAATTCTCAAAATTAACTATTGACATTTTGGGACATCTGTGGTAAAATAAAAGCCAATTTATAATAGCTTGCTGTTAGCTTTCCTAAACAGGTAGCTTCATGGGCGGAAATCTGGCAAGCGAGAAGGTGTGATTTTTATGTCCTATGTATCTACGCAGGCAAAGATGTACGCTTCTACTAAGCGATTTGGAGCAAAGCGCAACTCAAGTAAAAAAGCCCCTATGATAGATCGGACTGAGACTAGCTTCGGTGGAAAGGGCTGCCTGACAAAAGAACAATATGAGAAGGGAATGGCTCTGTCAAGAAGAATGCGAAATATGTCTGCATGGTAATTGTAATTAGCCTTCTTGTCTCAACAAAACTGTGAACGCACAATTGATTTGCATTACCTCCCTAGGGCTTGTAAATCTATTGTGCGTTTTTTATTAGGAGGAATTGAATCATGGCAGAGAATATAGCAACAGATTCTCAAACGGATATTCGAATTCTGACCTTAAAACGGTGGAATTTCCCTCAGACTGCCCACCTCTTTCCAACGGATGGGAAAGAGATCGCTGGTGTAGGAGATTATATTTCCTATAACAGCCACCACTTTATTCACATCGAGGAATGTCTTCAGACGGAAGAACAGCCTATCCTTCGAGCCTATAGTAGTTTGGAAAAACTGCGTGGTAAGCAGCGTGATGTCAAGGCTGCGGACATCCATGTGATTCAAAGCATAACACTTCTGGGAGAGAAGGGGCATTTTTGGGATACACCTGGAGAGGTTCTGTATATATCTTTTCTCCAGTTGACTAATACTGCTGACATCTCCATGGATGAGATTAGAGGGAGTATCAATTCTGTCATAATGGACAGAGCACCGGCAGCTTCTTGGGCACTATACTATTCCTTGGACTTTTGCGATCTTGTTCTGTTCACCAAGGGTTTAACCTATGAGGATTGTAGTAAAATTATGTGGGATCTATCCATTGTCCGTGGGGATGAGCTGGCTATCCTGCGAGATACCTTTACCATCTACGGTTTTTATCAGGGATTTCTTAAGGAGGTCTTTAAGCAGCTGGATCAGAATCAGTATCCTAAATGGGAAGACCATGCTTCTTTATCGATCCAGTTGTCTATCCAGTCCTATGATGTCTGGAGAAACTTTGAAAAATGCTTAAAGAGGGAAAACATTCCCTATCGTTCGTTGCGTACCTTTGGACGATATGATGTTCGGTTGGTCACAGATGATTTACCAGGAAGACAGGTTTTACTACTTTTGTATTTGATGGATACCATAGCGGGAGAATCCAAAGATAGGGCTTTTGGCGGTTATGAGATTTCTATGGAGGCTGTTGGAGGATATGAGAACTATAGAAATCCTGTGGATACAATTCAAGATCGTAGACTTGAGCAAGCTGCTGCAAATGTTATGGACTTGCTTTGCGGATTGTGTGACGAAGTGGATTGTAATTCTGCTGACTATGTTGATGAAACCCGGCGTTCCTTAGAAGCTTTATTGAATAATGGTTTTTCCGAGGAATTTGTTCTTAGCGTATTACCTTCGTTTCTGGCCTTTTTACAAATTACCATTAATGTTCAGGATTACCGAGATCGGATGCGACTGAAGCAGGATGAGGAGGATCGGCTTAAGGAAAGTCTGGAAAAAATGGTACGCCACTATTTCAATGCCCTGAATATCCTAGCCCTATGCACTATGCACAGTGAACGGCAGTTTGTTCAGGCACCGGCTTTCAATGCTACATTTTTTGATGTGCCACCAAAGCTATTGGCTTTTTACAGTGCCGTATCTTGGGAAATTTTAGCTGCATTAAGAGCCGAGAATGATGCGGATTACCATTTCCTCTTTGTTCCCAATTATCAGAAAGATATTAATATTCGGCCACTGGAGTTGAAGATGAATGAAAATCCTTCTCAGCATCTAGCGGTGGCCCATCTCCATGAATCCTACTTCTATGATCCTGTTCTTACCATTAAGCTTTTTTGTCATGAGGCTGCTCATTACCTATCTGACAGGCATCGTGAAGATCGAGCAAAGTATATCTTCCGAGTTGTCAGCTTTTTATTGATTGCTAATACACCGTTGCGTTTTGTGATGGAAGAGGCAAAGGATTATTCACTTTTTGCGGTTATGGCAGATTCTCTAGCGAATTTTATGTTGAAAAAGTATGCAGAAGAGATACCGAATTCCACTCGAGGCATTCCCTACCACCTTAAGGATGTCAGTGAATTTCTTCGCGGTAATAACTACGGTATGGATTTCTTTAAGAATCCCTTCGATACTCACGAGGTTTGTGTTAGTTGGAAGAATGTTTTGCGCGAGAGTGTAAGTCAAAAACCCGATGTATTTGGTGAGAGTTTCCGCATTGGTTTGAGAAGTATTCAGAAGACACTTCGGTCCAATTACTTGATAGAACTGTTCCAGCAAGATCAAGAGGGGACGTATGTATACGAGGTATTTTCTCGAATTATTGCCGACTATGCTTCTTTTACTATGGCATCGATGCCCGATGAGGAGTTTAACAACATCTGCGAGAATATTATTCAGGCTTTCAGTGAGGCTTATGCAGATTTGCGGATGAGTGAATTAATTGGTGAAGAATTTTCATGGAGGGATTATAATGATATGTTTACACGAGTGGATGTGGATAAACAGTATCAGAAAATCCTGCGTCATGATGCTGTGCTGAAAACTATGACACCTAATGATGACTGGAAGACTTTAATCCCTAAGGATGAAGATTTCCTGATCTCCTCCTATATTGTGGAGCAGATTTGTGAGTATCTTGAACTATGTCACGCACAGCCCACAACGTCTGATCAGATAGTTCAGCTGTTACGAGATTTCAAAGAGTGCAATGTGTCTAAGCAGTGTGGCTGTATCCGAGAGACAATTCAGAAGTATCGTATACATCTTACCAGGTACTGTCAGAACCTCTCGACAGGCTATTCTTCACGTCAGTGATGTGACGGTCCAAAACCGGGTATTTATTTGTATTAGGTCAAGGGTACATAGCAAAATATGTCCAAAATCCAATCGGCCAGCGCCAAAAAAGGAGTTGGTCGATTGGGTTTTACTATTAATTTAAACCGCAATGTATAAAATAAACCAACAAGAATAGATTAATATAATTGTGCAAATCTTCCATTTTACATAAGCCGACTGACTCTACAAAAGTCAGTCGGCTTATTCTATTTCAAGGAGATGATGGAATGACCAACATAATGCTGAACACCCAACTCTATCAGAAAATGTACGCAGAGCAGGAGCAGTACAGGGCTTATCTGCTTACCCTGCCGCCTGCCCAGATTCTGGATCATGCCGGGGAGTATATCTGCCGGGAGGATATTCTGCTGTCGCTGGAATACAACGATCTGTCTCCTCGGCAGGCAAAAGCCCTTCTGAAATCCCCCACACCGCTGGCGGATGTGTTCAAGAAATGGGATAGCTGGGAGGATAACCACCACATGGAAAATATCTGGAATGCTGTGGAAGCCCGTGCCAATGAAGTGGTACGGGCTGATTTTATTGCCCAGAAAGATGCGAGGTGATTCACCGTGCCATTTATCCCACCGGAAACCATTGAGAAGGCAAGGCAGGTGGACTTGCTGACCTATCTGAAAACCTGCGAACCCAATGAACTGGTACATCTGAGCGGCGAGCATTACTGCACCCGTGAGCATGATTCACTGAAAATCTCCAACGGGAAATGGTACTGGTTTTCCCGTGGCTTTGGCGGCTACAATGCACTGGATTATCTCATTAAGGTTAAGGAACTCCCTTTCATAGAAGCTGTGGAGCGGATTACTGGGCAGGTAGCATACCAGCCCCGACAGTCCCAGCCTAAGCCGGAGAAACCCAAGGTGCTGTTGCTACCCCGGGCCAGTCCCAGTACAAGCCGTGTACATGCTTATCTTCGTAGCCGTGGCATTGATTCTGACCTCATTGATTTCTGTATCCAGACGGGGCGGCTGTATGAAAGTACGCCCCACCACAATGCGGTATTCATCGGGCTGGACAAGTACAACAAGCCCCGGTACGCCAACCTCAGAGGACTGGGCACTGATTTCATTGGCGATGCCAGCGGGAGCGACAAGCGGTTCTCTTTCAGCATCCCCGCACTGGGCAGTGATACCGTTCACCTCTTTGAGAGTGCCATTGATCTTCTGTCCTACGCAACTCTCGTAAAGATGAAGGTTGGCAACTGGAACCGGGAGCATCTGGTTTCGCTGGCAGGCGTTTATAAACCAAAGGAAGAATTGCAGGAAAGCTCCATGCCGCTGGCACTGAAACGCTATCTATCTGAGCATTCCAACATCCGCTTCATTACCCTTCGCCTGGACAACGATGCCACCGGTGGAAGGGCGGCAAAGGCGTTGGTTTCCATGCTGTCAGATCGGTATGAGGTATCTGTTCAGCCGCCGCCCTATGGTAAGGATTACAATGACTTCCTGTGTATGCGGCTGGGTCTTCCAATTACCCACCGAAAGGGAAAGGCGCAGGAGCGCTGACCGCTCATTTTCAGGAAGGTCCACCGTTCGACCAAGAGGGAGAACGAATCTGCATTATACCAGCAAGCATCGCCTTTTGGGGACAAAAGGCAGCTTGTCAGGGGTTACCCCCTGAAACCCTCTCACAGAAAGGACTACGATGATGGAAAAAAGAAACATTGAAATTAAGGTTCGGCTGACTGTCATTTCCAGCGAATGCACTGTGGACCAGCTGCTTGAAATCGACGAGGCTGTGGCGGGGCGTATTGTAGAGCGAGCCAAGGCATTCAGTCTGGGGCCAGACAGGAAGAAAAATTGGCGGCTCCGGGGAGCAACGGAGCTGTAGCAGAAAGGAAATGCGATATGGCAGAAAAAACCAAGACCAACGCAGACCGCATCCGGGAGATGTCGGACGAGGAGCTGGCGAAGCTGCTGAAGTACGGAACATTTATCTGCGGGAGGCTTAAAGATGTCTGCAAGGATATGCCAGGGTGCGAGGAGTGCCTATTGGCCTGGCTTATGTCACCGGTGGAGGAGAGCGGGACATGATCCACCTAGGCGACATCACCAAGATACGGGGTTGCGTGGCACCGGTGGTGGATGTGATGATTGGCGGGAGTCCCTGTCAGGATTTGAGCATTGCCGGGAAAAGGGCCGGCCTTGCCGGGGAACGGTCCGGGCTATACATGGAGCAAATCAGAGTCATCAAGGAGATGAGAGCGAGTGACAGAGCAAATGGACGGGCAGGTGAGTTTATTCGGCCCAGATACATGGTCTGGGAAAACGTGCCGGGAGCTTTCAGCTCCAACAGAGGCGCAGACTTTGGCGCAGTTTTACAAGAAACGATCAGGGTCGTCGAGCCGGAAGCGCCCGATGTGCCTGTGCCTAACGGTGGATGGCCAATGGCAGGATGCCTGTTTGGGGCAGACGGCGGCTGGTCTATCGCGTGGCGGGTACTTGATGCGCAGTTTTGGGGAGTCCCCCAGCGCCGCCGTCGTATCTCGCTTGTCGCAGATTTTGGAGGCGAATGCGCCCCAGAAGTATTATTTGAGC
>OIZT01000680.1_pt1 | contig 19352 bp, 18 predicted proteins | sample 1588611 | NCBI WGS metagenome assembly OIZT01 (sample SAMN03283278) | human gut metagenome | biome: human-associated habitat; material: feces | host: Homo sapiens | place: Peru | collected 2012
TTTGAATATTTCGCTATATCTTCTACTATTGATTGATCAAATCCTCTATATTCAATTCCATCATAGATTTTAGATAATACTCTTGCAGTATCTGCAATACTTTCTTTTTTTCCCATTTGACTTCCAGTTGGTCCTAGATATGTACAATGCATACCTAAATCATAACTAGCTACTTCAAATGAGCATCTCGTTCTAGTGGAATCTTTCTCAAATAGTAAAGCTACATTTTTGCCTTTTAAATATTCATGTGGAATACCTGCATGTTTTAATTTCTTAAACATTTTTGCTAAATATAAAAGGTATTCTATTTCTTCAGTTGAATAATCTAAAAGTTTTAGAAAATCTCTATTATATAAATTCATATTAGTCCTCTCTTTCTAGTGCCATGCTCATACAATGTGGACCTCCACGACCACGTGATAGTTCACAACTTGGTATTTCAATTACTTTTACACCATGTTTTCTTAATGTTTCATTTGTAACATAGTTTCTATCATATACTATTACTACTCCTGGTCTTACACATAAAGTATTAACACCATCACTCCATTGTTCACGTTCTGCGGCGATTCTTGCACCATTTCCACATTTAATTAATTCTACTTTTTTGATTTTTAAGTATTTTTCTAATACTTTATCTAGTGGACTATTAATTTCTTTAATTTTAATATCTCCATTTTTGTTTTGTGTTATTTCATATATTGTTGAGATATTCATTACATGAGAATGTACTGCAAATTTAGTATAGTCTACTCTTGTCATAACTGTATCTAAGTGCATGAAACTTCTTTCATCTGGGATATCTATTGCAAGTATTGTTTTAAAGTTATTATTTTTATCTTTAAAGATTTCTCTTGCTAAGTTAGCAATTGCATCAGGTTCTGTTCTTTCCGAGATACCTATTGCTATTACTTTATCACTTAATACTTGAATATCTCCTCCTTCAATACTATATGATTCATATCTATTATAATATAATTTAGTATTTTTATATTTTGGATGATATTTAAATATGTATTCTCCAAAGATTGTTTCACGACATCTTGTTACAGAAAACATTTTGTGTAATGATACTCCTGAACCAATTGTAGCAAATGGATCTCTTGGGGCATATAGGTTTGGTAATGGATCTAGTATCATCTTTCCAATATCTCTTGTAGCATAGAATCCAGTACTTTCTCTTAATTTTTTTAATTCTGTTATATCTATTCCTTCGATACATTTACTTACTAATTCTTTATTATCTTTGATATTATTTAAAAATTCATAAACTATATCAAATACTTTTTTACTAGTTACTCCACCTTCAGTAATGAATTGTTTTATGAATTCTTTTCTTACTTTAACTGAAGTATCTAGGGCTTCTGCAGCAAGGTCTACTAGATAAACTACTTCTACTCCTTCATTTCTTAGAGCTTCAGCAAATTTGTCATGTTCTTCTTGTGCTATTTTTAAGTATGGAATATCATCAAATAATAATCTTTGTAATGTATTTGGTGTTAGATTTTCGAATTCTTTTCCTGGTCTATGTAATAACACTGTTTTTAATGGTGCTATTTCACTATAATTATTTATACTCTTCATTATTCACCTCTTTATTCTTCATCACATAATGTTGCATACATTACTGCTTTTATTGTATGCATTCTATTACCTGCTTCCTCGAAGACAACTGAATGTTTACTTTCAAAAACTTCATTTGTTACTTCCATTTCAGGTATTCCATATTTTTCATAAATATCTTTGGAAATTGTAGTATTTGTATCATGGAATGAAGGTAGCGCATGCATAAATATTACATCTTCTTTTGCACTATTAATTATATCCATATTTACTTGATATGGCTTTAATAAATTAATTCTTTTCTCCCATAGTTCTTCTGGTTCTCCCATTGATACCCATACATCAGCATATATGACATCACTTGATTTTACTCCTTCTTTGATATCATCAGTTAGAGTTATTGTTGAACCATTTTCTTTGGCAATTAATTTACATGTATTAACTAAATCTTCATTTGGCCATAATTCTTTTGGACCACATGCTACAAAGTTAACTCCTAATTTTGCACTTGCTACCATTAATGAATTTCCAGCATTATTTCTTGCATCTCCCACAAAAGTTAAGGTTAATCCTTTTAAATGTCCAAATACTTCTTCCATTGTTAAAAAGTCTGCTAACATTTGTGTTGGATGAAATTCATCTGTTAATCCATTCCATACTGGTACATCAGAATATTTTGCTATTTCTTCAACTATTTGTTGACTAAATCCTCTATATTCAATTCCATCATATATTTTTGATAATACTCTTGCAGTATCTTCAATACTTTCTTTTTTACCCATTTGACTGCCAGTAGGACCTAGATATGTACAATGCATACCTAAGTCATAACTAGCTACTTCAAATGAACATCTTGTTCTAGTAGAATCTTTTTCAAATAATAATGCTACATTTTTGCCTTTTAAATATTCGTGAGGTATTTCTTTTTTCTTCATGTCTTTAAAATTTCTTGATAAGTCTAGTAAATATCTTATTTCTTCACTAGAAAAATCTAGTAATTTCAAAAAGTCTCTACCTTGTAAATTCATATTAGTCCTCTCTAATAAGTGGCATACTCATACATCTTGGACCGCCACGACCACGAGATAATTCAGCACTATTCATTTCATATACTTTTATGCCATATGCTCTTAATATTTCATTAGTAATATTATTTCTATTGTATACTACTACTACTCCTGGAGCAATACATAAAGTATTTGTACCATCATTCCATTGTTCACGTTCAGATGCTATTTTATCTCCTCCAGCACATGGAATTAAGGTTACATCTATTTTTAAATACTCTTCAAGTATTTTTTCTAGGCTTCCTCTTTTTTGTTTTACTTTAACATCATCATCAGTTTCTCCTCTTGTTATTTCGTATACTTCAAGAGAATTCATTATTCCTGGATGATATGTAAACTTGTCAACATCTATTTGAGTAAATACTGTGTCTAGATGCATAAATGCACGACATTCTGGTATTTTGAATGCAAGTATTGTATCAATCTTACAATTTTCTGATTTGAACATATTTTTAGCAAGTAAATCTATTGCTTCTGCACTTGTTCTTTGAGAAATACCAATTGCTAGTAAATGTTCATTTAAGTTTAGAACATCTCCACCTTCAATTGAGAATGGGTTTTCTCTACTATAAAATTTTTCTACTTTATCAATATATTTTGGATGGTAGTTAAATATATATTCTGCATAAATTGTTTCTCTACTTCTTGTTACAGAATACATTTTATTTAATACTACTCCATCTCCTACTGATGCAAATGGGTCACGAGTAAAGTAAAGGTTAGGCATTGGTTCAGCTAAGAATTTTCCTTCTTCACTTACTAAATCAACTAAAGAATTTTCAATATCTTTTTTTCTTCTTCCTAATTCTTTTACTTTGATTCCTTCCATTGTTTTTAGTACTAATTCTAGATTATCTGTAAAACTATTTAGATAATCAAATAATAAATCCTTATACATTGGAGTTCTTACTCCTGCTTCATAAATAAATTGTCTTATGAAACTTGGTCTAATTTGTGGATTTGCATCTAATGTTTCAGCCATTAGGTTTTCTAGATATACTACTTTTATTCCATTATCTCTAAGTATTTGAACAAATTCATCATGTTCAGCTTGAGCATCTTTTAGATATGGAATATCATCAAATAATAATCTTCCTAATGTATCTGGTGTTAGATTCAATAATTCCTTTCCTGGTCTATGTACTAAGACCTCTTTTAATGGTTTAATTTCACTTGTTACGTGTATCACACTTATCCTCCTCCTATTATATTAATTATATAATTTTTTTGATTTTATTTCAATACATATTTTAATTTATTTTGTTTTTATTAAAAAATCTTTTATGTCTTGATTATCTTTATTATTAAAAAACTCTTCTTTTGGTCCATCAAATAAGATACTACCTTCTTTTATAAAGATTATTCTTGTTGCCACTTCCTTTACAAAGTTTAATTCATGACTTACTATTATCATGTTCATACCAGTAGTAGCTATTTCTTTAATTAACTCTAATACTTCTCTTGTCATTTGTGGATCTAGTGAACTTGTTGGTTCATCAAATAGTAATAATTTTGGTTCCATCATTAATGCTCTTACTATGGCAACTCTTTGTTGTTCCCCACCTGATAAATTTATTGGCTTTTCATTTTCTTTATTTAACAGTCCTATATCATTTAATAATTTTTCTCCTTTTTTATAGGCTTTTTCTTTGGTTAATAATCCTAGTTTTATAGGTACTAAGGTTATATTTTCAATAACTGTTAAATGAGAAAAAAGATTAAATTGTTGAAATACCATACCAACATTCATTCTATATTTATTTATATCAATATTTTTTTTCATAATATTGTATTTATTATACTTAATTGTTCCTGATGTTGGGGGTTCAATCATATTTATACATCTAAGTAGTGTTGATTTACCACTACCTGAGGGGCCTACAATTGCTACTATTTCCTTATCATGTACTTCAAACGAAATATTTTTTAATACTTCTTTTTTTCCAAATTTTTTATTTATATTTTCTAATTTTAATAACATACTATAACTTCCTTTCCATTAATTTTACTAACTTTGAAAGTCCTAATGTCATTATTAGATATATTATTGCTACAATTATTAATGGTACAAAATATTCATATGTACGGGAAGCAATAATATCTGATGCTTTTGTTAAATCCATTATTCCTATATAACCTGCGACAGAAGTTTCTTTTAGTAATGTTATAAATTCATTACCTAATGCTGGTAATATATTTTTTATTGCTTGAGGCATAATTACATAAATCATACTTTTTGAATAATTAAATCCTAATGAACGGGAAGCTTCCATTTGACCTTTACCTATTGAATTTATTCCAGACTTTATTATTTCTGATACATATGCTGCAGAATTTAATCCAAATGCTATTATTCCTACAATAATGCCATTTACTTCTACGCTTTTAAATATTACATAATAGATTATCATTAATTGTAATAAAGCAGGTGTTCCTCTTATTATGCTTACATAAGTTTTACAAAGGAAATTTAAAACTGGTAATTTTTTATTTTTTTCATAATTATCTTCTACTACGGCAATTAATATACCTAATATAGTTCCTATAATTGTAGCAAAGAATGCCATTATTATAGTACTTTTTAAGCCTTCAAGAATATATTTATATCTATCTTGGTATATTAATGAATTATATAAACTATCTTTCATGTTATATAAAGCATCTTTTATGCTATATAAAATATTATCCATGTTATACTCCTTTTATTTTGAGTATTTTACTATATACTCATCTATTTTATTTTCACTCATTAACTTATTTAAAACATTATTTATTGTACTTAATAATTCTGTATTACCTTTTTTTACTGCAATTCCATAAGAGTCTTCGAAGATAGAACCTTCTAATATTTTTAGTTCATTGCTACTTGCTACTATTTGTTCAGCTGGTAATTTATCCATAACTATTAAATCTATTTTATCTGATTTTAAATCTTCAACCATTGATAGATATTTCTTTTGCCTTACTAATTCAGTATTTGGATAATTTTCTGATAAATATAGGTCTGCTACACTTCCTAATTGTACTGCTATTTTTTTATCATAAATATTATTTATTGAATTAATACTACTATTTTTCTTTACTATTACTACTTGTCTTGATGTTGTGTATTGTATTGAAAAGTCTACTTCTTTTAATCTTTCTTCAGTTATTGACATTCCTGCTAAGGCAAAATCTGCTTTTCCACTTTTTAATTCATTAATTATGGAATCAAAGGCAATGTCTTTTACTATTAATTTTTTACCTAGGGCATTTGCTATTTCATTTGCTATTTCTATATCTACTCCTACTATTTCTCCATTTTCATAATACTCGTATGGAGCAAATCCTGCTTCTGTTGCCATAACTATTTCGTTATCATTTTTCTTGCTACATCCTGTTAATGCTAGCGTTGTAATTATTAATGCTATTACTATTATTGTTTTCTTCATTTCATATCCTCTACTTTCTATTTAATTTTATCACAAAATGTTAAGTCATGCAATAAAATAAAAGAAAAAAAGCCAAGAAATGAATCAAGGCTTTTGTTACTATATTAATGCAATTATTAACACAACTGCTATTATTAGTATAAATAATGCTAAAATGAATCTCCAAATGTATTTTAACCATGTAGTATATGGAACATCTAAGTAAGATAATGCAAATATTAACATTAAACTTGTTGGTCCAATAATATTGATTAATCCATAAATTGATTGGAATGATAAAGCAAGTGGAGCTAGCATAGCATCATCTGATACTGCTTTTAATACTGGAGTAAATACTCCTGCTACTGTGTAGTATAAATCAACATGAAGTAGGCTACCAAACATATTAATTAATGTTGCTACTGCAAAGTTAATATCACCATTTTTACTAGCATTAGTAATTAATGTTTCAATGAAACCATTGTTATATGTGCATACTAATACTGTGAATGATAACATAAGTAACATTGCTGTTGGTAGCATTTTCTTTGCACCTTCAACCATGCCATCTAGCATATCATCAAATTTAACTTTATAAACAAACTTGATAATTAGTAATGCTACTAACATGATTACCATAATCATCATATAACTTCCTAGTTCTCCCCAAGAACCAAATGCTGGGAATATACTTGAAATTACATTTGTGAATATTGTGAAGTCTTTAATATTTAATCCTGTTACACTTTCATGGAACTTAGTAAATACTTCAATTTTAAATAGTGAATTCCATGGTACTAATCCTAATACTAATAGTACAAATAATACTGATAGTATTGTAACAAGTGGCCATGTTTTAATATCTTTATAATTACCTTTTACTTCTGTAATTAAGATATCTCCACTATTATCGTTTAATTCATATTTTACTTTTTTAGCTTCTACATTATCAATATGCTTTTTAACAAACATAATTAATAATCCTATTCCTAAAAGAAGTATTAATAATTGTGGTAATAGATTAGTAAAATCATCTATTCCTACAAATCTTTCAAATGTTGTTAATGTATAAGAATATGCATTTGGATCTCTGAATGTTACAAATAATCCTCCAACAAATCCTACTAATATTGCTACAACAGTTGAAGATATTGCTACTAGTTTATCATAACCTAATAGTAATATAATTGATATTACAAATGGTACGAATACCAAAAGTGGTAATGTTAAACCAGTTAATGATGCTACTACTGCAAATACTATTATTGTAGTAAAGATAAATTTTTTACTTGCAGGTTTTGCTTTTTTAACTATGCTATCTAATAGTTTTTTATAAGCTCCTGTTTTATTTAGTACTCCATAGAATGCACCAATAATAATCATAAATACTACTGTATCAAAGAAATAGTAATATGATTGAATGTAATTAGTTATAATATCACCAAATGGTAAATAACTAACTGCTCCTGCTCTTGCTGGGATAAAGTATGTTAACACTAATACTAATAGTAATACAATTCCCATTGTTTTAAGTAAACTGTGTTTTTTCATTTTATGACCTCCTATTAATGATTATACCACAAAATATGGTAATTTCACCATTATTTACTTGTTGTTAACTTTTTTTGAGTATTTTTAATATAATTTTGCTCCTGCTGGGATATGTTCATCAACCATAATAAGATGAAGTTCTTCTTCTTCTGAGTCTTTAAGATTATTTACTGCTGAAAGTAACATACCACATGAGTCAATTCCCATCATTGCTCTTGGTGGAAGGTTGGTAATTGCAATAAGTGTCTTTCCAACAAGTTCTTCTGGTTCATAGTATGCATGAATACCAGAAAGTATTGTTCTATCAATTCCTGTTCCATCATCAAGAGTAAATTGTAAAAGTTTTTTGCTTTTTGGTACTGCAACACATTCTTTTACTTTTACTGCTCTAAAATCAGATTTTGAGAATGTATCAAAATCAACTGTTTCTTCAAATAATGGTTCAATCTTAACATTTGAAAAATCTATTTTTTTAGTTATAGGTTGTTCATAGTTTTCGTAAGTATTACTACCAAAATCTCTTTTTTGTTTATTTTTCATTTGTGGGAATAAAACTACATCTCTTATTGATGGTTGATTATATATTATCATCATTAGTCTATCTATTCCAAACCCTAATCCTGAGATTGGTGGCATACCTTGTTCCATAGATTGTAAGAAACTTTCATCTAATTCCATAGTTTCGTCGTCACCTTGTGCTTTTGCTTTTAATTGATCTTCAAAATTAGATCTTTGGATGAACGGATTTACTAACTCTGAATATGCTTTACATAATTCAGTTCCACATACTAATACTTGGAATACATCAATTAATCTATTATCTTTGTCGTTTCTTCTGGCAAGTGGTATTAATACTGCTGGATAATTATATATAATTGTAGGTTCTATAATATGTTCTCTTATTAATTTTTTGTATGAGAAATCAATTATTTGACTAAGTGATTTATAATCTGCTAAATCTTCATAAGTAAATAAATGTTTTTCTACTATTTTATCTTTTAATTCTTGTGGGTCATTTATACTTAAAAAATCAAATCCTAATACTTTTGTTAATTCTTCAACATAGTTAATTCTATTCCAGTTTTCTTTACCAAAATCAATTATATTTCCTTGATATTCAATAACTGTTGTACCTTTTAATTCTATAAGTAACTTTTTAATAAAGTTTTGATAGAATTTTATATTATCTTCAAAATTCCAATATGAAGCATACCATTCTACTTGGGTAAATTCTTGTAAATGTTCTGTATCCATTCCTTCATTTCTAAAACATTTTGCCACTTCATATACTCTATCAAATCCTCCGGCAATACATTGTTTTAAGTATGTTTCTGGTGCTATTCTTAAATTACAATCCATATCTAGGGCATTATGATGTGTATAGAATGGTTTTGCACTTGCACCACATACAGCATTTTGTAATATTGGTGTTTCTACTTCAAGGAAGCCATTTTCTCCTAAAAATTTATGAATAAAAGCATATAATTTACTTCTTCCCACAAATACTTCTCTTGACTCAGCATTCATAATTAAATCTACATATCTTTGACGATATTTTAATTCTGTATCTGTTAATCCATGGAATTTTTCAGGAAGTGGTCTTAATGCTTTTCCTAAGAATTCAAAGCATGATACTCTTAGAGTTTTTTCACCTGTTTGAGTAGTAAATATTTCTCCTTCTGCACCAATGAAATCACCAGTATCTATTTGTTTTTTAAAGAATTCATAATTACTTTCTCCAACCATATCTATTTTAATTTCTAATTGCATATCTGCTTCGATATCTCTAATACGGACAAAACTTAATTTACCCATTTTACGCATAAATACTATTCTTCCTGCAATTCTTACATCTTTTGTACCGTCTTCAAGTAATCTTGCTTCTTTTAGTCTATGTGTTCTTTCATATTTTTCTGGATATGGATTACATGTTTCTCTTATTTTATCTAACTTTTCTATTCTTACTAATTCTTGTTCTGTTCTTTCCATTCTAATTACCTCTTTCTTCTAATACTTCTGTGTGTGCTATTATGTCATGTAGTCCTAATTTATCTTTTCTATATAGTACAAATAATGCTGAAACAAATATAAACATTGTTTCTATCATTTGAACAATACTATATCCTAAATAGTAAGTATTTTGGTTTAATACAAATATAAAAATTATTCCAATTATTCCACTAAAAATACTATCTATTAAAACACTTCTTATTATCATTGACTTTAGACTAGGGTCTTTGCCATTTTCTACTACTTTTATTTTAAGTAATTTTTTACCTAATGTTTGTCCTTTATTTAAATATTGAAATACTATAAAATATGCTATTGATAAGCCAACATTTATTCCTGTTACCAATACACTTGATTTATTCATAGTATACATTAATGGGGAAATATCATCTAAATATTCTCCTATTGTAATTTCTTGTGCCATATATTTTTCATTTAATTCTAAATATTTATTGTAGGCATCATCATATTCTTTGGAAGTCATACCTGTTGTTGTTATTGCTACTATTATTGTTAAAAATATTGTATCAAGTAAGTATGCTCCAAGTCTTTTAAAAAAACTTGCTTTCATTTTATTCCTTCTTTCTTTATAATATATTATTATATAATATTTTTTAATTCTTTTAAATAGTTATTTAGTATTTTTTCTAATTCTTTTATTGTTGTAGCTTTAAAGCATTCATTTTTTACTTCTGTGGAGTTGGGCAATCCTTTTAAATACCATGCTATATGACTACGAAGTTCTAAGACTGATACTTTTTCATCTTTTATTTTTCTTAAGTATTCTAAATGATGAAAACACATATTTATTCTTTCTTCATAGGTTGGTTTAGGTATTACTATTCCTTTATCTAGGTATTCTACTATTTCTTTTATTAACCATGGATTACCTAGACAACCTCTTCCTATCATAATAGCATCACATTTTGTATATTCTAACATATGTTTTGCACTTTCTATATCTACTATGTCACCATTACCTATTACTGGTATAGATACTGCTTCTTTTACTTTTTTTATTATGTCTAAGTCTGCTTTACCTGTATAACCTTGACTTCTAGTTCTAGGATGTACTGTTATTGCTTTAGCTCCTGACTCTTCGATTATTTTAGCTACTTCAACGGCATTAATACTTTTGGAATCCCAACCACTTCTTATTTTTACTGTGACTGGTATTGGTACAGCATTAACAACGGATGTTACTATTTCTCTTATTTTCTCAGGGTTTTTTAATAAGGCTGAACCTGCTTGTGATTTAACTGCTACTTTTGGTACAGGGCAACCCATATTTATATCAATTATATCTGGTTTCATTACTTCATATACTGTTTTAGCAGCTTCTACAAAGGTATCTACATCACTTCCAAATATTTGTTGAGCAATTGGTCGTTCTTCTTCTTCAAAGTAAAGCATATCATAAGTTTTTTTACTATTATATACTAATGCTTTATCACTTACCATTTCAGCATATATTAATCCACAACCCATTTCTTTAATTATTTTTCTAAATGCACTATTACATACTCCTGCCATGGGAGCTAATACCACATTATTTTTTAATTCTATATTTCCTATTTTAAACATAATTACCTACCTATAAAATTCTTTTGGAGTTTTTGCGCTTATTGTTAATAATTTATTAGTTCTAGGGTCAATTAATTCTAACTTACTTGCATGTAACATCATTCTATTAGATTTTACTTTTGAACCATATTTTTTATCTCCAATTATGGGATTACCATTTTCACTAAAATGTACTCTTATTTGATTTCTTCTTCCTGTTAAAATATTTACTTCTACTAGGGTTTTATCTTTAAATTTCTTTAATACTTTATATAATGTAATTGCTTCTTTTCCTGTTTTATCTTTACTTGAATATACTTTTCCTAATTTGTTCTCTTTTAAATATGTATGAAATTTACCTTCATTAGGTATGGTACCTTCTACTTGGGCTAGATATATTCTTTTTTTAACTATATCATTCCAATTATCTTGAAATAATTTTTTAGTTTTTTCATTCTTAGCAAACATTAATACTCCAGATGTTTCTTCATCTAAGCGATGTATTACAAATAAATATATTTTAGGATTAAGACTTCTTACATATTCACGAACTAATTTAAATGCTGTTAATTCTTTTTCTTTAGAATTAGAAATTGATAATAATCCACAGGGTTTGTTGATAACTATAATGTCTTTATCTTCATATAAGATATCTATATTTACATCATCAATTAATCTTCTTTTATAATATATTGTTACTATATCTTTATTTTTTAATTCATAGTTAGAGTTTGTTACTACTTTATTATTTACTTCGATCATATTATATTTTATGTATTGTTTTATCTTTTTTTTAGATAAATCTTGTTTGTTTAGTGAAATAAAATCTAATAATGTAATATTATTTGTAACTATTAATTTTTCATAATTTTTATTCATAATATTCCTTCTTTTCTTTTTAGTATTTTATCATATATTTAGATATTTTTAAAGATATTTAAGTAAATTAAAAAAAAATAATTGTATTTTATTTTATACAATTATTTATGATAAGATTCATTATTTAATATTTTAAAACTGCGATATATTTGTTCTAATAATATTAGTCTAAATAAGCCATGTGGAAATGTCATTTTGGAAAATGATAAGCTATAATTACTTAGATTTTTTATTTCTTGATGTAATCCATCAGAACCTCCGATTATAAAGGTAATGTTAGGATTAGTTATAAATATTTTATCTAATTTATTAGCTAGATCTATGGAAGATATATTATTTCCTTCGATATCTAATGTTATTATGTAATCTTTTGGATTAATCTTTTTAAGAATTAAATCTTTTTCATTTGATATATTTGAATCAGGTAATTCAATTAATTCTATTTTATGATATTTATTTATTCTATTTAGATAATCATTTATACCTTCTTTTAGATAAGATTCTTTTAATTTTCCTATACATATTATTTTTATCATATTTCTATCAGACTCGTTTCTACATTTTGTGAGGTAACTATTATGTTATCTACATGCTTGTTTTCATTATTTAGTCTATCTATTAATGTATTATATGCTAAGTCACTTGTATTATTTTCTTCGGATAAGTGTGCTAATAAAATATATTTAGTTTTATCTCCAATAAATTCAGATAAGTATTTAGCAGAATCATAGTTTGATAAGTGTCCTTTATCAGATAATATTCTTTTTCTTAGACTAAATGAATACCTACTATTATTTAACATTTCTATATCATGATTACTTTCAAAAATATACAAGTCTCTATTTTTTAAAATGTCATGGTATTTTACATTTATGTATCCTGTATCTGTTACATACACTACTGATTTACTATTGTTTGATAAGATAAATCCTCTTGAATCGGGAGCATCATGTGATGTTTTTATCATGTCAACTGTTATATCTTTTATTGTAAAGTTACTTTCGTCAATTAATGTATAATTTTCGACAAATGGTAAATCTGGCTGCATTTTTGGGGTCATATATACTTTGGTATTAAATTTATGTAGAAATACTTTTAATCCATTTATGTGATCGGCATGAGTATGACTAATTAATATGCCATCAATTTCTTTTGGATCTATATTTATTTCTTTTAATTTTTCACAAATATATTTGCAAGTATTTCCACAATCAAGTAGTAGTTTGGTATTTTCTGTTTCTACAAAAGTTGTATTTCCTTTACTACCACTAGATAATACTTCTACTTTCATTAGTATAGATTATACGGGTTAATTGTATAACCACCGGCATATGGTGTACCTATATATACTCCAAAGTGTAAGTGAGTTCCACCATAAGGGTTATAACTATTTGGCACTGGATATACGTTTCCAGTATTTCCCATTGTTCCTATCTTTTGACCTCTTGCAACTGTTTGTCCTTCTTTTACATAGATATCTTTCATGTGCATATAGATTGTATGATATCCTCTGATATTATGATTAATTATTAAATAATTTCCTTGTGTTTGGTTACAACTTAAATTTCCTGGATAACATCCTAATCCTACTTTTGTTACTACTCCATTATTAGCAGCATATATTGCTGAACCATAACCTGGTCCTGATATATCTAAGGCATTATGGAATGCTCCCCATCTCCACGCATAACCACTAGTTATCGAATAAGGTCTATCTGTTGGCCAAGCCCAATATGAAAGATCTGCGACTGATGGAGCATACTTTTTACCTCTTACTATTACTCTATTTATAGCAGGTTTTAATTCTGTTGAACTAACATTGGTTGTATCAATTAATTGTCCATTCATATATTGTTTTTTTCTTGTTACACGATATAGTCCATTTTCTCCTTCAGTTACTACTCTATCATCTGTACCTGCATAGATAGTTTCATCATATTGAATTTCGGTATCATATTTTTTTTCTTCATCTGATACTTCGTGATAATCTACTACTACATTTATTATTGGTTCAATTAATCCTACATATACTTCTTGTGATTCATATAGCAAGTTATTTACACTTGTGAAGTCAGGGTTAGCAATCAAAAATTCTTGAACATTAAGTTTATTTTTTTCTGCAACAGTTTCTATCGTATCACCTGCTTGAACAGTGTATTTTTGTTGACTTTCGGTTGTACCATATAATAAATATTTAGCTAATTCATCAACATCAGTATAAATTTCTTCTTCACTTGATATTAAAGATTCTTTATATGTTACTTTTTGTCCTAAGTCAATATTTTCTATTATACTTCCTGTATCTACAATTTCTTTTTGGGTATCATTAATATAATTGGTATATTCTTCAACATTAACAAATGCTTTTATTGTATTAGTTAGTGCTTCATCAAATATTTCTTTAGAAAGTACATTAATGGTAGTACTTTTATTTGATTCTTCATCTGTTATAGTTATAACTACACCTTTTATTGTAAAATTTTTCTTTTTAATTATTTTATTATATATTTCTTCATTTGTACTTATTTTTGGTTTATATGTTATTTCTTCTTTAATTTCTACTCCATTGGGAGTATATACATTCTCTACATTATACTTACTTTTTATTTTCTCTTCTTTTTCATTTATATACGCTTTAAATGAATCTTCTGACTCAATTGTTCCAATTAATGAACCATCTAGGTATACATTGTATACTTCTTGTGGTACTTCATTTTCTTTACTTTTAAATCCTAATAATAATATTGAAAATATTGAAATAATAATTACTATTATAATTGATATTGAATATTTATTTTTCATTATTTCCACCATCTTTTTGTAGTGATGTAAATGTAGATGTTCTTTTCTTGAATACTAAATCTATGGTACCAGTTGGACCATTTCTGTGTTTTAATATTATTAATTGAATAGGAGTTGTTTCAGTTCCTTCGGGCAATTGTACATCTGGTGCATGAAGCGCTGCAACTATGTCAGCATCTTGTTCTATAGCTCCTGATTCTCTTAAGTCACTTAACACTGGTTTTTTGTCTTCTCTTTTTTCAACACTTCTTGATAATTGTGATAACGCTATTACTGGAACTTCTAGTTCAAGTGCTAATGTTTTTAAATTTCTTGATATTTCTGATATTTCTTGTTGTCTATTTCCTGCATATTTTGCAGAAGAATCAATTAATTGTAGATAGTCTATTATTACAAGTCCTAATCCTTCGCCTTGTGTTGCAAGTCTACGACACTTTGCTTTTATTTCACTTGATGTTACTCCACCAGCATCATGGAAAAATATATTTGTATTTGATAATTGACTTATTGCTTCATCAAATCTTCGCCAATCTTCATTTTCCATATTTCCTGTTTTTAGTTTAGCATTATCTAATCCTACTACTGAACTAATCATTCTTAAAATTAGTTGTTCTGCTGGCATTTCCAAACTAAATATGGCAATATTTTTTTTGGTACTTTTTGCTGCAGCAGTTGCTACATTCAAAGCAAAGGCAGTTTTACCTACGGCAGGGCGTGCTGCAATTATTATTAATTGCGTTGGATGTAATCCTTCGGTTAATTTATCTAAATCTGGCAAACCTGTTGTTAATCCAGTGACTCTACCATGGTTTTCTGCTAAATGTTGTAAATCCTGTTGTGCTTTTGCTAAAACATCTTGAACTTTTCTAAATTCACTTGTTTTTCTTGTTTTAGCAACATTAAGTATATTTTTTTCTGCTCCTTCTACAAGCAATGATACATCTATATCAGGATTGTTTGCATTAGTTATTATTTTAGTTGCTTCTTCTATCATTCTTCTTAACGTAAATTTTTCTAATACTAAATTTATATAATAATCAATGTTTGCACCAGTTGCAACACTATCAACTAATTCATTTAAGTATTCTACTCCACCAACTTTATCTAATAGTTTTTTTGTTACTAATTCAGCTGTTAATGTATTCATATCTACTGGTTTCTTATTATCATATAATTCTTTTATCACTTCAAAAATTATACCATTTTTTTCTAAGAAAAATGCATCTTTATCCATTTCTTCACATGCTTTTTGTAATGCCGCATATGACCAGAATACTGAACCAAGCAGAGATTTTTCAGCTTCTATATTGCTAGGAAGCCCTTTATTCATTTTATCACCTACTCACTTATTAATTCTATATTTAATTTTGCTTTAACTTTTTTATGTAATTCTACTTCTACAAAATGATTACCTAATACATTTAATGGTACATCAATTAATATTTTCTTTTTATCAATATTATAACCTTTTTTAGTTAATTCATCTGCTATTTGTTTTGTAGAAATATTTCCAAATACTTTTCCATTTGCTCCTGTTTTTACTTTAAATTGTATTTTTAATTTTTCTAATTCTTTCTTATCTTTTTCCGCAATTGATATTGCTTTTTCTTCTTCTATTCTGCTAGTTTCAAGATCATTATTTAATCTATCTAAACTACCCTTAGTATACTTTACTGCATATCCGTTTTTAATCAAATAGTTTGTAGCATATCCATCGCTTACTTCTTTTATTTCATTTACTTTTCCTTGTTTCTTTAAATCTTTTATAAAAATTACTTTCATTTTATCCCCACCTTCTTGTTAATATTATACCATACATTACACTATTTGTAACAAAAAAAGATAGATAAGTGATGATTATCTATCTAAAAAAATATTAATAATATTTGTAATTTAAGTATTCTTCATATCCTCCAATAATATTAGCAGTATTATATCCAAATAAATTTAATCTATTACTAATTTCAGAACTTTGTTTACCATTATCACAATATAAATAATATTTTTCGTTTTTATTTAGGTAATGAGAAAAATTATTTAATAAATTATAATATGGTATGTTTATTGCATTTTTTATATGTCCTAAATTATATGTGTAATTATCTCTTATATCAATTATTTTTACATTATACATATTTAATACTTCACTTAAACTAACATTTTGCATTAACACCACCTCTAGTATAATTTATTGAACTATAAAATAGATGATAAGTTAATAAGCCAAAAAAAGATGAAGTTTATTCATCACTGAAGAAATCATCAAAGAAAGCATCATCACTAACATTTTGTTCTTCTTTCTTTTCAGGTAATTTTTCTTCAATTACTGCATCTTTTACTTCATCTTTATTATTAACTAAGTCATTTAAATTTAATGTTGAGTTTGTATTATTAGTATTATTACTTTCTTGTTCTTGACGCTCTTGTTCTTCAAGTTCTGCAATTTTAGCATCAATTTTTTTAACTAAATCTTCAACATTAAATGTTGATTCTCTATTTGTATTATCTATTTTATTTAATGATTCAGTTTGATTTGACATTGGTTCAGACATGCCCATTGCAAATGGATTCATCATTGGACCAGCTCCGCCAAAGGGATTAGCTCCAAATGGGTTTTGTGCAAATGGATTACTACTACTTGGCATACCCATACCGCTCATCATTTCATTCATCTTTTCTTTTTTTAGATTTTTAACAAATTCTTTCAAATCAAATAATTCAACAGGTTCTTTTTCTCTATGTGGATATGTTGCTCTTTCATATTTTTTACCCCAATCCATTTTAAAATGTGGAGTAAGTTTTGTCTTAAATGGCATTGATCTTAATCTTAAAGAAATTACTTCAAATTGAGAAAGTCTTTGTAAATCACTTACTGTAACTAATGGGGTTGATGCTGTTTTATCTTTTTCCTTTGATTTTACTTCACCACACATTTTACTAATTTCTTCAAGTGCTTGTAATTCACTACTTATTAAGTACATTGTGTTACAGTTGCCTTTTATTGTTTCAGCATCTTCTTTACCATACACTTGATTTAATTGTGCATAGTTTTGAATAATGAAATTAAATCTAATTAATCTACTTCTTGCTGCTGTTACCATTGTTGTAACATCTTTAAGTGGTGGCATATTGGCAAACTCATCTAGTATAAAGTTTGTTCTATTTGGTAATTTTCCACCACATTCTTGAGCAACATCAATTAATGTTTCATATACTTGTTTAATAAATATTGTTGCTAATGGGTGTAATGTTTTCTTTTCATCTTGAACAATCATAAATACTGCTGTTTTTTGTCTTCCAATATCTTTCATATCAAAATCACTATGTGATAACATTTCTGATAAGTTATCACGAGATGAAAATAGTTTTATTTTTTGCTTAAATGTTGATAAGATTCCACCTTTTGTTTCTTCAGGAGAATATACAGTACCAGACGCATTTATATATGCTGGTTTTGCTGGATCTTTAGAATTAAAATATTCTTTTATATAGTTATTATTTGGTGCCCCAAATCTCTCTTCACCGATTGTAGCCATAAGGTTTACACTATTGATGTTAACTTGTTTTTCATCAGCATCTTCAAATAATCCTAAAGTTAATCCAGTAAAGTAGTCTGCTGATGTTTTTTCCCAAAATGGGTCATTTGCCTTACCATCATATAATATATTTAATGCTAAGTCATCTAGTAACTCAATTGCTTTATCTGTATCCCCTTCTTTGTATAATTTGTAAGGTAAAGTCATAGGATTCCATGCATTACCATTTTGAGGATTTCTGAAGTTTAATATAACAATATTGTATCCTCTTTCTTTTAACATATTAGCTGTATTTTCATAAATTTCGCCTTTAGGGTCTGTTATTATCATTGATTCATCATGTTTTGCTAAACTATATACTAAAGGAAAAACAACTATTTGAGTTTTACCAGAACCAGTAGCACCCATTATTAGGTTGTGCATTTCACCATTATCAACCCACATTTTTTTACCATTATTAATTACTGCTAATCCTGCAGCATCTGCTTTATAAGCTTTTGGGTCTATTAATGATAATGTTTTTTTGATTTCAGACTCTTTTGCCCATCTAGAATATCCTTTATCTTTTTTCCCTTTTGAAAAGAATCCAAATCCACTTTCTCTATCAAAGAAATATGAACTAACTGCAGCAAAAATACCTGCTAAAGCTAGAATAAATAAAGCAATTGTTGCACCAAGATATTCAAATGTAAATGCTCTAAATGGAGATAGTCCATAAAAAGTCCCTTCTGTTGCTAGTGATGTAGCATTTAAAACACCAATTGCACACATGTATAATAAAAATAAACAAAATGTTCCAAATAAAATCCAATCTTTTGGTTCTGCACTAAATTTCATATTTTCCTCCTCTTTTTTCAGTATTATTATAGCACACCAAATAATAAAATGCAACAATAATAATTAATACTAAAACTGAAGATTGTTGTGTTACAATTGATGTGATACATTTTTGTATAAAAAAAGTGACTCTT
>OIZT01000684.1_pt1 | contig 19294 bp, 16 predicted proteins | sample 1588611 | NCBI WGS metagenome assembly OIZT01 (sample SAMN03283278) | human gut metagenome | biome: human-associated habitat; material: feces | host: Homo sapiens | place: Peru | collected 2012
GAAAAAATGTCGGACTTTAAATTTTAACTTTTGCTATTGACACTGCTCCCCTTTTTAGTTCATGCAACGAAAAAGAGGAGACATGTTTCCCGTCGTCCGTGGCTCGCCGCTAACGCGTAGTTTTTGTTCCGCTTATTATTTATTTTATCCAGTCAACAATCGCAGATTTCGTCCATGCTGAAAACCGCCTTGTGCCTGGTGATTTCGTATTCAATGTTTTTCGCGTTCAAAAAATTGTAGGTTTTCTGTTTCGTCATGGTTTGAAAAGTATATCAGGATTTTTGGGAATTTGCATTTTCAAAACAGACAGCCGTAAAAAAATTTTGCTATTGTCTATTTGATATTTTTGTTCAGGCAGCCACAAACGAGCCGCCATTTTTTCTTACTCTTTTATTAAATCAGAACCGCTTGCTGTTCCGTTTTCGCACTGGACATTCAAGGACATGAGTTTGTATTTTGAATCCTTAAAATCAGTTTTGACCTGCTTCCATTGCTCGACTGTGCCTTTATATGTGATTGTCTCAAGTGCCGTGCAGCCGTCGAAAGCATCACCATATATACAAACAATGCTTGTGGGAATCTCTACGTATTCAAGAGATGTACAGTCTTTAAATGTAATTATCTTATATTCACCTGAACTGTTTAAAATGATTACGGTTTTAAGGTTCTTGCATCCTTCAAACATCAAGTCAGGAATCAAGATAATTGGATTGTTTTTATCCGGCGACTCAATTGCCGGGATTACGATGCCAATAAGATTTTCACAGTCCGCAAACTTACACCTTTGCCAGTCATAAAAATCTATTGCTGTTCCTCCAAGGTTAAGATAGACTTTTGCACCGTTTGAATTGCCTTTGATTGCCGCTATTACGCCGTTCAGATTGTCTTTTGTCATTTGACCTGTAACCGCAATCTTGTGCTCGCCGGTTGGAAGACTGTTTATTGCGTTGACTGCATTTTCCGCCGCAACCGTCCATTTTACATACAGTGTAATATTACCGCTTGAGCCTTTTGCGATTTCTGTTTTTCTGCTTGAATCTGAGAATTCGCTGTCGGTGTACCAGCCACCGAAGTCAAAATATTCTCTTGACGGAGCAAGGAGAGTTATCGTTTCCGTTTCGAAAGTGTAGCTTGCAGGATTTCCATCCGCATTTGTTCCGCCGTTCGGTTCGTAGGTGATTGTGTAAGTGATTGCAGTCCATTTTGCGTAAAGTGTGATGTTGCCGGTTATGGAGATTTTTGCCTTGTCGGAGTATGAAGCATTTCCATCGGCGGATGTCGCCCAGCCTGCAAAGATATAGCTGCTTTTTGTGAATGTGCTTTCCGGAAGTGTAATTTCGCTTCCTTCTTCCACTGAAATGCTTGCGATTGTGCCGCTTCCGCCGTTTGCATCAAAAATTACGTTGTAAGTTGTTTTTGACGTTGAAGGCGCTGTCTTTTTCTCCTTCCACTGCGCATGGAGCATTGTGTCTGTATTGAATGTGAATTCCGCACCGTCTGCGTATGATGTGCCGCTTCCGTCTGCCGCAGTATTCCAGTTCAAGAACTCAAAGCCTGTTCTGGAAAACTTTACGGCAGGAAGATTTATTTTCTCATTCTCCTCTTTTGTTATGCTCTCCATTTCGCCTGTTCCGCCGTTCGCGCTGAACGAGAGCTTGTATTCTGTAGTTTTGCTGTCATCTCCGGTCATACAGCCGGTGAGCAGCAAAAGCGCTGCCACTAATGTTGTGAATAGCCTGGGTGTGAGGGGGGGGTAGTAAAGAAGTTGATTTTCATTGCTTTCTCCATCTGCCGTTCAATTTTTGAACGGTTTCTTATCAGATTTGTATTGTCTTATTATTATACAGCATGGAGAGGAAAATATCACGGCAAATTAAGAAAAAACTAGGAAATTTTGCGGAAGCATGAAAAAATCATTTTTTTGCTCCAATTTGTTTAATCCTGTCTGCAAGGTAAAGCGGAACATTTATCATATCTTCCTGTTTTTTGTATTCCAATGCCGAGAATCTTATCGCACAGTCAGGATTTTCTTCCCTTCGGTAGCGCTTGAAACTGGCAGAAGACACATTTCCGCCAGCCTTGCATTCAACAGGAATTATCTGCGTTTCATTTTGTAAAAGAAAATCCACTTCGTAATTTCTGGAAGGAGAATAATAGTGAGGAGCAACATCGAACTGTCCTCTTAACTGCTGAAGACAATAGTTTTCTGTCAACGCTCCCTTAAACTGAAAATCTGAATTCAGTATTATTGCCTCATTGCTTACACCTGCGGCGCATTTTGCAAGTCCAACATCAAAATAGAACAGCTTAAAACTGGAAAAATCTTCAAAAACGTTTAAAGGATGTTCAGGTTTTGTAACATCATAGATGCGTATGACAATTCCCGCGCTGACAAGCCATTCGATTGCCTCTTCAAATTCACGTGCCCTTGCTCCAGATTTGACGCAGCCATAAACAAATTTTTCATTTTCTTTAGAAAGCTGTGAAATAATGCTTCGCATTACCAGAAGTATGCGGCCGGCATTTACCTTTCCGTTGTATTTGGAAATATCATTTTCATAGAGAGCCAATAACTCATTTTGTATTTGCAAAACGACTCCAGAATTTTTTTCTGTCATCCAGGAGCATACACAATCCGGCATTCCGCCGACAATCAAATAATTTCTGTATTGTTCTATCAATCTGTCATGCTGAATTTTCAATATTTCCGCCGGAGGAGTTTCTTCAATATAGTTAAACAGCACAGGTTCCACAGCATTCAGAAATTCTTCAAAATCCATAGGATATATATCAAGAAGATTCACTTTTCCAACAGGATAAGACATTGGTTTTGCAAGAAGAGTTCCTAAAAGACTTTCTGCGGCAACAATATGATATCCGTTTGCCTCTTCATTAAAATACTTAAGAGAATTCAGAGCTTCTGGACACTCCTGCACTTCATCAAAGATAATCAAATCTTCTTCAGGAAGAATTTTATCGCCTCTAATTGTGCCGAGAATCTCTATAATTCTATGCGGCTCTTTATTTACCTTAAAAATTTCACGGAGGCTTTCTTCCTTGTCAAAAGAAAAATAGAAAGTCTTCTTATACTTGCGCCTGCCGAATTCTTTCATAAGCCAGGTTTTACCAACCTGACGGGCGCCTTTTAAAACAAGCGGTTTTCTATGTGAAGAGTTTTTCCACTCCTCCATTTTCTGCAATGCTTTGCGTTCCATACTTTGTAATTAGCATAGCAGATTATACACATTTTTGCACTGTTTTTTTTATATTTTTACACATTTTTGCATATTATAACGTACAGTTTTTACACATAATTGCATACGTTTTTTTACACATAATTGCATACGTTTTTTTACACATAATTGCACATTCTTAGCAATAAAATTACCATTTTTGCATAATGCCAGTTGCAATTCCGCGCAAGGGAAACTGTATCAAGGTATGATGGAAAGGCTTTTTTTTCGGAAAGAATTCATTGTGGGCTTTGCTTGAAGAAAGTTACAAATTTTTTCTTTCTTGTTGCAGATTGACCGGAAAAATTAATCAGTTATAATTATGAACGCTACGAGCATGCGCTCCGCTACGGTTGCAGATTGACCGGAAAAATTAATCAGTTATAATCCGCTCACTTTCAAACATTTCACATAAATAGTTGCAGATTGACCGGAAAAATTAATCAGTTATAATGAAATAAAGAACCGTCATTATAAGGCAAATGGGTTGCAGATTGACCGGAAAAATTAATCAGTTATAATAGTATTTGATGAGTACAGACAAACGTCTTTGTTGCAGATTGACCGGAAAAATTAATCAGTTATAATGGAATTATTTTAACTCCCATTGCAACCCAGGTTGCAGATTGACCGGAAAAATTAATCAGTTATAATGTCGTAGTACATTGGTGGTCAATTTTCTTAGTTGCAGATTGACCGGAAAAATTAATCAGTTATAATAATACATTTTTCACAAAGTCAATAAGACTTGTTGCAGATTGACCGGAAAAATTAATCAGTTATAATAAACTATGAAAACCTTTTGCGTAAGTGCGTGTTGCAGATTGACCGGAAAAATTAATCAGTTATAATCGCAACCTCAACTTGATTTGCAACGTCTTTGTTGCAGATTGACCGGAAAAATTAATCAGTTATAATATTAAGCGGTCATGTTGTTTTGGAATACACGTTGCAGATTGACCGGAAAAATTAATCAGTTATAATTTTATCATATTCAGACATAGTTAAACCTTGGTTGCAGATTGACCGGAAAAATTAATCAGTTATAATATCAGATGGCTTTACATTTTTGCTTTTCAAGTTGCAGATTGACCGGAAAAATTAATCAGTTATAATTACGCCGTTGGCTACGGCGAGCGGTGGAACGTTGCAGATTGACCGGAAAAATTAATCAGTTATAATACATTAAAGCCATTTGAACGGAAATGCTTTGTTGCAGATTGACCGGAAAAATTAATCAGTTATAATGATATAGAATTTGCTCATAATCACCTCTTGGTTGCAGATTGACCGGAAAAATTAATCAGTTATAATAAAACCGGGTTTTCTTCCTTTTCCATTCTTGTTGCAGATTGACCGGAAAAATTAATCAGTTATAATTCTGGGGTTCTACACGTTCATCAAAATGATGTTGCAGATTGACCGGAAAAATTAATCAGTTATAATAACACAAGATGAAGCAGAAGGATTTTCCTTGTTGCAGATTGACCGGAAAAATTAATCAGTTATAATCCGTGAAAGCTCTCATACTCATGGAGCATAGTTGCAGATTGACCGGAAAAATTAATCAGTTATAATAGATTCAATTTTTTTCATAAGTTGAGAATAGTTGCAGATTGACCGGAAAAATTAATCAGTTATAATACCAAACACTTTAAAGAACGGAGAAATATAGTTGCAGATTGACCGGAAAAATTAATCAGTTATAATACGTCCAATGTAATTCTTTTCTTTTCAAAGAGTTAGAATACATTGGGCGTATTTTTTTTGTCAAAATTTCAGAATAACATAAGCTGTTCCGACTGTTTTTTTTCAATTTTGTCTCCAGATGAATAGCTGATTATATTCGAATACTGCTTGTCAGTTATTGTAAGAATATCAACCTTTCCAGAAGGTGGCAAGTTATTTACAATCAGCTTGTAGTATTTTTCGCAGGCATCTTTTCCAGAAAAAAGTTTTGTATAAATCGAATATTGAACCATAGAAAATCCATTATCCAATAAAAAATTTCTAAAATCTGTCGCAGCTTTGCGCTCTTTCTTTTCGATTACCGGTAAATCAAACAAGACCATCATCCACATAAGCTCGTACCTGTTCAATTCAAGATTACTCATCTTTTTCACCTTGCTCCCAAATCGGAAGCTCAATGGCAGGATTTTTATCTTCCAATGCATGGACATAAGAAGCCGTCATATACTGCATGCTCTGAAACGCCGGAGCACAGCCTTCTGTAGTACGGACTTTTAGCCACAAAGAATCCGTGAGCCGCTTTTTGTTTTTTGGTGTAAGTTCTTCTTCTCCCTCCAAACACATTTTATAAACAACAGAATCAACAAGCGGACGATAGATTTCAAAAAAATCATCAGCAAGACAAAACTGATTCAAATTGTTGCTATGGTTCACTCCAAGAGCTGGAATAAGACCCGAAGCGCAGACAGCTCTTGCCATTGCGGCTCGCATTACCGCGTATCCATAATTCAAAAAAGAATTTATTCCATCTTCATTGCGGTCGCGTTTAAATTTTTTCCCAAACAACGTTGTCCAATAAATTTTTGCGGCATAAGCTTCCCGATTGTCGCTGTCGCCAGACTTTACAAGTTTTGAAATCTTTTCAACAAGAGAACAGTCTTTTTCGTATAATTTTAAAACTTTCGCCTGATTTTCTATTTTTCGGATTACAACTTGCTGCCAAACTCTTTTCTTTAGCGGCTCGGAAGCATTTATCTGATTTTTTATGATTTTTGTAAAAAGACAATGGTTTGCGACAGGCAAAACCATACTTTGCGGAATAAAATTCTTTCCGCACAAGACAGTTACGCAGCCTCGTTCTGCAAGAGCATTTAGAATATTTTTACTGAGCGTAATTCCCTGCGCAGAAAGCAAAAGAACAGAAACATCATCCAATGGAACCTGACCTAAAATCTCAGTTCCATGCTGGATAACCACAAACCCACGGTTCAGAGAAACATAGCGATTTTCTTCACAAATCTCTAGTATTCTGTTCAGCATACTTTATTTATCGGTACACTGAACAAAGTTCTCAATATTATTTTTTTCTAAATACGCGACCTATAGGATTTACAGTAATCGGCCGAGCTGATTTTTCTCCAAAAAGTACACTAATAGAAATAAAATTTTGACCTTTTTGAGAATTCCAATAATGTTCAAGAACAGCCTCATTTGTAGCAATAATCCAATCTTTACAATCTGTAACAGCATAAATCGGACGAATATCAAGCCGTCCACTTGCAGCATTCAATCCCGCAATTCTGCACTTGTACCAGTTTCCCTTGTCCACAAATTCAAGATAATCATTTTTATGCAGAATACATATCTTCTTTGCGGCAGGATGAGGCTTAGTCATAATTTTCGGATTTCCGTCTAAATCAACTTGGTCACGGCGAATAAACGTTGCCTTGTACGCAGGCTTCGAATCTTTATTTTTTGGAGGAATCTGCCAGACAACAGCGGCAAAATAATCTTCAGGACAAAGATAACGCATTGTGCCGTCTTTATTTTTAATTTCAATCGGAGTCTGAACACGGTTTATGCAGCGGACTTTTTTGATTTTTGTTTGCTCGCTGAACTTCTGCATTACATCTTCTATTTTTTCAGATTTGTGGGCTTCCGTAAATTCGCGAAGCTCTTTTTGGATTTTCTTATCGATTATCGAATCAAAATCCTTTTCTTTTAGCCCTAGAATATTTTCCTTGCAAACGTAATATTCCTTAAAAACCCAAACAACAGGATAAAGTTCCTTAAGCTCCTTTTGAACTTTTTTAATATCCTTAAGTTCTGCAAGTTTTTTTTCAAACTCTGAACGGACTTTCTCATTCTTTATGAAAGCAATATCTTCTTCCCGAATCTTTGAGATTGCAACCTGCTCTGCCATTTTTATTTTTCCAAGCAGAGTTTCTTTAGAAAGCTTGCCTTGCGCGCCGTGGTCAGGCTTAAAACTTACGACAATATTTTTTGTCTTTTCTATTAGGTCTGTTCTTATAACAGGCATCTGCGGAACTTCAATTCTGTTTTTCTTTCCAATCTGATTAAGACGCGAAATTTGCTGAACCATTGAGCGGTCAATCAATGCGATTACGCTTGCATCAAGAGCATGATGGCGATGGTCATACCGGTTCTTTTTGTAAGTTCCAATCTGCTCATCTTTCAGTTCAAAATGAAAAATTTCATTTTCTCCGATTTTTCTTTTCAAGATTGAATCTATTTCCCATTTATCGCGCAAAAGTTTTGTCATTCCGCCGCTAACAGCCCAGACATTGGAATCTTTTTCAACAACGCACTTCAAATATTTCAAAGCCATTTTTGAAAGATAAGCGTTGTCCGTAAGCTGGCGCGAAATAAATCCGCTTTCCTTTTCAAAAGTTTCCATCGCATTTTCTGAAAAAAGCCGCCTTTTCTGAGGATCTTTTAAATGCGAAGCTCTTTCAAGAATTTCATTCCAGTTGTAGCCTTCTGGATTTTTAAAGAAAGCCTCGTAAGGTGTATTTTCGCCTTTGAATGCGTTGCATTTTGTATGGGCAATAGTCTTGTTGTGTTCAGAATCCCACAAAGTGCGTCCGAAAGGAAGAATATGCTCAATCTGAACGGTGTTGTCATTGAAAATATCTGCGCCCGAAATTAGTTTTCCGCAATAAACGCATCTTCTGTTTAGCGCGTTTTCCGGATCAAGTTCTTCCCAGAGCTTGTATTTTAGACGGTCAGTTCTGTTTGGAAATAGAATAGAAGAATTCGCGTCCTTTATTTTCTTGTTAAGAATCTCGTTCTGCCTTTGGTTTGCCGCAATTTTCTGCTGCATTTTATTTTTAGCTTCTCGACTGGCTTTTAGATCCCGGCTTACTTCTATTACAACCTGCGTTGGTTTTCCGTATTCTTTAATAAGAGCGTTTACAACAACGCGGGTCTGGTTAAGCGCAATATGAACAGTCGGATTGCTTATTTTTCCAAAACGTTCCTCATCGTTTTTAGGATTTGCCTTCGCTCCCATTGTTGAACCTGAAAGAACTTTTCCGTAATAAGGAAGCTCTTCGCATTTTTCAACTGTCTGACTCGCATAATTATAACCAAGTTCTTTTATTACATTGTGAATTTGACAGCGTTCTGTACGTTCAGCTGAATCTGCAAATATTTTTGAATTTTCTTCAATTTTATTCACAACATTTTCAGAAAATTCACGGCAGAAACTTGTTGTGCCGCTTGGAAGAACAAGTTTTGTGATAAAATTCTTTTGCTCAGAAGTCAAATCGTACTTCTCAAGCATTTTCTGAACATCAGAATCTTCCTGCGCAGTTATCAGACATTCAACAATATCATCTTGCTCTTCAAGACTTAAAGAATCCCAAATTTCGCCAAAGCGATTTTTGCTGCGTAGTTTTACAGCGGTTGAATTTCCCTGTAAAAAGTCGCGTGTTTCTGACTCAAGATTGAAAGTGATATTCTCATCAAAATCAAGTTTTTTGCGGATATCCTTAAAAGTCACTTTTTCTTTTGAATCAAGAAGCTTTATAATTTCGTTCTGCCATTCGGGAAGAAGTTTTTTTGATTTTCCCTCTGCAATAAAAGTTAGATTAAAAACGTCCTGTAAAATGCGGATTTTTTGCGCACACGGCATAGCCTTAAATGTTCTTTCTTTTTCCGGCATATACTGGCACTTTCCGTGTTCCTGAACCTTCAGCGGGCGTTGAAAGAAAATTTTATTGTAGATTGAATTCCAATCAACATCAGGATAAAACGGCTCTTGTTTCTGACGTATAAAACCAAATTCGTCTATATAAAGCTGTCGTACAGGATAATAATCCATTCTGTTTGGAGCAAAGCGAGTTCCGCCATTAGATTCCTTGTTTTTCCAAAGAAATTCTCCAAGAGTTCTATAGCCTGATTTTTTTATTGCATTTGAAAGATTTGAGCATTTGTCTGCCTGCGTCAATTTTTCAGATTTTGAATTTTCTTTTGTTTCTTCCTGAGAACCGTCTTTTCGGTTGCTTTTAAATCCACGTCGCACAGAAAGATTAAAAAGGACACGTCCAAGCTCAAACGGCTCCAGTTTTTCATCAAGAGCTTTTATGCGAAGCTCGTAAGGATTCATAAGTTTTAGCGATTGGGCTTCATCTTTTTTAAGAGGAAAAAAACCTTGTTTTTGTAAAAGCCGGAAAGTTTCTCTTCTGCGGAGCTTTCTTCTATAAATTATCCTTCGTTGTCCGCGTGCAGTTCTTCTTTCAACAGCAAGCGGTTCTTTTGACTTTGGATTCCGTCCGTCTGAAAATATTCTTGCTCCGAGGTCTTCAAGTTTTTCAGGCTCGTTATCTTCATCAAGCGAATAAACAGCCCAGCCAATCGAATTTGTTCCTAAATCAAGCCCTAAACGATATTTCATTATAATCTCCAGCTAAAATTATATCACGGCTTATTAATATGGAGGCAATTATTTTAGAAAACATTTGACAAAGAAATCTAATTTGGCATATTATTATTTTACTGATTAATTTTTCTGGTCAATCTGCTAACAAGGAATCTTTAAGATTCCGCAAAATGCTTATACATTCTTTGGAATGTGTACAGAAAAACTGAAAAAAGGGAGCTGCGGCTTCCTTTTTGTTTTTTTAGAACCTACAGATATTTTTTAGCAAAATAAATTAAGTCCTTTTTTCAATACAAAAAATGTGACGCTTCTTATAAAAGACAAATTTTTGATATAATAAGGAAAAAAAATGACAATACGAAGAGCGAACGAAAAGGACATTCCTAGAATTATTGATTTGTTGGGACAGGTTCTGCAGATTCATGCGGAGATTCGGCCGGACATTTTTATTCCGGGAACGACAAAGTACACGGATGCGGAGCTTTCGGAAATGCTCAAGGACGACCTGAAGCCGATTTATGTTGCCGCGGACGGAAGAGAACTTTATTATCACACTTGGGAGAAATCTGGAAGCACGCATTACTACGAGGTGGATTTTCTGATTTCCGACGGAAGCAAAATAGATGCGCTTGAGATTAAATCCTCCGGAACAGGAAAGCATGAGTCAATAAAAGAATTCTGCAGGAAATTTTCTCAAAACATAAACAGGGCGTATTTAATATCACAGAAAGACTCATGGAACAAAGAAAATCTGCTGCTGAAACCGTTTTATCTCGTGCCTTTTTTGACAGAATAAAACGGTTTCAGATTTTCGTTCATCTCTAAAACAGTATTCTTCCAATTATCCACAAACCACTGCGGACTTCTCGGTATTGCGTTTTCTCCCTGTGCCAGAATCCATTCTTTCACCTTGAGCCATTGTGTTGAAGTAAACTCTATTCTTGTTTTTTCTTCTTCAATATCTGTAATTTTTTGGTTATCCGCCCAAATACAATCTTTCACATATTGTCTGGCTTCACCATAAAAATCGATAACAAAATCAACAGAATCTTCTGTCATAAACGCTCCAAACTTTCCGCCGCCGCTTCTTGAATGAAATTCAAAATCTTCCGGCAAATCAAAATGCTCTTGTGTAATAATAAGATTTTTGATTCTGTTTAAGTAAAACATTCTTTCAGCATCTTTGTTCAAATCATAACCGAATAAAAAGCACATTCCGTCATCCATAAGAATCTGGTACGGAGCAATCCGACGGTGTGTTGTTTCGGAATTCCATCTGCCGTTGTAGTCAAATTCGACAATCAGGTTTTCTTGCAAAGAACGCAAAACTTTTTTCCATACTTCTTCATCTGTTATAACTTTTGGAACTGGCGGAACTGCGATTCTTTTCAAAAGGCTGCTTTTCCCAATTCTTTGTGTGTCGATAACAAAATCAATGACATCAGAAATCGCCTTATAGACAGGGCTGCCTTCAAAACTAGAAAGCAAGGTTTTTGCGGCTGAAAGATAAAAAACATCTTCGGAAGAAATGTTGTTCAGCGCGAACTCAAAATTATCATCACTGTAATAATAGCCGCCTTTCTGCCAGTCAAACTCCAAAGGCGCATTAAAATAGGTACGAAGCATATCAATGTCGCGGTTGATTGTAGCCTCGCCGACTTTGCTGTAGCCTGTCTGCTCACAGTAAAGCCGCTGCAAGCGAAGATTGTCGGGATAAAGTCCAGACTTGATAGCATTGTGAATGATAATTAGCCGTTCAAGCATTTTCTTGTTCAATTGCCGTGTCTGTTGTTTCTGCTTTCTCTGTTCCATACTGATATTATAGCATGAGTTGCTATCATTTCATGATAGTGGAAAGGAAAATTATTAAAATATCGCAATTTGATAGTAAAAATGTGTTATAATAAGATAAAGGAAAAATTTATATGGCTGGAATTAAAACAAATTCTAATTCTATAACAGCAATTCTTGTTGAAAAATTAAATTATAAAAAATCGGGATTTCGTACTGCTATTCAAAAACTATGGAATTTACCAGATGATATTGTTTTTATTGATGGAACTCATTCAGTAAGTAGTATTCCAGAAATGGAAAATGAAGAGCTTCAAGATTCTCAAAAAGCAAATGGTCAATATGAAAATACTGTAAAAAATCATAGGGATATTCAATTAAAATATATTATTCCTGATGGTTATTACCACCAAAATGAACTTCCAAAAGAATCAGAGCAAATTCAAATTGTTAATTGGTCCAAAATCTATGAAGTTGCAAAAGAAACTGATAATACAGGTCTTACAGAACAGATTAACTATTTTGTAGAAAGTAATTTTAATCAAAACGATCTAGTATTGACAAAAGGAGATATTGCTATGTTTTTATCACCATCAATTATTGGTAAAGTCATTTCTTTGGACTCAAAAATAGAAAATCTACTTGCTGAGTTTATTAAAGAAAATCAAAAAATGATTAGTAAAAATAATCAAGAAAAAGATAATTTAGGTTGGTGGTACACATTATATAAGGGAAAGAAACAATTTGCAGTTTGGATTGGCTTATGTGAACTTGAAGAAGATAATAAAAATTCATTTTTTATTTATACATGGATAAAATCTAGCGATAGTTCAAAGTATAATTTTTTAAATTTTGAAAATGGCAAGGATTATATTTCGAATGAAGATCCTGAGGGTAAATATGTTTATATTCCAATTACAGATAAAAACAGTGAACTTCCAAAGTTTTTGTTTGAAGATAATGTCAAAGACCAGCAGGATAAATTTAATGAATTAATGAAAACAAATATTGATAAGTTTTTTGCTATTTTGTCGTGAGAACGAATCTTTTTATTGTATTATTTTCCAATAATGATATATAATGAACTAATGGGGAATTGGAGTAATATATTACAAGAAATCAACAGTACGAAATCTCAATTTGATTCTGTTCGTGCAAAGTATATAAAAGAACTATCTAATTATACAAACAGAAATGTCATTGCATATTATTCCGCATGGTTATCAAAAAACGGAGTTCAAAATCTAGATATATCAGATGCAGATATGACAGGATTTATGACAGCAGTTCATAATCTTGATTGTTCGAAAGGTCTTGATTTAATTCTGCATACTCCTGGAGGTGATCCTGCAGCATCTGAAGCTATTGTAAATTATCTTAGACTGAAATTTAACAATGATATTCGCGTTATAGTTCCACAATTAGCTATGTCTGCAGGTACAATGATTGCTTGTTCTGGAAAAGAAATAATAATGGGAAAGCAGTCTAGTTTAGGACCGATTGATCCTCAATTTAGTGGAATCCCCGCTTATAATATTAAATCTGAGTTTGAAGAAGCAAAAGATGATTTAATTCATCACCCTGAGAATGCAAATTATTGGGCAATAAAAACTTCAACAATATCCAGCTGCATTTATGAAAACAGCAATTGACGCAATTAATTTATCAAGTGAATTAGTTGAAAATTGGTTAGGTTCATGTATGTTCAACAAAACAACGGATTCAACAATAATTCATACTATAGTTGATTCTCTTAATGAACATAATAGTTCGAAAGTTCATAACAGACATTTTAGCGCAGATGTATGTAAATCTTTTGGATTGAAGATTACAATGATGGAAGAGGATAATAAATTACAGGATGCAATTTTATCTGTACATCATGCATACATGCTTACTTTAAGTTCAACACCATCCGTAAAAATCATTGAAAATCAAGAAGGTGTTGCATTAATATCATCTATGGCTTAATTTGTGGAGGATAATATGAAAATTATTCAGATGGATGAAATTTTATCGATTTATAATGCTCTAAAAATTAATCCTACTAATACCATTATACGCTCTACAATTAATACCGGTTTCCTCTCTAAGGGTGTGAATACAGGAACTTTATCTAAATCTGTAAATAACGGAATAATAAATCTTGTTGATACAACTAAGCAAACAAACACTCTTAGAGCAGTGACTTTTATAAAATAAGTATACAACAAAGACTCCAGATTAATTCGCAGTTCGTTTTGTTTGCAGGTTCTCGTCATTTGTTCTTATTAACAAGATTTGTTTCTGAATGTTTTAGCACTTTCTTTTGTTCTTTTTGCTTGGATGCTTCATAATTATGAGCTTATTTGCTGTAACAAAGAAAACACAGATTTTTCATTAAAAATGTTTAATAAAAGTTATTATTATTTTATGGTTATATCCAATTTTTCTTGTGATAAAACTTCACCCATTTTATTTTTTGCATTGTTATGGACTTAGTGTTTTGATTTTGATTCTTCATGTTTTGTGTATTCATTTATCATCAAGGATTTTATTCAGATATGTTAAGAGTTGTCTTTATTATATAAACTCTACTGTAGCTAATAGTTTAACAAGAAAAATAAATTTTGTTTTTCTATTATCGAGATATGATAGCGGCATCTGTTATAAGTAATCCAACATTAAATAAAAGTTGCTGCACGCAACGTTGGAGGACTTATGAAAAAACTCATTTCTTTGTTGGGGCTGTTGCTTATTGCATCAGCAGTATTTGCACAGAGCTTTACCTTAAAAACTGCGGATAAAACGCCATGCACAATTACTCTCAATGGCGATTTTATTGTCATTGAAGAAACTTTATTGGGCGGTTATATAAACCGTATCACAATTCCTAAATCACAGTTTACTTCCACAAAAGCAAAAATCGATTCTGAACAGGGCGGAAAATCTGTAATCAATAATAAACCATTTATGGAATCTGGTGATGTAATTTACATTATGGAAGATCAGAAAAATTCAGAAATAGTTGGATTCCTTTCTGGAAGAGCTGTTTATCAACAGAATCCAGTTATTGGTATCTGGCTTTACAAAAAAGATATAGCTGCAATAGCTAAAAAATTGAAACTGTAAGCATTTCTACTTGCACGCGCTTCATTTTTCTATGTGAGGCGCACAATTAAGGTGGTTTCTATGAGCAAGATTTATCTGAAAAAAGTGAACCTTATTGGTTACAAAACTTTTAGTAAATCCGCAACAGTTGAATTACAGAAAAACTTAAATATAGTATTTGGTCCATCCGGCTGTGGAAAATCAAATCTTTTTAGTGCTATAAATTGGGTTTTATTCGATAACAATACACCAAAGAAGTTTGTAGATAAAATTCTTTTTCAAGGTAACGAAGAAGTGCAAAAAGCAGACTTTGCCGAGGTGTCGTTATTTTATGGTGAAAAATGTGAGCCGTCTGGTGAAGATATAATCATTACCCGTCGGTTAGAAAGAAATGGCAAGGAAAGTTTCTTCATTAAGAATAAGCGATTATCAGATTTTGAAAGTTTCAAAGAACAAGTAAGTAGACTTAATTTGCCAACTTTATGTATTCTCGATAATTTTGATAAGAATAAAAAACATTGTAAAACATCAAAAATTTATTCAGAAATCGCCTTTCGAAACCAGTGTGAGCAGCCTGTTGTTGTTTTATATCGCAACAAGAATATACATAAATTCTCAATTGACGGTTTAATTGGGATTTCTCATTGCGAGGGTACAATACAGACTTATTGCATGAATATTGTTTCCAAAACCACAATAGAAACAAAACTCCTTGAGTGGTTCACATTTCAAGTCATTACTTTTGGTGATGGCAGATGATTCATAATCCATACAACTTTAGAATTAAAAAATCTATGATATAATTGAAGTTTGTTGTTTATAAAATAAGCATTTGCGATGTTTTCATAAAATAGATTATTTTTATATTAAAAACTATGTTATAATATTCTTAGTATTATTTTTATGCGGATGGAATAAAAAATGTTTAATCGTAATTCTGTAATTGACGAAGTCAATAATTATCCAAATCTTTCACCTCAGCAACAATATAAGAAATATCCATTATTTTTTAATAAGCTAAAGTTTGAAAAATTCAGAAATATTTCAAATCTAGAAATTGAGTTTAACTCTCCAATTAGTGTTATTACAGGAAACAATAGATGTGGTAAAACTACAGTTTTACTTGCGATAGCCTGCAGTCATTATAATTTTCAAAAACGAGATTTTACAAATGGAGTATATCAAAGAAACACCTGGGGAGATTTAATGCGTTTTACTTCTAAGGATATACAAACAGAAGATTGGACTTATTACGTAAGCTGTAGACTTGGTGAAAATAAGATTAACGACAAACGCGGACAAAGAAAATTTGCAACAAAGAAATGGAACGGAGTCGCAAAAAAAGAATCTCAAATTGGCACTCCGAAAGACAATAAAACTGGTCGTGAAGTTAGGTATATAGATTTAGACAGAATAGTTCCTGAAAGAGAAAAAAAATATTCATATTTCTCGAATTTAAAAAATGATTCTATAACTCCTGTTCAACAAGAAATTGAAGATTATATTTCGTATATTATGCAAGAACAGTATAATATTTCTTTTTTTAATTCAAATACAAATTCTTTTTCATATCAAAATGAAAATAATAAATATTCAAGTTTTAACAGTGCGTCTGGTGAAGATGCATTAACAAGAATCATTACAGAAATAGTATCTGCTCCAAAAACAGCTCTTATACTAATTGAAGAAATAGAAGTTGGTTTACATCCTGAATATCTACGAAGATTAATGGATGTTATTTATAATGAATCCATTACAAAAAGCAAACAATTTATTATTACAACCCATTCTCCTTTAGTTATGTCATTAGTAGATTCTAAATCCAGAATTTTTATAGAAAACAGAAATGGTATATATAAAGCTATTACTGATGTCAGCACAAATGAAGCATACAGTAAAATGGATTCAAAATCTTTTCCACTATTCAATCTTTATGTTGAAGATGATATTTCTAAAAGGATTGTGATAGAAGCTATAAAAGAATTGAATACAGAAATTAATTACATAGGAATAAAAGATTTAATCAAAATTGTCATTGTCGGCTCTGCGGATAAAGTTTTTAACTATTTCGAAATGAGAAAAGAATTGTTTTCTAATGAATGTGCAAAAATCGGTTATGCTTGTATTCTTGACGGAGATATGAGAAATCTATATAAAGATGACAGCGGTCTTCTTTTCTATCATTATTCAACTCTTGCTCCTGAAAAGTATCTTGTTGATACGTATTTAAAACAGTATCCAAATTCTTCTTTGAAGTATAATTTAATGAATATTAATAATCATTTTCTTTTTAATAAGATGGTAGAACTTAATCTTGCATGTTCTAAAGATGAAGCATTTTCAATATGTTGGAAAGTTTTTAAAAATACAGAAGAAGGTAAAAAACACATTACTGAGTTAAAGAACTTTCTAATTAATTGCTATAAGCATTTTTCTCCAAATTTCTAGGATAAAAACAAAAACGGCACAATTGAACAAAAAAAACTTTGCAGATTTCACAATAAAATATCTGGACATCTCCGTCAAAAAAGATAGTTCCGCTATTGATACATTGTTTCATTCGTTCGTTCCGTTCATTAGACAACGGCTACGTCGTCACTACCATATCTCACACATGAAATAAGTTTCTAAAAATCAATTTCTTCATGCTTGTATTTATATAAATATGGATCTCCCTCAAATTCGTAGTCTGATTCATGAAAATTGAATATAACTAAATTTGTTCCAAAATATAATGCGCTTGGATATAAAATTCCTTTTATTCCCCTTTCCTTGCAAATATCTGCTATATAACGGGGAACAAAATATTCTGATTTCCAGCAATTATCACTAATTTGTGATTTTGTAATTTTTCCCGACGTAAAAAGCCCTGCAATTGCTATGGGCAATTCTGTTGTTTTTGGAGAACTTGAATTGTAATATTCATAATACTCCTTTGTTAAATCTAGTATGTTATCAATTTCTTTTATCTTTATTTTCTGCATCCAACAAATGCAGTTTTTATTATGTGAACATTCTGCTGCGCATAAATATTCTGAGTTGCCAAGATAAAAATGAGATTGTCCATAATGATTGAATCGGCCTTCTTTTATCACAGCTGTTTGCGGAGGCGCAAACATATCTTTTTGCGTAAATATGCTTGAATCTGAAGAAATTCTGGCTCTATACCATTCTTGATTTTTGATAGTAATAGTCCTAAGAGCTTTAATTCCTTTTATTAATTCTTTCCCGATTTTATGTGATGCACCCAAATAAGGATATTTACATAAATAATTATAAAATTCTTCGATTTTTGGTTTTGACCTTTCAGAAATTTTATTGAGAATGGAATTGTATTTTTCTTTTTCTTTTAAGGAAAAGTCTACGCAGACATCTGTAAACGCATCTAAATCATTTCCACATACCGGACATTTTACCGTTTCATATATTTTTTTATGCCATTTTTCAGGTATATCTAATTCATATAATAATTCATTAAATTCGTATTGTTGACCATCAACAAAATAATATTCATCATCTTCTTTATCATATGGTTGATCACAGAAACAGGAAACAAGGCAATTTTTTATTTTATTCAAATATTTTTTAGGAATATCAGAATATTCATATAAGTCTAACATTTTTTATCCTCACAATGATTCATATAGATATTTAATTTTATGTTAGAATTATGTTTACTTCAAACGTCCGGCAATTATATCAATTAATTCAAGATTTTCATTTGATAAGTGATTCAGTTTCGGAAGCATATCCTGCAAATTCGTTTTTATTCCTTTCTGCTCCTCGTTTTTGCCAGTCACAAGGTATTCAATAGAGGTATTAAGTTGCTTTGCGATTTTTAATGCCTGTTCTGCATCTGGAAGCCGGTCTTTTGTTATCCAAGATTGCAATGTGTTGTAGCTTATTCCGATTGCCGAAGCCAGTTCTTTTTGTGTTATTAGATTATACTCAAGTTCCTCTTTTACATTAGTCCAAAATTGCAACATATAAAAGCATAGTAATACAAATGGATTTTTATAACGAAGTATTGATATTATTGGACTGTTATGGTATTATATAAATCCAGATGGATTATTTTATATCCGATTATCAGTCAATCGTATTTTTTCAGAGAGGAAAAATGTATGAAGAAGATTATTAACATAGTTTCTTTACTTTTTGTTATTGGTGCAGTTTTTGCGCAATCTAAGAAATTTGAAGGATATGACAAGCTTTCATGGGGAACAACTTTGGAAGAATTCAAGCAACAAAATCCGAGTGCCTATGATCAAACAAATGAAGAAAATAGAACTAGGAACGAAAAGCTTTTCTATAAAGATGGGAATTCTGTAACTAGAGTTTACAGATTCTTTGATAATAAATTATGCTGGGGAAGAACAGTTTATATAAATCCTTCTGAAGCAACTGTTATGGCTGTTGTTGAGAAACTGAAAGATGAATATGGAACTCTGTATAATTTTAATGAAGGAAAAGATAAAGATTGTGACTATTATGTTTTGACTTGGTATGTATCATCAAACCTGACAGTAATGCTAGAAGCTAAGGATATGTATAATTCGTATGATCGCATTTCTTCATCATTGTTGTTTATTACTTATCAAAATGATAAAACAATGGTGAAAATCGAAGACTACGAAAAACAGCAAAGAAAAAAAGATTTGGAACTATAACTTAAAACGTTAAATAAGCACTTTCATTATCTTCTCCTGATATGTTGTGCCATTTGTCAATGACAAAACAAAATTTAATATAAAAAAAGAAAAGGCTTTAGAAATCAAGATTTTCGGCACTAGACCATCCTGATATT
>OIZT01000686.1_pt1 | contig 19250 bp, 8 predicted proteins | sample 1588611 | NCBI WGS metagenome assembly OIZT01 (sample SAMN03283278) | human gut metagenome | biome: human-associated habitat; material: feces | host: Homo sapiens | place: Peru | collected 2012
GCCATAAAAGGCACGCCCCGTGGTGTGAGAGGGGGAGAAATCCCCCTACTCGATTCGAACGTGGAAAGTCGGGTTAACACTTTCTTCTTGAAGTCAAAGAAGAAAGCGGGTAGACATGAAGGACCGAATAAGGTATAGTGAGGCGTTCAAACTCAAGGTAATGGGGGAGCTGAGAGACGCAAAATGGAAGTCAGTTCAGGAGGCCGCTCGGGCATATGGGATTGCCGAGATGTCGGTCTACAACTGGATGCACAAGCTCGGCTTCGAACATCTGAAAGGGAGATTGATCTACGTGAGGACAAGGACCGAATTGGATCGGATCAAGGAGCTCGAGGAGCAGGTGCTGCGGCTGAAGCAGAGTCTTGCCGACGAGGTCCTGGACCACAAGATCGACGTCGAGTTTCTCAAGATCGCGTGCCAGCGCGCGGGAACGAGCGTCGAGGACTTAAAAAAAAGAATGGTGGAGTGTAGCGCACGTGCTGCATGAGGAGGAGAAGTTTCCCATAATTCAGTTCGATCAGTTTGATGGGGGTCGTCTCCCTCCAATGGCACGCCTTTATTCCGATTTTCGGGACGGTTTATCCCGATTTCCCGTCCGACCCCAATAAACGCAGGGAGAGGGGCGCTGCGGAGGCCGCAAAGGCTTTGCGAACGTTGTGTCCTTTGCTGCCCACCATATTTGATTGCCGAGGCGATGAGGCTTTCGGAGATGACGGTTCTGGCTACGGATGAGATTTTATTACGCAGTGAAATCTCAGGCATTGAGGAGGAGGGGACTCGGCGCGCGGCGTCCAAACGGATCTGGCGTGGGTACGGCCGCGACAAGCGCGGCCCTCCCGCATGACGCCGCGCGATTTCACTTCGGAACAGTTCCGCCGGGTTGATACGCGGCGTGTCGGCGCGCGAAGGACCCGCACCGCCCCCGGCACGCCGTCAGTCCTGCGACGGCCCGTAGAACTCTTCGGCGTCCTCGTCGTCGCGGTTGTCACCGGAGGGGTCGTTGTACCAATTGTCCAGCTGCTCCGGCGTCGTGATGTTCTCCTCGCCTGTCAGGAACTCGATCGCCTCGCGCAGGGCCGCCTTCGCGGCATCCGTACCCGTCGCCCAAATCTGCTTGATCGTCGCCACGGCAACGGAGGGCCGCATCTCGTTGAGGCTCATCAAGATCGAGTCCATCGCGTCGGCGTCGGCGATCACGGCCGCCGCCGCCGTCACGACCGCCGAAAGCTCGCGGTCGCCGTTCGCCTCGATGAGCGCGCTTTCATAGGCTTCGATGGCGTCCGCCACGACTTCCTTGTCGCCGTCCCCCAGAAAGCCCGCAATCTCGGGCAGGGCCGACATGCCGATCCACGACACGGCCTCCAACGCCGCCCGCCGGATTGGCAGAGGAATACCGTCCGGCCACTCCTTGGCCTTCTGCAGCTTCTGCACGAGCGCCAGCACCGTCTTGTGGTCGTCCTCGTCCAGCGCCTTGCGGATGGCCTCGATGAGCGCGCGCTGCTCCGTCGTGAGCGCGGCTTCGTCCGCATCGTCCAGCTCAAAGGACGGCTTCTCCCTCTTGACCACCTCGTCCACGGGCTTCTTCGCGGCCTTCGCGATCCGAGCGGCGCGGACGCGCTTCCGCGTCGCCCTGTCCTGCGCCTTGGCGTCGGCGCGGCGCACGCCCGTCGGCGCGTCCGAAGGCCCGGTCTCGCCCCCGCCCGCAAAGTGGACGTAGGCCACGCCCATGCAGATGAGCGCAACCGCCAGCCCCGCGACCATGAATTTGACATTCTTCATCGTATGATACTATATGCGCCCACGTTGCCCGGATGACAGAAAATCAAACTTCTTTTTCTTCCATCCACGGCACAAGACAGGAACAAGGCCATCTCATGAAGCTTTCATTTGGATCAATTCAGCGAAAAGGGCGCGCGCTTTACTATGTTTCGCGCATCCACGCCCAACAGAACTGGACGCCCCTGAAGACCGGCGACCTCCGCCTTGCGCGCGTGCGCGCACGCCTGCTCGTCCCCGCCGACGACGGCGGACAGACGGCCTGGCTGCGCCAGCTCGTCCGCCTGGGCGAACAGGCCCGGCGCCGCCTCCAGCGCATCGAGTGCCGCTCGACGCCCGGGTGGAGCGGGCTCTGGGAGGACTTCCTCGCCGGCGTCCGCGTCCCCGTCCCGGCCGCCAGCCACGCGAGCTACCGCCACTGGCTCGACCTGCTCGCGCAGGCCGCGCGCACGCGCGCGCCGGACGACCTCACGGCGGCGGACGCGCGCACCCTCGCGGACACCCTGCGGAAGAAGTACCTCTCCGCCGGGCGCATGATCCGCTTCTACCGCCGCGTCTGGGACGTACTCGGCCTCGACGCGGAGGTCTGGCGCGCGGAAGCCCGTCTGCGCGGCGCGTCCGGCGTCGGCAGCGGGAAGGTCGGCGAATTCTACCGCCGTCTGACGACGGACGAGATCCGCCGCGTCCGCGACGCGCTGCGGCGGGCATCCCCCCTTCCGTCCGATCCGGCCGCCTATGCGGACATGCTCGTCCTCGGCTACTACACGGGCCTGCGCCTCTCCGACGTGGCCGAGCTTGAACGCGGCGAGACCACGCCGGACGGCGCGTTTCTCCGCCTCCAGCCCAACAAGGTCCGCCACAGCAAGAAGCGTCTTCTGCTCATCCCGCTCGTCGGCGAGGCCCGCGCGATCGTCCAGCACCGCCGGCAGGCGCCCGCCGACGGGGACTTCCTCTTCCCCGCCGCCGCGCGGAAGCGCCCGACGAAGCCCCTCACGGCCGCCTTCCGCGCCGTCGGCATCGTCAACAAGGGTCCCGCGCGCGCGAGTTTCCACTCCCTGCGCGCGACGTTCATCTCCCTCATGGACGAGGCGGGCATTCCACCCCACATCACGGACGCCATCACCGGCCACGCGGGCGGCGGCATGCACGCGCGCTACACCCAACCGTCGGCCGAGACGCTTCAAAGGGCCGTCCTCCGGGCCATCCCGCCCCTGGTGGTTAGAAATCCGTTGAAGCAGCCCATCGGCGCTTCCCCCGATGGGCAAAGGGCATAAACGCCCTGCCACGCCGTCGCCTGCACCCCGCCGTTGGAACTTCCGTTGGAAGATACCGCTCCCGGCCCACCTGCGCCCGACGCGGGCCCGGATGGGATGTCCGGCCCTGGGTTAACGCCGGGCGTCTATACGACGGTCCTTGGACATGGAAGAAGGCACAACAAGTTAACCACCAAGTAGAACGCGAGGCCGGGTGGCCGGGCGGACGAACGGTACAAGGGGCGCAAGCCCCGGAAATGAAGAGCACAATGAAGAAGCTCATGATTGCGGTCGCTACGGCGGCTGTGTTTGGCGGCACCTATGCCGACCTCTGCGATCCTGAAACGCAGAAGCCGGCTGGTTGCTCGGTCTACAACGTCAAGTTCACGTTCAAGACGCTGGCGGCCAAGAAGGCGTGTTCCGATGGCGCCAAGTGGCTTGTGACGAGCGGTGGTGCTTTCGGCGGCTTTTGGTTGCGTGACGCGGGCATTGATGCTAAGGCTGCTAGGGTGGCTAAGATCGCTGGTGAAAGCCCGGTTACGTTGGCCCATTACCTCGCGATTCCGTCTCTTCCTACCGACAATGACAATACCCTTTGCGATGGTAGGCCCTTGACGCTTGCGGATCGCCGTGAGGTCTACTGGATGGACAATGGTACGCGTCGTTTTGACGGCATCCTGTGGCAGTGCGCCGCCCAGTGCTTCGAGGGGATTCCCGCAGATTGCAACGCCAACAACGATGGCCGTATCAACTTCGCCCTTTGGGAAAAGAAGTCGTCGCGGCCGATCTCCCTTCCGGTTTTCCAGTACAAGTACGGGACTGATGGCGGTGATGGAGAACTCAAGGATAAGGAGATCCTGAGCCAGGGGTTTGCGTCGTACAACGCAGCAGACCAGATGTGGCTTGCCCGCTATGGCCAGAAGGCGCAGAAGGTTTCGATGTACTGGATGCCTTCGCTTCGCCTTGGCCAGAGCATTGACGCGGCCGGTTTCGGCTCGTTCGATGCGAAGAACTTCCGCATCAAGTCGGTGAACGGCAATGCGGTCGGTCTGCTTGCCCCGCTGAATGACGGTGCGGCCGACAAGTGCGGTAATCCTTCGAAGATCTTCTGCGCGGTCGGTTTCATGTGCGTCGAGTGGAAGGATTGGTGCTGCGACGGTTGCTATGCCGGCGTGGAACTCGTCCCGGCGAGCGGCACGTGGTCGGTGAAGTACAATGCGTCTGCGACGAAGAAGGCCAATGCGGGCAAGGCTACGTTGGCGTCCCTCATCCCGGCGTATATGTTCTACTCCACTTCGACCTTCTGGGCGGATGCGCGTGCGCTTGACCCGTGGCTCCACACGGATGGCTTCTACCACTTCGACAAGACGACTGGAGCGTTGCTTTATAAGGTTCCAGAAGGGAGTGAGGGTTCGGGCACGACGATCACGCTTGATGGGGCCATTTCCTTGGTTGCTTGGATGAACGAGCAGGTTTGCAATACCCTTGACATGGGTGTCAAGTTCTTCGATTCTGAGACCAATGAGACCAAGTATATGACCAAGGACGGTAAATCGATTGCCGTCAAGGATGGTGTGCTTGACTTCTCTTCTACAGACGAAGACGCTAACCCCTAATGGCTCATAGTTTCATATGAAGCTGGATGTGAGGGGGGGAGAAAATTCTCCCCTCACATTTTATGTTCTCACCTTCATCAAGGAGATTTAAATGGTCGGTTCCCGTTTCCAGAAGACATTGGGATTCTTGTCGGTGGTTCTCGTGGCGGTGGGGTGCGGATGTGGGAAGACGGAGGGGGAGGGGAACGGGACGGTCGCGCAACCGGATCTGAAGGATTTGCCCAGTGAGACGGTACTTGTCCGGGTTGGAACGGAGACCCTCACAAAGGCATCGCGCGATGCCTATGCGGATTTGCGTCTTGCCTTCTTCAAGTTGATGGACGAACTGTCGCCAACGGAACGGGAACGGGATGCGCAGGAACGGCGCGAAATGAAATTCAAGCGCGTACGGGAAGAAGCCCTGCAGTCCGCGTTGCCGACCTTCCTTCAAAGCGCCGTCATTCGGCAGGCCTCGGCGGACTATGTGAAAAAGCATGGCGACTATGCGCCTGAAGCGAAGAAAGACGTGGCGACATGGGTTGAGGGTCTGTACGCCTCGCAAAGCAAACGTGCGGTGCCCAACCTGGCGGCGCTTCGGGGCAGAATGAAGAAAGCGCACGTTTTGGAAGCCTTTGACCGGCAGGTTGCCTATGAACAGGAGGCCGAACTTTTCTTCCGCGTGGCGTGTTCCAACCGCTATCCGATTGAGGAATACGTGATTTCAAACGTCTACCACCGGGTGGCGGTCAACAACTACTTTGCCGCAAGCACGAACCGGGCGATCCTGGCCGTCGCTTCGAACATTGTGGAACGCATCAAGGCGGGGGAGGATTTCGCCCTGTTGGCGGATGAACAGTCGATGGATGCCGACAAGGCGGGCGGCGGCGACATGGGAGTCTGCACGGAACATGATTTCGCAGGGGAGGATATGCTGTGGGAGGCCGTCAAGGACTTGCCCGATGGCGGCACGACGGGCGTTGTCGACGCCGAGGACAGTTGGCAGATTCTCAAGGTCGTCTCGCGTGACGAAACGCCGGGAGAGGGGCTGAAACTGCATCTTGCGCGCATCTATTTCCGGCGGGCGCTTGAATTCGACATGCCTTCGCGTGCGGACGTCGTGAACACGCTGGAGGCGGAACGACGGAAACAGTTGATCAGGGAAACATTGTTGGAACGTCTTCCGCAAACAAAGGTCGAGTTTCCGTTGGGGCGCGAGATCTTTGGCGACCTTGAGGCGATGCAGTGGATGCTTGATCTTGTCGACGGGAAATCGACGAATCGTGTCGAAGGAATCTCACGGGAAGGAGACCCCAAATGAAGCGGATTCATTTTCTTTGCACGTTTGCAGCCTGTATCGGGTTTTTCCCGGTACAGGCCCTCCAGTGTTCCAACGAGCTGCCGGTGAGGCTGGGGGAATGGAACGCGAACTTCGCCGAGGCCAAGCAGATTGCCGATGAACAGCATATCCCGATGGTTCTCTTCTGGGGTGGTGCGTCCTGCGGTATCTGCCGCACGGTGGAGTCCGCCCTTGAGGCTTCGGACGTCGTCGCGTGGCAGAAAAGCCGCAATCTCGTCTTTGTCTTCCAAAGCGGCACAGACGGGGAGATGAAGAAGCTGACGAGCAATGCATCGGGAATCTATCCTTACATCTGCGTCTATTGGAATCGTGGTGACGGCACGACAAGCACGAACCGCTTTTCGGGCGTCGTTTCGGGTTCATCCCGTTGGCCGGTAACGGGAACGACGATTGGCGAGCATTTCATCAAGTCGGTTGAATCGTTCCTCGGCGACTTCCAGCCGGCCGACTATTATTCCGGGAAGTTCGTCTGCGACGGCACGCCGGGAAACCGTCTGGAGGCCGTGCTTGGCAAGGCAACCCGGCTGCAGGTGCCGCTTAAGCGCGACAAGGCGTCCTCGCTTTCCGCTTCGACGAACTGGCTTGTCGCGACCTATCCCTCCGGCACCGAACTGCCAGAATCGACGAATTTCGTCACCTGGGTACAGGGTGAAGATGACAAGCTTGTCGCGATTGAGCTGCCCCCCCCGACGGCCCCCCTGCGGCCTTCGGACATCATCACATTGACGCTCATCAATGCCGGAGGCCTTGTCGCCGACCAATCAACGGCCCAGTTCGTCAAGGAGCCGGAGAATGCGCCCTCGAACCCGGACTGGCTGGGGGAGCCGTTTGCCTTCGGCCGTTGGACATTCGATAGGGCTGCGGCGACCGAGGCGGTGAACCGGTGTCGTCAGGCAGGGGAAAAGGCCGCGACGCTCGTCCTTTTCACGGGGGCGCTTTGGTGTCCCTACTGCAAGGGCATCGAGACGTCCCTGCTGAAGCCGGGGTCGCGCTTCTACGATTGGGCCCGGGCGAACAATGTCGCACTCGTCGAATTCGACCAGGGGCGCGCGTCGTCTCCGGCCACGGCGGCGGGTACCCGTGCGCCGCGCCTTCTCACCTACGAGACGAATGCGCGTGACAGCGTGACCGGTGCGGGTTATTTATCCCGACACGAAGTCGACCGCGCGGACGCCGAGGCCGTTATCGCGGAAACGACGCGGCTGACGCACGACTGGCTGGCGCCGGAAAGTACGGCGGCGCGACTGTCCCAGCCAACAATCCTCCTCGTCGAGGGGGATCGTGTCATCGGACGTTTTGCGGCCTATCGAAATGCCGACAGAACCTATGACGAGGACGAGAACCTTGCACGCCTCAATGATTTTCTGAAGCTTCTGGAAGGTACGGAGGAGACGGTTTCCTATCGGACGACGACGACGAACGTCTTCGGTGTGGGTGATTCCGCAAGGGCTACGCTTCAGATCTCCCGGCGAGAGGTCTTTTACCAGATGCCTGAAGTTTCGCCGGGGGTTCTCACCGTTATGCGGCGGGATGCGGGATTGGAGGACGTATTCTTTACGCTCATGCAGGGCGGGCGAACGGTGGCGCAGGGAACGAACGGGCTGAACGCCGCCCTTTCGCGCGCGGAAGCCCAGGCGGGCGGGTTCTTCCTGCGTGTCTCGGCCTATGCAGGCGCCTCGGCCAAGCTCTTTGACGGGTCGGATGGAGTCGTTCGCACGACAACGTGTTTTGACGCCGTGTTTTCCGCGTCAACGGTCCTCGTCCCAGAAGAGGGAAGTGCCGTCTTCCGCCCGAAGGCGGGGGAAGTGGTTCGCCTCGCCGTTAGCCAAGGGGTCACGTACCGTCTGCGGGGATTGTCGGAGGAGACCCTTCGGCAGCATTTCACCGTAGATGCGGACGGCCTCTGGACGGCACGTGAAACCGGTACGTTCGATTTTCCCGTTGCCGAGGGCGTGGGAGAGGTCTCCTATCAGATCTGGCGTCCCGGCGAGGTCGCCTTCGTGGACCCGGAACCTGCCGAGATCGACGAGGCGGATAGGGTTCTCGTCATGTCCGTCGTGCGGACAAACGGTGTTTCGTGCGCGGCGCGCGTGCGTGTGTTGGCCGATGCGGACGCTGTTGCCGCGCGGCGGTTCGAATTGGGCATGGTCGACGCGGACGGAGTTTTCTCGGCACGCCCACCCGAATTGACGTGGGCGGACGGGGAGGAAGGTGAAAGGTCCTTTGCCGTGCGGATTATCGACGACTGGGTGTGTGACGGAAATCAGGCATTCACCTTGCAGCTGGAGACAACAGAGGGGAGCATGGCCGTTTCGCCGTCTTCCGGCGCCAAGCGCGTCACGATTCTAGAAAACGACCTGCGCGGAGCGGGGCGGCTGGCCATTACGGACGTCCAGCCCGGCTTTGCGCGCGGAAGGATGCTGGTGGTGCCTGCAGGAAGTTCTGTGACGTTCGAGGTGACCCGTCTTGACGCCGCCGACGGCGAGGTGGGGGCCCGTTTCGAGGTGACGGTGGATGGCGAGACGCGGGACGGCTTGATTGACCCCTCCACGCTCACATGGGCGGACAAATGCCGGGGAGAGGAAGCCGTCAAGCGCGTGTCGTTTACGCTTCCCGAGGATCTGGTCGGAAGCCAGGTCAGCGTGAAGATGACGGCACAGGGTGAAGGGATAAAACTTGATCTGCCCCGGTCGTCGATGACTGTGCAGGTCATTGCTTCGGCGTCACCGCAGTTTGTCGAAAGGACGTCTTCCTGGACTGGGCTTGCGCAGGTTGCGCTCCATCGGGACGTCGCCCTTTCGAACTTCGAAGGAGACAGTCGTACCATTAAGGTCTACAAGCGTTCCGGGTCGCTTCCACCTGGCGTGAAAGCCACTTTCGATACCACAGCGCAGACGCTCGTCTTTTCGGGCCGTCCGACGCGGGCCGGTGCCTTTGTCGCGACCTATCAGGTCTGCGCAACTCAAAACGGCAGGATCGTTCAAGGTGGAACATTCACGGCGACGATGACGATTGGCGCGTTGGCGGAGGCGTTTCCCGTGTTCGCGGATGCGACATGGTCTGCCCGTACGGTGAAGGATTTGTTCTTCGTCGAAGACGAATCGAAGCGGGTGGCGGGGCTTTTGACGTTGACGTTGCCGGCGAACGGGCGCTTGAGCGCGAAGTACCGGTGTTCTGCCGGGACGGTCGCCTTCTCGACGACGGGATGGGACAAATGGAATCCCGAGACAGGCGAATTGTCGGCGTTCCTGACCAGCCGAAAGGCGGCATTTGCGGATTACTGGGTAGAAGTGACGTTGAACACGGCGGGCGGAGTGTTCGTGCGCGTGCATGACGTACGTTATCCGGCCGCCTATCTGGAACGGACCGTCGATCTCACGCGCATGCCTGGTTGGGCGACCCCTTGGAAGGGGCTGTATACGCTTGCGTTCCCGGTTCGCAGGTATCAGGCTGCCTCGGATTCCGACGTGGCCTACGCGGCGGCGGCGGCGGGAAGCCCTTGCTTCACGTTGCGCATGACGTCGAGAAGTGCTCTCAATGTGGGGCGTATGACATACGTCGGCTGGTTGCCGAACGGTCGAGGCGTCAGCGGAAGCGCCCTTGTGACGCAGGGGGACGATCTTGCCCAGCTGCCGATTTTCTTCCGTGGCGGGACGGATCTCTTCGCCGCAGCGGTCGGCATCGAGCGAGACGCCAATGAAAAGTACAGGCAGGATGCGGGTGGGCCGTTCAAGTTCGGTCTTCGCACCGTGAAGGCTCTACCGCGCATCGAAAACTGGTGGGAGCATTTTGATGCACGCGATGCGGGGCTGGATTTTGGTTGGACGTACGATGCCTATGGCTCATTCTATGTGGAAGAGGAGAATCTGGCCGAGTGCCTTGAAAAGAGCGGCGTTGCCACGGATGTGATGCTGGCGGCAGATATGACGACGGCGCCGACAAGCCTCGTCCACGGCGCATCGACGGAAAAACTCGAGGTTCCCGTTGCCGCCACGGCCGACGGGCTGGTGCTTTCCCCGGAAGCGGAGGAGGCGCGTATCCGCCTACGGCTTAACCGGCGGACGGGTGTGTTGACGGGTACCCTTCGCTTGCCCTTTGAGAATGGCGATGTCCACGCCCCTCTGCGGGGGGTCATCCTCCCCGGCTGGACGGGGTGTGGATGCCATGACGAGGACGTTGACTTGCCGCTCTTCCTGGGCTCGACCTGGTTCAATGACAAGGTCACCTACACGAATCTTTCCACCAAGGTGATCAAGACGCTCTCGGTTAAGCGTGGCTGCTCGATTTCGGGGGAGACCCACATTGATCTGGGCGAGTGATAAAGGAGACAGGATGAAAAAACAGGTTTTCATATGGGCGTTCGCCCTTTCGATGACCGTGCCGGCGGCAGTCGTGAGGTTTGCGAAGACATCCCTTGTGGTTAGAGAGTCCGCTGCCTATGCGGAGCTGACGGTCACCAAGAAGGGGCCCGAGGCGACGCGCGTGCGTTTTGCCACGGTCAGCGGGACGGCAATCCCCGGGCGCGACTACTATGCCACGAACGGCGTCCTCTCCTGGGCTGCGAGGAAGACGAATGCGCAGAAGATCCGCGTGCGGCTGATGCCGGATGTCGTGGAAACCTTCGAGTCAAACAAGGTCTTCTCCGTTGCGCTTCATGTGCTGCCGCAGGACGGGCTGGAGGCGGACGAGCAGGTTGCGGAGGTGTCGACGCCCTCGGCGAGGGTGGAGATTGCCGAAGCGGGCAAGGCGAGACCGGGGACGATTTCACTTGTAGGCTACTATGATGCGGATGATGTGTGGCGTGCTTTCCAAGACCCTAGGAAGCCCTCCATGACAATGTTCAAGAACGGTGACGGCGGGTTGGCGGCTCTTTCGTTCGTGCGGACGGGGGGCGGGGACGGAGCCATCCAATTGACGGTAAAGGCCGTTCAGGGCACGGCGAAGCTCGGAACGGACTACACACTGGGCGATGATCTGGACATTCCTCTGAGCAACCAGACGGTTGAATGGGCGGATGGCGATGTCGGCGAGAAGCGCATCTGGCTGAGCGCGTACGATGACGAAGGCGATGTCTGCGACTACGAAAGAAAGCTGACGCTCAAATTCAGTTCGCGGAGGGACGCGCAGCATGTCCAGGCGCGCGTCGCGACGTCTTCGATGACCGTGTTCATCCGTGACGCCAACGTTGCGGAATCCCTGGTGGCGTTCAATGCGCGCCTGAAAGCCACGGGTGTGCAGCTGAAGGCCGATGCGGGGGCCTGGTACCTTTCTTCTGACGGAACCGTGCTTTGCACGCGTCCGAACGTGGAGAAAAAGACCAAGACGTTCTCCGTATCCTGCACAGGGCCTGGTTTCTTTACGACGTTCGGTTCGATTGACGAGGGGGAGGGCGACTTTGTCTGGAAAATGGGGAAGACCGAAGGAAGGGTAGATGGCGATATGGCGTTCGTTCTCCCTTCCGGAGTGAATACGATTAATTTCAAGTACACAAGTGCAAGCCCCGAGGCAGCGAAAGAAGAGAGTGTTTCCATCTGCGGTTCCTCCGAGGAAGACATGCCGTTCTCCTGGGTCTCCTTCGCGAACGTCGTGCCGATGCCGTCCGACAAGGCCGTCTGCCCGATTACGGAGATGACGGCACTCGCGTGGGGCGTGCCGGAACGGGCGCAGGAGTTCGAGGGCGAGGATGAACTCCATTACCGTGTGCGCCTTGCAGAAACGAAGGCCGGCCTTGACAAGTCGCCGCTCTTCACGACGAACGTGTGTACCTCTGAAGTAAGGTTGCCGAACGGGTTGCTGGAGGCGGGGAAGTCGTATGTCTGGCGCGTCGACTACCTGTACGGCGAAGACAGTTCGGATGCGCTGCAAGTGGCGCCTGGAAGGACCGTGTGGACATTTGCCACAGCGGAGGACACGACACCCCGCGTGACCGGGAATACCGTACGCGACATATACGGTGTAGAGGTGACGAACGGGGTCGTGGCGCTGCGTCAGGGTGTGAGGGTCGATTGGACGCTTGGCCTTTCCGGCGTTGCCGCACCGAAGCTCTCGGTTCGGTCGGGCAAGTTGCCGAAAGGGCTCAAACTCGCGCAGAATGCCAAGACAAAGGCGTGGACGCTTACGGGCGTACCGACGGTTCCCGGGACGTTCCGTGCGGTCATCGGGGGCATGAGCGGCAAGACGGTCTGTACGACGTATGACTTGACTTTTACAGTAAAGGAAATGGCACTTGCTGCCGGAACCTACACGGCGCTTGTCGTCGACGAGGCCAATCTCACGGAGGCGCCTTCCAGGCGGATGGCGTTCGTTACATTGACGACAACGGCGGCCGGGAAGCTTTCGGCGAAGGTGGCCGTGGGGGGGAAGACCTATTCCTTTGCCACGACAGGCTGGGACGCTTGCGAAAAGATGGAGGCGGAAACGGACGAAGACGTAACGTCGGACGAATTGGATGACCAAGTGTCCGTGCGGATGACGAACGTCCAGAGGATTGGCGGCCTTGCACGGACAAACGAACTTGAAATCGTCTTGCGCGACGCGGCCGCCGACAATTTGGATGCGTTGGCGAAATCGATTGGTTCCGTCACGGCACGCCTATTCGTTCCCTCCGTCGACGGTAAGACCGTATCGGAAGATGCAGAAGGGCGAGGTGTTCCTTTTGTCGGGAACCTCTACCGCGACAATTCAAAGAACGCAACGGTTTCCACCGCGCTCGCCAATTTCGCCGGATACTATACCGTCGCACTCGTGCCCCAAACGCCCGACTCGCCCGATGCGCCGACCGGGAATGGCTACCTGACGGTGTCGGTTGATGCGAAGGGATTGGCCAAGGTCGCCGGCAGGCTTGCGGACGGGACGGCAATCTCGGCCAAAGCGCAAGGCTACTTGGAAGGTCTTCTTGCCGATTGGGCCGGAGAAAAGACCTATCGCCTGAATCTGCCGCTTCATTCGGCGACCGTGACGCGCCTGTTCGGCGGAAACCTCGCGCTTGAATGGACGGAAGAGAACGCAGCGGGCGTTGCGCTTGTCGACTCGGACGGAGAGTTCACGTGGTGCAACGACTCCTCGGTGGCCATGTATGACACGGAGGCGGACGAGTGGTCAGGGTTCGACTTGACGCTCGCTCCAGTAGGTGGCTGGTATGATACCGTCAGCAACCTTCAGGCATACTACCGTCGGGTGGCACTTGCGGTCGACGATGACGGCGAAGGGAATGCAATTCCCGTTGAACTCGTCGGGAATAAGGTTGTCATTGACAAGGCGAGTGGCATCACACTCACGTTCAATCGTGCAACGGGGCTTCTGACTGGGACGGTTTCGCTTATCGACGATTTCACGGGTACACGGATGAGGGCGAATCACGCGGGAGTGTTGCTCAGTTCCTATCAGCAGGACACCCTTGAGGGCGTTTGGAGTGCGGGCTATCGTCTCTTTTCCCGTAGAATCGGGAAGAAGAGGGTGAACGTATCGCGGCCGTTCTGCATTTCCCGCGAAGATATCGACCCCGATTTCGTTGCGGGGGACGAAGGCGACGGGATGTACGAGGAGATTGCGGTCGAGGAGTAACGCATGCGTACGGGCTTCCTCCATATCGTAAGCCTGGTTCTCCTTTGCTGGGGTGCCCTTGCCGGATCTCCAACCCGGCAGATGCTCGATCTGCCGTCTTGGCGTGTCGGGGCCGTTTGCCGTCTTTGCCTTCCGGGCGGCCGTGAACTGGACGTGACGGTCACGCGCCATTTCCCGACGACATGGGGGGCGAGCGTGTTCTTGGCATCGGCAGCGGATGGTACGCATATTGTCCTTGTACGGAGGAGTGAGGACTATACGCTTACGGTTCGGATGCCGGAATGTCCGACGGGCGATGTGTATTCCGTCCGCGATGGACAACTGTACCATCGTACGACGGATGCGCGTCGCTTTGTCAACCGGTGTTCCGTTTCCCTGTCGCAAGGAGTGAAACGTGAGGGCATTCTGCGATATTGGACTCCCGTGGATCCGCCCGAATCAGACGGTAAAGACACCCTTCTGGATGTCATTGATGTTCTCATTGCCTATGACGCCCCTGCCGCGAATTGGTTACATGAAACAGGCTGGGACGCGGAAGTATTTGCCGAAGTCCAGATTGCCCGGATGAATGCCGTGCTGGAGAATTCGGGGCTTCTTGATGATTTCCGATTCCGTCTTGTCGGTGTGCGCATATTGACAACGAACGTCAAGGGGTTGGGGAACGGGAAGGACAACGAGTCGCGTTTCTCGGCAGCACTTTCAACTCTGAGCGATGCCTCGTTTAGATCGCTTCGCGCGGGTGAAGACCTGCGGGGGCTCGTCGAGGCTCGCTATGCGACGGGAGCCGATGTTGCGGTTCTGTTCGCCCATACGGGTACAACGGATGGGACGTTGGGGGCTGGGTACCCGCTTCAATGTGAAAACGGGGCGTGGAATTCGCCTGCGAACTTGGCGGCGTGTGGTCGGCGGGCGTTCTGTGTCTGTGAGATTGCGTCGGTCGAATCCAGCTACGTGATGGTTCATGAAGTTGGGCATCTTCTGGGGGCCGGGCATCCCTCGGAGGAACAGGTAAACCCGGACTTGATTACGGTGGGGCCTCAGCTCTTCAATGATTCGTGTGCGTTTCTTTTCAACTATGGTCAACGGCGCTACTTCACGATTATGGGATATCCCTGGGACGGGTATGGCGGGACAGATTTTACACCCCTTCCGGTCTTCTCATCCCCGGCTTTGACATTCTGCGACGGAGACGTCGAGACAGGGCTTCCGCTTGGTGTAGCGGAACGATGCGACAACGTATCGACAATCCGGCAGTCCTTTTCGTATGTGGCCAGGTATCGAACGCACGTGGTGCCCTCGCCTGGTCTTCGGGAGGTGTCGGTTCGAATCGCCACAGAGGGTGGTGGCACGGTGAAAGGTGCAGGGCGCTATATGCCGGGAGACGAGGTTCGGCTTTCGCAGGTCTCTGCGCGTGGTTACGTGTTTGCGGGTTGGCATGTCATAGATGCCGCTGGAATAACCAACGCCTTGGTGACGGGAAGGGATTTCTGGGCCTCCTCCTATGCGTTTACCTTAGGGACGAATGATCTCGACATTGTTGCACGATTTGTTCAAAAGAACGCCAAGACCGATTCTGTTCGGGAAATCGTTCCGCAATTTGCCCCTCTTTTGTTCCGTGCGGGTGTGGCTTGTTTGTACGTGCCCATGGCAACGGCCGTGTCGGCTTCACGGCCAACTTTCTCAATGGCCGGACTGCCGCCCGGCCTCAGTTTCAGGTCTTCGACGGAAACTTTGTCTGGGCAACCGACGAAGCCCGGTCGCTACAAGGTCACTTTAACGGCGAGAAATGAATCAGGAGCTTCGTGTAGGACGAACATTGTCATTGTGGTGGGGAATTGGCGCGATGAGAGCCTCCCGCTTGACGAAGTCTATGAGGATCTGGTTCCGGGCGTTCCTGTGGTTTTCGATTTCTCCGCATTTGCAAAGGGATGTTCGGTCTCCGGATTGCCGCCTGGCCTTACGTGGTCGTCGAAAAAGGGGATGCTTTCGGGAACGCCAACGCGCCCTGCCACCAACGTTGTTGTCTTCATGCGTACAGATCGTGATGCCGTGAGGGGTACGAGAGTTTTCAGAAAGGCATCGGCGACTTTCTCGGTGGGGCGCTATCCTGTCCTGACGCTCGTCGCCGACGGGGCGGGAACGGGGAAACTTATCGGAGCGGGAAAGTATGCCGCCAACAGGACAGTGACACTTCGCGCCGTCCAGGATACGAGGAACGTCATGGCAACGGCGAAGCGTCCGGAGAAACGGAGAAGCGCATTTGCCGGCTGGTGGGACGCGGAGGGACGTCTCGTTTCGCGCATGGCGACCTGCACGTTCAAGATGCCGGCAGTCGATACCGTTCTTTACGGTCGGTTCGTGACGGCGGAGGAAGATGCCGATTCCGTGTGGGCCGCCTTGTCCGGTGAACGGCTTGATGCGCTGGAACCGCCGTCCGTGACGAATCTTTGCGGTGTGGCCGTCGATTGGCCATTGGAGGGGGATGCGCTGTCGACGACGACGGTCTCGGTCCTGGGGTTGCCGACGGGACTGCGCTACAACAGGAAATCCGCATCTATCGCGGGGACGCCGACGGTTGCGTCGAAGACGAACGCAAAGACGGGTGAAGTCATTCCGTCGAAGGTCAGAGTCAAGGTGGTAACGGCGGGGGGGAACGTAAAGATTTACGGGGTAGACCTCTTCCTGATGCCGTTGCCCGCCTGGGCGGTGGGGACTTTCAATGGAGGAAGCGCGACATGTTCGGCGACGTTCACCGTTTCGAAGGCCGGGAGGATCTCCAGTGCATTCAGGGATGGTACTGGTAAGTGGTCGTTGACGGCCTCTTCCTTTCGTTCTGGTTTTTTCCATTGGGAACGTGGAGCGGAGGGACTTGTGGCCGACCTTGTTGGGAAACAAGGGAAACGCGCAGTGACCAACCGAATCGCGGTCATCGACGCAGGCGTTGCGGGCATGGTGACAAACGAGGATTGTCGGGCGGTGAAGAACCTTTGGGCGACGAATCCCTACAGAAACCTGGCACGGCGGCTGTATGCTACGGGCACCCATATCATCCTATCGGACGCGGGACGCTTCTCCTTCCGCTTCTCGACGAGCGGTACCGCTACGATTGCGGCCTCCTTTACGGGTGAACCTTTCGGAACATACACCGTTGCGCTTTCGGCTCCGCTCTGTGTCATCTCGGCGACAGAGGATGCCTTTCGCGCGGTTTTGCATCTCCATGTGCCGCCAAACAAGGCGCGGGGCTTCCCTGGTTTTGACGCGCGTGCCTGGATTGACGTGGAGGGCGATGACCTAAAGATTCAGTTTGCTCATCCTGAAAATCAATTTGACAAAGAAGAGGTAAAAGAATGAAAAAGATAGTATGTACACTCACGATGCTGTTCGGCATGACCGTACAGTCGGTGGTGGCCGCGACAACTGGGAGTTATCTCAAGTCCGCGAAATCACTCTCGCCGTCTTCATCGGAGAAGACACTTCAGGTGACGTTGACGGCTGCGTATGATCCAGACGAAAAAGAGTATGATAAAGAGTATGGTGTCTACTATGTGAAGGTGAATGTCAACAGGGGGAATACGTGTTCAATCTGGGTCGATGGGAAAAGTAGTGAGGATCTGATGTTTCTCGCTGATTCTGACCCGGATGACGAGAAGTTGATTGCGGCGTTCGACTCGTATTCGAGGACAGGGGCCGAACTTTTCGTCTTGACGAAAGATTGTTGGGACGCTGACGATCCCAAGTCTGGAACGTTCTATTTCTACGTTGACGGCAACGTCGGGGATACCTGTACGATCCATTACCAAACAGGTGCCATTGACGGTGATGCCTGGGAGGAAGAGGAAGAGCCGCCGACTGTTGGAACGCAGGAAAACCCAGCGCCGTTGACCTTGAAGGAAACGGAGACGACCGTTAGGGGGACATTGGGCAGTGGTGGTTTTTACTATTACCAGTTCAAGGCGGAGGCGAATCGCGCCTACCGTTTTCAGACGGTTGGCGGAAAGGCGAATTCCCCGCTCTCCGTAAGTGTTGACGAGGGGACGGCGGAATATGAAGATGTGGAGGATTCAACGGCGACGGTTGATGACTTCAATGCGGCGATTGAGATTAGAACATCGACAAGCGGTACGATTGTCATTCTTGTCGACGGGGATGAGTCCGCGGGGTTTTCGTTGAAGGGATGGCGCGTCCCGATGCGTGGCATTGCACAACATCCAGCCCAGGAGCTGGCAGCCGGGAACGGGTACTCCGCGACTTTCGTCCCAGGGCGCCTTTCCGCGGAAAAGAATTTCTGGGATGTCATCATTGATGAGAACCTCTATAAGATTGAATTGGGCGAGAGCCAACGATGCATCTTCTCCGTCGAGGGTGCGACGACCAATCTGCTGATGCGCGTCTATGACGCGAAGGGCAATGTCCTCGAAGAAGATGGTGGAACAGCGGAGGATCTGAATCCCTATTGTGCCTTGAAGGCGTCCGTGGCGGGTACGTACTACGTGGGGGTCTGCCAGCGAGGCCTCGAAGTCATGGGGACGGCGGCTTCCGAGGCGGTTTCCCTTTCCGTCACGTTGGTCGGTGCAGCAGTGGAGGGAAGCCCGGACGAATGGGATGCGCGAGACGATGAAGTGGACGGCGCCACGCCGATTAACCCCGTCATCTCAAACGACGGCAATGACGATCCGCTCCTCGTGGACGAAGGGCACGGCGTACATGGTCTTTCGTTGACGGACTGGGCCGACTGCTTTAAGTTCACCTGTCAAAAAACGGTCAAATACAGGGTCGCAACGTCAACGACGGCCGATACCATGCGTTCCCTTCGGGGCGAAGTCTTCACGGTGGACAAGGGGAGGGAAGTACCCGTGGTCAGCGGAATTCTATCGGAGGCGGGAGGTCTGGCGTTTGACGCGCAGAAGAGCGGGACCTATTACCTCCGCGTGACTGTGAACGAGGGGATGGGGCTTGATTATGACGACTACAAGCTTCATCTGATTGCCTACAAGCCGGATGTCAAGTTGAGGGGGCTGAGAGTGGATATCAAAGGCCCCGCGAGTGCCTATTGGACATATTCCAACCCCACATACAAGGACGAAGCGAAGTGGAAGGCGGGCGACCGTATCGTGACGTGGGGGACGAATACGATTACGTTCGCAAAGGTTTCGGGATTCACGACGCCGAGCGCGGTTGTGGATGGTGAAGATGGCGACAGCGTGGTGGTCGGAGTTTACAATGACACATTTGATCCGATTGACGACGCACCGAGTGGAAAGACCCCGACAGGAAAGAAATACGCGCCGACTTCGCTGCAGCCGTCCGTAGCGGGGAAGAGCGTAGAGAGAACCCTTTACGTCGATGATGTGGCGGACTGGTTTTCCTTCTCGTCGGTGGCGGGTGGTTATTACAGGTTTGAACTTAAGGATGTGGCCGGTTCGCCGCGTGTACAGGTTTTTGGGCCAAACTCATGGGATGAGGAATGCGCCTACGTTCTGGAACGCGATCCAACCAAGGCCGTGCAGGTCTGCGCGGTGAAAAAGGGCACCTACTACGTGCGCGTGGCACATGCCGACGAGGCGAACCCGGTGGACAGCGCCTACACGCTGACCGCCTCGATGGCGACGCCCGGCGTCGTCAAGCTCGCGAAGACCGCGCTCACCGTGAAGGATTCGGCGGGCCACGCGGACATCTCGGTGTCGCGCACCGGCAGGGACGGGCGCG
>OIZT01000688.1_pt1 | contig 19240 bp, 18 predicted proteins | sample 1588611 | NCBI WGS metagenome assembly OIZT01 (sample SAMN03283278) | human gut metagenome | biome: human-associated habitat; material: feces | host: Homo sapiens | place: Peru | collected 2012
GCGACCATGTGCCATCAAGGCACAGATTTAGTCGCATTTACTCTGACAAGTCACCCAAATCGGCAAGGTGCATGCAGTTTTCGGCCCCACAGCGCCACGCGCCGAGGGCGGCGCGGGTACTTCGCGCGACGGGTCACCGAATGGAAACGTGCTACATACCAAATCCGGCCGCGACCTTTCCCAACCTCCAGCCCGCTAGAAGCTAGAACCTAAAACCTTCCCCCTGAAACCTTTCGATCCTCCCCAACGGCAATTTGCCAACGCGCATCGGTTCTGATAGACTTCCCCCATGCACATCCTCATTGTTGAAGACGACCGGACGATGGCGGACTACGTTTCGGACGGTCTGCGCCGATCGGGGTTTGTCTGCACGCACGCCGCCGACGGCGAGGAAGGCCTCGTCGCCGTCCTGCATGGCGGCTATGACGCCGTGGTCATGGACATCATGCTGCCGAAGCTCGATGGACTGGAGATCATCCGCCGCGCCCGCGCCGCCGGCGTGCGCACGCCCATCATCGTGCTGAGCGCGCGCGGGAGCGTGGAGGCCAAGGTCACCGGCCTCGAAGCCGGCGGAGACGACTACCTCGCCAAGCCCTTCTCCATCACCGAACTCGTCGCCCGCGTCCAGGCCCTCCTCCGCCGGGCGAGTGCGACGCCGGAGGCGACGGCGCTGCGGGAAGCCGACCTCGAAGTGGACGTCGTCACCCACCGCGTGACGCGCGCCGGACGGCGCATCGACCTGCAGCCGCTCGAATACCAGTTGCTCGAATACCTCATGCGGAACAAGGGGCGCGTCGTCTCGAAGACGACCATCATGGAGCGCGTGTGGGACTACGCCTTCGACCCGCACACGAACGTCGTCGAGGTGCGCGTGAGCCGTCTGCGCAGCAAGATCACCGCACCCGGCGAAAGCGAGCTGATCCACACGATCCGGAGGTTCGGCTATGTCCTCGAAGCCCGCTGACGGCTACTCCCTCCAACGGCGCATGATCGCCGTCACCACGGCTACGCTCTGCGGCATCGCCCTCACGGCGGGCGTCCTGACCTTCGCCGTCTCGTGGCAGTACCTGATGCGCCGCGTCTACACGATGGTCGACCGCCTCGTCGAGGACCTACAGGACGAATACCACGAACTCGGCGGCCTGACGACGGAGTTCGCCCAGCACATGGACATCGACGCCGCCGAACACGACGTCAACCGCACCTTCATCGTCCTTTCGACGAGGAACGGCCGCGAACTGCGCGCCACGTCGATGCCCGAACGCCTCAAGGCGCGCATCCTGCGCGCCGTCCACCAGGGCCGCCGCGAACACCGCTTCTACACGGAACGCGCCTCGCCCTCCGACCGGCACGTCGCCGTGCGTCTGAAGACCCTCGAACTGAACGACGGCAATCTCATCACCGTCGCGCGCGATGTCACGGACATCGAGCGCTATCTGCTCTTCCTCGCCCTCACCCAGGGCATCGCCGTCATCCTGGGCGCCTTCTTCACGGGGCTTGGCGTGACGCTGATCGTCACCCGCTTCGTCCGTCGCCTCAAAGCCGTCGCCTCCACGGCCACCGCCATCGCGGCGGGCGACTGGAGCCGCCGCGTCGAGGAGGAGAAGAAGGAATCGCGCGAGGTGCGTGCGCTCGTGCGCGCGTTCAACGGCATGTGCGACAAGAACGAGAAGACGCTCAACGAGCTGCGCGTCCTCACGGACAACATCGCCCACGACCTCCGCACGCCGCTCACGCGCCTCTCGATGGCCGCCGAGACCGTCCTCACCGGCGGCACGTTGCGCGACCCCCTGCCCGACCGCGTCCTCGGCGAGGCGCGCGGCATGCTGGAGATGATCAACACGATGCTGGAAATCTCCCAGACGGGCGCGAAGATCGACCGTTCCCCCCGCACGGACCTCGACTTCGCCCACCTCGTGCGCGACCTCGGCGATTTCTACCAGCCGCTCGCCGAACAGGCCGGGCTCACCCTCCGCGTCCACGTGCCCGAACGTGGGCTCGCCTTCTCCGGCCACCGCGCCAAGCTCCAGCAGCTCGTCGGGAACCTTCTGGAGAACGCCATCAAGTATACGCCGCGCGGCGGACGCATCGACCTGTCGCTCGAAACCCTCCCGGAAGGCGTGCGCCTCGTCGTCGCCGACACGGGCTGCGGCATTTCCGCCGCCGACCTCCCCCACATCTACACGCGCTTCTGGCGGGCGGACGCGAGCCGTTCCCTCCCCGGGAACGGGCTCGGACTCGCCCTCGTCAAGGCCATCGTCACGTCGTACGGCGGCCGCCTCCACTGCGACTCGGTCCCCGGCCAAGGCAGCGCCTTCACGGTCGTCCTCCCGACGGACGGGTAGGGAGGACGACCGCAGGGGACTTAGTAGTTGGCCTGTTCCAGCTGGAAGTAGGCCTTCGGATGGTCGCAGACGGGGCACTTCTCGGGCGCCTGCGCGCTTTCGATGATCGCCCCGCAGTTCCGGCACTGCCACTTGTTCACGCCCACGCGCACCCACACCTCGCCCGTCTCGATGTTCTTGGCGAGCTTGCGGTAGCGCGCCTCGTGGTGCGCCTCGACTTCGGCGACCTTGCGGAACTTGAGGGCGATGTCGGCAAAGCCCTCGGCTTCGGCCTCCTCGGCCATGCGCCGGTACATCTCGGTCCACTCCTCATGCTCGCCGGCGGCGGCGGTGAGCAGGTTCTCCGGCGTGGAGCCGATGCCCGCGAAGAGCTTGAACCACATCTTCGCGTGCTCCTTCTCGTTCAGCGCCGTCTCCTGGAAGATGGCCGCGATCTGTTCGTAGCCGTCCTTCTTCGCCTGCGAGGCGAAGTAGTCGTACTTGTTGCGCGCCTGCGATTCACCCGCAAAGGCCGCCATCAGGTTCTGTTCCGTCTTGGATCCCTTGAGTTCCATTGCCTACCTTCTTTCTTTCTGTTTTCTGTTGGGTGGGCGCTCTGACCCACATGAAGCCGGTCTACTTCCAGAAGTCCCAGAATCCGCAGACGCCGAGCGCCACGGCGATGCCGAAGAAGACGCCCGCAATCACCTCACGCCGCGTGTGGCCGAGGCGTTCGCGCAGACGGGCGGCCTCGAAGCGTTCGGAGGCGTCGAGGCGGGCGGCGATGCGGTTCAGGAGCCGGGCGTGTTCGCCCGCCGCACGCCGGATCGAAACGGCGTCCGCCATCGTGATCGTCCCGAGTCCCACGGCGATCATCGCATCCGGCGCGTCGAAGCCCTCCGTGAGCCCCACCGCCACCGCGAGCGCCGTCACGAGCGCGGAATGGGCGCTCGGCATGCCGCCCGGCTCGACGAGCCCGCGTAGGTCGAGGCGGCGGGTGCGCACCCACCCCGTCAGAACCTTGACCGTCTGCGCGAGACCGCCCGCGAGGAAGGCCGAGACGAACCAGGGGTGGCGGATGATCTCAAGCGCGTTGAGATGGCTCCACCCCTTGATGATACCCGCCGCGAGCGTCATCGCGCATCCCTCAGCCCTCGACGGGAACGATCTTCACCTTCCCGTGCTTTCGCACGTCGTCCGGCGTCAGCGCATCGAGCGCGTCCAGGAACGCGGGCATGAACGAGCCGGGGCCCTTCGCGGCCGCCGCCGCGCGCTCGCCCGCGAGCGCCACGGTGAGCGCCGTCGCGAGCGCGCCTTCCCAGCGCGCCTTGCCGCCGAGGGCGCCGAGGAACGCGGCGCCGATCGCGCCCTGCGCGCAGCCGAGGCCCGCCACGCGCGCCATCAGCGGCGCGCCGTTCTCCACGGCGACGAGCGGCGCGCCCTCCAGCGCCACGTAGTCCGTCGCGCCCGTCAGCAGCACGGCCGCGTGGGTGACGCCCGCGAGGCGGGCGGCGTCCTGCGCCACCGCGTCGCTCGTAAGGGCCGTCCCGCGCGCGGGGAGCGTGTTGTGGACGAGGAAGTTGATTTCGTCCGCATTCCCCCGAATGAGCGCCGGGAAGCGGCGCATCAGCTCCTTCACGGTGAACGTCCTGAGGGGCAGGGCGCCCACGCCCACGGGGTCGAGCACCCAGGGCTTCCCGCCCATGTTCGCGTGCGAGACCGCCGCGCGCATCGCGTCCGTCTGCGGCTTCGTCGCCGTGCCCACGTTCACGAGAAGGCCGTCCATCACGGACGTGAACTGCGACGCCTCGCCCATGTCCTCCACCATCGCGTACGCCGCGCCCAGCGCCTTCAGCGCGCGCGCGGTGGAGTCCGCCGCCACCGCGTTCGTCATGCACTGCACGAGGGGGCCCTTCGCCCGCAGCGCCTCCAGCGCCTCCGCAGCCGTCTTCAGCACGCCCGCCGCCGTCACGCCCGTCTTCTGCTCGGGCTGTTTCTTCTTGCGGATGATCAGCTCGTCATCCGCGAAATCCGCCTGATCGTTCAATTCTTCCGTGGACATGACCACCTACCTTTCTCTGGGCATTCCCAGAACCCCACAGTTTTCGCCAACACGATACGACGTCTTGATCGCATCGAAAACAAAATCCTTCGCCCCTTCGACCGCCCGCGCAAGGGACGCCCCGCGCGCCAGTTCCGCCGCAAGCGCCGCCGCAAGCGAACACCCCGTTCCATGCGTGGACACCGGATGCAGCACGACCGGCTTCCCAAACACCTGCACGCGCCGCCCGTCGAAGAGTACGTCCTCCGCAATTCCGCCCTCGCCGTCCACGACCGCATGCCCGCCCTTCACCAGAACGGCGCACCCGAACCGCTGCGCCAGCTCCCGCGCCGCCGCCGCCATGCCCGCGCCCGGCCCGACGGGATGCCCCAGCAGCGCCGCCGCCTCGGGCAGATTGGGCGTGATGAGCGTCGCGAGCGGCAACAACCTCTCCCGGAGCACGGCGACCGCCTCGTCCGAAATGAGCTTCGCGCCGCTCGTCGCGACCATCACCGGATCGACGACCTTCTTCACGCGCGGCACGGCGCGAAGCCGCTCCGCGACGACCTCGATCGCCTCGGGCGTCGCGAGCATGCCCGTCTTGAGCGCCCGCACGTTGTACATCTCGAAGACGGCGTCCAACTGGTCCGCGATGAACGCCGCCGGCACGTCCAGGACGCTCCGCACGCCGCGCGGGTTCTGCGCCGTGAGCGCCGCGAACACCGTGCAGCCGTGCAGTCCGTAGCAGTGGAACGCCCGAAGATCCGCCTGGACCCCGGCGTTGCCGCCGGAGTCGCTGCCCGCGATGGTCAGCACGCAGGGTTGGATCTTCCGCGCCATCCGTCCGCTACTTCTTCTTGTTCCAGCCCTTCTGCTCGACGATCGAGAGGATCTTCGCGCAGAGCGGGCAGTTCTCGACGACCTTGTTGCGCTTCAGCACGTCGGCCGAACGCTTCACGGAGAGGATCGCGCCCTTGTTCGCGTCAAGCGCCTTGTCGTCCATCGCGTTCAGCTTCGCGAGGTAGCCCGCGCAGATCTTCTTGCACGCGCCGAGGAACGGCTCGTCCTTCGAGTAGGCGATCACTTCGAGGATCTGGTTGACCTGATCGGCCCCGCACTTCGTCTGGTCGATCTTCGCGAAGAGCTTCGCGGCCGTCTCGCGGCGGAGCGCCGTCACGTCGGCCTCCTTCGCGAGGAAGGTGCCGTGCGTCGTGTTCGCGTAGCGGCTCGGCAGCTCGCGCACCCACACGTTGCGGAAGTGGACGGGGTTGCCGTGGTCCTGGAACTGGATCGAGCCCTTCGTGGCCGGCGGCTTCTCCTGCGCGGCGCGGCGGCAGTGCCAGGTGTGGCCCTCAAGCTCCCAGTGGTCCTGCACGAGGACGCCGTTCAGGAAGACCGTGAGCGAGCCGGGGTGGACGAGGCGGTTGCCGTCGAAGATCGGCTGGTGGAACACGATGTCGTACGTCTGCCACTCGCCCGGACGGCGGGTGGGGTTCACGAGCGGCGGGTTCTGCCCGTAGACCGAACCGGCCTGTCCGTCCGCGTAGTTCGGGTTCTTCATGTCGGCGGGGTTCGTCTCGTAGCTGTCCAGCACCTGCACCTCGTAGTGGCCGCCCAGCACGAACACACCCGAATTGCCGCGTCCCTGGCCCATGCCCTCGACCTTCACGGGCGCCTGCCACTCGACGTGCAGCTGCACGTCGCCGAACGTCTGGCGGGAGCAGATGTTGCCGGCGGCACGCACCGACTCCAGCGTGCCGTTCACGAACTTCCACTTCGTGGGGCCGCCCTTCGAATCGCACCAGTTCTTCTCGAAGCTCTCGCGCGTGCCGTCGAAGAGGACGATGGCGTCGCTCGGCGGCTGGCCGACCTCGCGCCCCGGCTCGACCTTGACGGGGTTCGGGCGGTTCATGTCGTGGACGGCCCAGGCGTGCTTCGCGTCCGGCGTGTCGCCGTAGAGACCGGCGAAGAGCGAGGCGGAAAGACCCGCCGCCGCAGTGGCAATCATCAGCTTCTTCATACGTACTCCTTGGTGAATGAAATGTGTCTGCAAGTATACCGCATTTGCCCGTTGCGGGCAATCTCGTTGCGGTCTCAGCGGAAGCGCGCGCGGAGCGTCCACACCGCGAGCGCGAGGGCGGGATGCCGCACGGAGAGCGGGAACGCGCGCAGGGCGGCGCGCACAACCGGATCGCGCCCGTAGGCGTCGACGAGGCGCAGACCCTCGCCAAGCGGCGCGCGCCCGGAGAGGACGATCCGCAGCATCTCCAGGAGCGAGAACACGCACGACCCCTCGTACATCGGGCCAAGCCGTCCGCCGCTTGCCGCGTCAAGCTCCTTCCGGGCCCGCAGCAGCTCCAGCTTGTTCCGCAGTTCGCGCACGCCGCCCCGCAGGCGCGCGACGGCGCCGCGCGGCGAGAGGATGTAGTCGTAGAGCGGTTCCGCCACGCACGTCATCCGCTCCGCCTCCAGCATGTACGCGCAGTTGAAGAGCGCATCCTCGTAGAGTTCGATCCGTTCGTCGAAGCGCACGTGCCGCGCCTCGATGAGGGCGCGCCGGTAGACACACCGCCACACGCCGCCCTGCAGGCGGTGCGCGGCGAGCGGCGCGCCCGCGTACCAGGCCCGCACGTGCGCGGCCGAGTAGCCGAAGAGGCGACTCATGTGCGCCTCGACGATCTCCGCGTTGGAGAAGTGGCGGCAGGGGCCTTTCAACGGCACGGTGTGGAAAGCGGCCGCGCCCTCCTCCTTCTCGCGATAGGGGAAGACGCAGTAGTCCGCCCGGTCCGCCTCCATCGCCGCGACGCCCTTCGCGATCAGGTCGGGGGAGAAGGCGTCGTCGGGATCGGCGAAGAAGACGTACGTGCCGCGCGCGGCGTCGAGGCCGGCGTTGCGCGCGGCGCTCACGCCGCGATGCGGCTGCGTGACGACGCGGAGGCGCGCGTCGGCGCGGGCGGCGTCCGCGAGGCGCGCGTCGGTCGCGTCCGTCGAGCCGTCGTCCACGAAGATCGCCTCGAAGTCCGGATGCGTCTGCGCGCGCACGCACGCAAGGCAGCGGCCGAGTGTCGCGGCGCAGTTCCAGCAGGGGACGATGAGCGAGGCCGTCATCCGCTCCCTCCGTCACGCGCCGACGCGCTCCCGCAGGAAACGCTTCACCGCCTCGCCGTCCGGCATGCCCGCCGCGAACGCCGCGACGTCCTCGTAGGCGACGTCCCCGCCGCGCCCCGCCGCCGTGCAGACGAAGATGCGCGCGTGGCCGGTGCGGCACGCGCTCTTCTCTCCCACATCCAGTTCCTCGAACAGCTTCTCGCCCGGACGGATTCCCGTGAAGACGATCGGCACGTCCACGTAGGGCTTGTAACCCGCCTGGCGGATCATGTCCTCCGCGAGGTCCACGATCCTCACGGGACGCCCCATGTCGAGCGTGTAGATGCAGCCGTTCCCCATCACGGCGGCCTCAAGGACGAGCCCCACCGCCTCCTCCACGCTCATGAAGTAGCGCCGCATCTCGGGGTGCGTCACCGTCACCGGGCCCCGGTGCGCGATCTGCTCGCGGAAGAGCGGCACCACGCTGCCGCTCGATCCGAGCACGTTGCCGAAGCGCACGCAGGAGTAGACGGTTCCGTCCGCCCCGCCGTCCTTCTGCGCGTTGAGCCCCAGCAGCAGGACCTCGGCGAGGCGCTTCGTCATGCCCATCACGCTCACGGGGTTCACGGCCTTGTCGGTGGAGATCATCACGAAGCGCGCCACGCCCGCCGCGCCGCACCATTCGCCGAGCCGCCGCGTCGCGAGCGTGTTGTTCCGGAGTCCGTCGAGCGGGTTCGCCTCCACCATCGGCACGTGCTTGTAGGCGGCCGCGTGGAGGACGATCGCGGGCCGCCACGCGGCGAGCAGACGGCGCATCCGCGCCTCGTCCGCGATGTCCGCCAACTCCGGCACGCATTCCGCGTTCACGCCCGCGCCGCGCATTTCGCGGTCGATCTCGTAGAGGGCGTTCTCGCCGCGCTCCACCATGATCACGCGCCGTGCGCCGTTGCGCGCGACCTGCCGCACGAGTTCCGCGCCGATCGTGCCGCCCGCGCCCGTCACGAGTACGGTCTTCCCGCGCAGCATCTCCACGACCTCCGCGCCGCCGACGGTCTTCTCGCCGCGCCGCAGCAGCCTCTTCTCGTCCCGCCGCGCTTCCGTGTAGCGCCGCCACGCGAGGCGCACGCCCAGCGTCGCGCAGAAGGCGAGCACCGTCGAGATGAGCGTGATCGAATAGGGCGGGCGGACGTGCGCGAGGCTCAGGTCGGGCAGATACCAACGAAGCGCCGTCAGCACGGCGGCGCCCAGCGCGAACGCCCCCAGATAGCGCGGCACGTCCAGCATGCCCGTGCGGCGCCACGGGAGGCGGTAGCACCCCGTCACCACGAGCGCGAGAATCTGCACGAGCCAGACCGTCCCGAAGCCGAGCGCCGTCGCGCGCCAGCCCCACATCGGCTCGCGGAAGTCGAAGCGCAACATGACCGCGGCGAGATACGCCGCCCCCATGAGCGCCGTATCCGCCACCAACCCCACGAGCCGTGTGAGGACAAAGAGCATCCACTGTTTTCGCATCGCCCGCATTATACCCTTTTTGCACGCAGCCCTTCAACCCACGCCACATAGCCGCCGTAGACTTCATGCGCGTCGAAGGCCGCCGCCAGGCGCCGCGCGCCGTCCCGCAGACGTTCCCATGCGGGCGTGCGGACGCATGCGCGCCATGCCCCCACCGCCGTCCGCAACGCGGCCACGTCGCCGGCCGGGTACGAGACGCCCGCGCCGTAGTCCCGAAGGAGCCGCGCCGTCTCGCCGTGAAGCGTGTTGAGGATCGGCAACCCCGCCGCCGCATAGTCCGCGATCTTGTAGGGGACGCCGACGCACGAAGCGTCGAACATCGGGATGACCGCCGCGTCGCAGGCGGCGAGCATCTCCCGGAGCGCCCGGTCACCAAGGTAGCCGTGGAAACGGATGCGCGCGCAGCCCGCCGCCCGCGCGCGCAGCGCCGCCTCGTCCGGACCGCTCCCCGCGAGGTCAAGTTCCACGCCGTCCAGCCCCTTCACCGCCTCGACGACCGTGGCGAGGTCGTAGGACGCGCCCATGTTCCCCGCGTAGGCGAGGCGGAACGCACGGTCCGTGCGGACGGGCGCCGGCGCCGCGTCCACACGCTCGATCCCGTGGTGGAAGACCCGCATCGGGCACGTCGCGCCATACATTCGCGCCAGTTCCACGTACCGCTCCGCGACGGACGTCACTGCGTCCGCACCGCAGTAGATGCGTTTCGCCACGCCCCGGAGCGGCGCGAGCAGGGCGCGCGGCACGATGCGCTCGAACGTCTCCGGCCAAGCATCCATCACGTCCACGATCCAGAACGTCCGCGCGGCGCGGGCCGCCCCCGCCGCCTGTCCGAGCGCGAGGGGCGGCAGCGACGTGACAAGCACGTCCGGCGGCGGTTCGCCCCCTGCCAGTTCACGCCACCGCCGCGCGAAGGCGCGGTGCGACCAGATGCGCCGCAGGCCGATGTTCGCCCGATAGGCGGGCGTCTCCACGAGGACGACGCGGAAGTCCGGCGTCTCCCCGCTCGACCACCGTGTTCCCCGGCGCCCCCGTTTCCGTTCCCCGCCGTCCAATCCCCGCAGCACGCGCTTCGCCTTGCGTGCATGGGAAAAGTCGCTCGTCCAGAGCGTGACGTCGTGCCCGGCGCGCGCGAACGCACGCGCCAGAAGCCAGTACCGCTGGGGGCGGTTGCCCTCCAGCGGCAGGTTGTCGAACGGATTGACGATCCAGGCGGTCATGGAGACTCCGGCAATGCAGGGCGAGCCGGACGAGCGGCGAGCCCGCCCCGACACAAGGCGGCGGCGACGAGGGCGAGGAAGGCGAGGTTCGCAAGCGGGTGGTTGAGGCAGCCGGCGCCGAGCGGGATCTGCAGGGGACAGAGCAGGGCGAACCAGCACGCCGCTTCCGTCCACCGCATGCCCGCGCGCAGACGGAGCGCGAGGACGGGCAGCAGGTACAGGCCCGTATAGACGTGCATGTTGCCGGGGATGAGCAGCATCGCCGCGACGAGGAGAAGAAGGAGGTCGTCCGCCCGACACGTCCGCCTGTACGCGCAGAGGGCGGTCTTTCCCAGACACGCCAGTCCCAGCGCCGCGCTAAGGCCCCGCGCCAGGCCGATGCCGGGCCAGGGCGTCGAAACGTCGAGGTGAAGCAGGACCCGGACGGTGCGGTCCAGCGGGACGAAGCCCCACGCGCCCTTGTGGACATAATGAGCGGCATTAGCCAGCGCATTGGCGAACCACTGGCAGAAGCCCGCCCATCCGTCGTACCAGGCAAAGGGGACGACAAACATCACGGCGGCGGCGGCGAGGAAGAGCGCGCCCGCCCGCAGGCTTTCCCGGCGCACCTCCACCTCCTGCGCCGTCCACCATCGCACAAGGTAAAGACCCGCCAGAAGCGTCGGCGAAACCTTCAAGACCGCCGCCACGGCCAGCGCGACGGCCGCGACGGCCCGCCGGCACGGCGACGGCGCGTCCCACCAGGCGACGAAGAGCGTCACCGCCGCCGCCGCGTAGAGGATCTGGTTGCCCCACTCAAACGCATGGAGCATGATGGACGAGAGCAGACACCCCACGACGGCAAGGAACCGCCCCGGCGCGTCTTCTCCGTTTTCGTCCCGCCGGGCCAGGAGCGTCCAGAAGGCCAGCGCCCACAGGGCCATGCCCGTCCCGGTGAACCACGCCCCGGCCGTCAGGGGGAACGGCTTCGCGAGCAGGGCGCCAAGCGGCGGATAGCAGGAATCGTGGAGGGGCTGCCGGTCGGTCGCGAACCCGCCCTCCGCGCACGTCCGCACGGCGCGGAAGTCCGCGAAGAACGTCCGCCCCCGCTCAAAGAAGACACGCGCTTCGAGCCCCTTCGGATGCCACGCGAACAGCGCGCCCCAGAGGAGGCCCGCCGCCGCGAGCGCGAGGCAGAGGGCACGCCCCGCCGTCCTGGAAACGCCGTCCATTCCGTTCCGTCAGAGGCGGATCGTGCCGTTTGCGACGGCGGCGCGGTAGTCCGCGACCGTGCGCGCAAGGCCCTCTTCGAGGTCGATCCGGGGCTTCCAGCCGAGCGAGCGGATGAGGGAGGTGTCGCAGAGTTTGCGCGGCGTACCGTCGGGCTTCGTCGCGTCCCAGGCGATCGCGGCGGCGCAGCCCGTCGCCGCGCGCACCTTCTCCGCGAGTTCGCGGATCGAGATCTCGCGGCCCGAGCCGACGTTCGCCCAGTCGGGCGGGTTCTCCTCGCGGAGCATGAAGAGGCAGGCGGCGGCGAGGTCGTCCACGTGCAGGAACTCGCGGAGCGGCGTCCCCGACCCCCAGAGCGGGACGACCGCGTCGCCGTTGACGCGCGCCGTCTCGAACTTGCGGATCATCGTGGGCAGGACGTGCCCGCCCACGACGTCGTAGTTGTCGCCCGGGCCGTAGAGGTTCGTCGGCATGAGCGAATGGTAGAGGACGCCCTTGTCGCGCCGCAGGAATTCGCAGAGCTTCAGGCCCGCGATCTTCGCGAGCGCATAGCCCTCGTTCGTCTTTTCGAGCGGGCTCGTCAGGAGCGCCGATTCGGGAATCGGCTGCGGCGCGAGGCGCGGGTAGATGCAGGTCGAGCCGAGGAACAGAAGGCGCTTCACGCCCGCGCGGTAGGCCCCCATGATCGTGTTCATCGCGATGAGGACGTTCTCGTGGAGGAACGTGGCGTTGCCCGCCGCGTTCGCCCCGATGCCGCCCACATGCGCGGCCGCGATGAGCGCGACATCCGGCTTCTCCCGTTCGTAGAAGGCCTGCACGGCCGCCGCGTCGCAGAGGTCGAGCTCGCGGTGCGTGCGCACGACGAGGTTCGTGAAGCCGGCCTTCTCGAAAGCGCGGACGCAGGCCGAGCCGACCATGCCCCGGTGTCCGGCGACATAGATGCGGTCATGCGGCTGGATCATTTCACCACCCCCTTCTCCAGGTATTCGGCGAGGTTCATGCGGATCTGCTCCTCGGCGCGCTCCACGGCGACCTTCTTCATGTCATGCGCGACCATGCGTGCGACGAGTTCCTCGAACGACGTCTTCTGCGGATTCCAGCCCAGCTCCGCCTTGGCCTTGGAGGGGTCGCCCCAGAGGTTCACGACGTCGGTCGGACGGTAGAAGTCGGGCGAGACCTCGATCACGACGCGCCCCGTCGCCTTGTCGACGCCCTTCTCGTCGAGGCCCGTCCCCCGGAACTCGACCTCGATGCCGGCGTGGCGGAAGGCGAGCTGCGCGAACTCGCGCACGCTGTGCTGCACGCCCGTCGCGATCACGAAGTCGTCCGGCGTCTCGTGCTGGAGGATGAGCCACATGCACGCCACATAGTCCTTCGCGTAGCCCCAGTCGCGCAGGGCGTCGAGGTTGCCCAGAAGCAGCTTCTCCTGCTTGCCCTGCGCGATGCGGGCGGCGGCGAGCGTGATCTTCCGCGTCACGAACGTCTCGCCGCGCCGCTCGGATTCGTGGTTGAAGAGGATGCCCGAGCAGGCGAACATCCCGTAGGCTTCGCGGTATTCCTTGACGATCCAGAAGCCGTAGAGCTTCGCGACGGCGTAGGGCGAATAGGGGTGGAACGGCGTGCGCTCGTTCTGCGGCACCTCCTCCACCTTGCCGTACAGCTCGGAGGTCGAGGCCTGGTAGATGCGGCACGTCTCCTTCAGCCCCGCGAGGCGCACGGCCTCCAGGATGCGCAGGACGCCCGTCGCGTCGACGTTCGCCGTGAACTCGGGCACGTCGAACGAGACCTGCACGTGGCTCTGCGCCGCGAGGTTGTAGATCTCGTCGGGGCGGACGGACGCGACGACCTGGAAGACGCTCAGCGAGTCGCCGAGGTCGCCGTAGTGGAGGTGGAAGCCTGGCCGGCCCTCCAGATGGGCGATCCGCTCGCGGTAGTCGGTCGAACTGCGCCGGATGACGCCGTGGACCTCGTAGCCCTTCTCCAGCAGGAACTCCGCGAGGTAGCTGCCGTCCTGTCCCGTCACGCCGGTAATCAACGCTTTCTTCGTCACCTGTTTTCTCCTCTTTTCAGAAAATAGCCCAAGACCTTGTAGATGTACTTCGGCAGCATCATCGGGAGGCAGCAGAAGAAGCCGTTCTCCCGGTTGGCGCGCACGTTTTCGCAGTTGAGGCGCACGAGGGCGCGTAGGCCGCCGGTTGACGCGCCGCCGAGGCGCATCACGACGAAGCAGCGCGGCAGATACCGCGCCGCGATCCGCTGCCGACACAGGAGGCGCGTCATCCACTCGAAGTCGGCGCTGATGCGGTAGTCGGCCCGGTAGCCGCCCGAAGCGATGAACGCGGCCCGGCGCACATAGACGCTCGGATGCGCCGGCATGTAGCCCCAGGCGTGCATCCACGGCCGCCACGGCCGGCTCGAATAGTAGCGCACCGTCTCCGTCCCCGCGCCCCGCACAAACCGCACGTCGCCGTAGACGAGCTGAAGGGATGCGCCATCCTCCGACGCCGAGAAGGCCCGTGCGACATCGGCGAGCGCCGTTTCGTCCTCAAAGCGGTCGTCGGCGTTCAGGATGCCAAGCACGTCGCCCGTCGCCCGGAAGAGGCCCTTGTTCATCGCGTCGTAGATGCCCGCGTCTGGCTCGCTCGTCCAGGTGAATGCCACACCCGCCGCACGGAACCTTGCCTCCCAACGCCGCAGGAGGTCCACCGTGCCATCCGTCGACCCGCCATCCACCACCTGGTAGTCCAGCTCCACATCCCGTTGATGCAACACGCTCTCCAGCGTCGCCGGAAGGGTCGCGGCGGCGTTGTAGCAGACGGTAACGACGGAGATTTTCACAAGGCGGACATTATACTACAGATTGGCCGGGGGAGAAGGCGAAAAACGGCAATGGGCCCGCCCATCAGGTGCGCAGGAACGATTCGATTGCCTGCCGGAGGAGCTGAACGCGCCGCGCGTCCGTGCCGTCCCGGAACCCTTCGAGGTAGACGAGGCGCGTGTGCCCATGCGCATCCGTTCGCGGCTCATCCTTCCACGCCGGTGCGCCGTCCGTCGTGACGACGGGTTTCCCGCGTTCCAACGCCTCGGCGACCACCAGACCGAAATTGTCGCTCAGCGTCGGGAGACACAGAACGTCGCACCAGCCCCATGCCGCCTCCTTCTCCGCCCCTACCACATCCGACGCAATGCGCAGGTCCACGCGCCTCTGCCCACTTTCCATAGAAGGCGGGCAGCCCTCATTGAGGCACGCAACGGCCCGCCTGAGATGCACAATGCCCTTCAAAGGATGTTCACGGCCGAGATAGAAGACGTGGAGCGGCGGCAACGTCTCCTTCTGCCGACACGCGACGACGGGCACATCAAGGCGGAAGAACCGCCTGAGGTCGCAGATTTCGAACGGGCCCTTGACGCCCCACGCCTCGCACCACGCCCGCTCCGCCGCACAGGTGACGACGATGCGCGCCGTGTGGCGGTAGAGCCAGCGTTCAAGGGGCGCGACGAGGGCCTTCCTCCATCCATGGAACGCGAGGCGCACGGGGTCGAGGTTCCCGTGCGGCATGCGAACAAGCGGGACGCCCGCGCGTACGACGCGAACGCAGGCCCGCAACGTCTCCGGCCGCCAGTTCGAGTGAACCCAGACCTCATCGTAGGCACGCACGTCGCCCTGCCCGCATGCGAAGTCCACCGTCTCGACAAGAGCCGCGCTCTGGTCCTTGGCCAGGAGCTTCGCCGCAACTGCAATCCCGTTCCCGTTCTGCGCCAGCCCCGGAACGACATGGAGGATCTTCATCGCGCGCCCCCGCTGCATGCATCCGGCGAACGGCCGAACGGCCCATGCGCCAAAACCTTCGCGAAGAACCACTGGCGCATGACGCGCGCGCGCACGTCCGGCGGCAGCAGACGCGCGACGGCGCGCAGCGGCCACAGGGCCGCGAGGACGACATGGAACGCCGCGTCCGTCATGACGGCCCTCCGCGCGAGGCGTCCCGGAACATGTTCGCGGCAAACAGGGCGTTGACGCCCGCTTCGACGACGTTGCCCACGACCTTTGCCCAACAGACGCCCAGGACGCCCCATCGGATGCCCACGAGCAGCAGGCCGACCAGGACCGGCGTCTTGAGGGCGTCCGCCTTCAGGGCCAGGTCGCTCCGCCCGCCGCCCATCAGCAGGTTCGCGGAGACGTGTACGAGCGGCAGGAGCGCGTAGCCGAGCAGAAGCACGCGGAGATACGGCACGCACCCGAGCCAGTTCGCGCCGAGGACCAGCTGGACAGCCTCCGGCGCCCAGACGCCCAGGGCGAGCAGGCACGGCCACGAGAGGGCGCAGCCGAGCGCCGCGAACGAGAGGGCCGACGCGCGCAGGCGGCCGCCCGCGCGGCGCAGCTCGGAAAAGCGCGGGAACATCACGCGCGAGAGGGCGTCCATGACCGTGTTGACGGGAAGGAACGCAAAGCGGTTGCCGCGCTCGAACAGCCCGACGTCCGCCGGCGTCGCCGCCTTGCCGACGAGCAGGTAGGCGCAGTTGTCAGAGAGGGCGCAGAGCAGGGAACTCGCCGTCGCCTTCCAGCCATAGGAGAGAAGCGTGCCGAAGCGCGGCGGCGCGGCGGACGGCGGCGCGGGCGGCGACGCCAGGCGGCGGGCGAACCATCCGAGCAGGGCCGTGCGGATGACGGCCGTCGCGAGCCCTATCCCGACGAGCGCCCAGACGCCCAGCCCCCATCCGGCCAGCGCGATGCCGACGGCCGCGCCGCCGACCGTTCGCGCCACGTTCGTCCACGCGAGCTCCCGGAAGCGCATCGCGCGCGTCAGCCACGCGCCGTAGACGGACCCCGCCGCGCCGATCACCGTCGTCAGGCCCAGCGCCCAGACGAGCCGCACGAGGTCTGGCACGCCGTAGAACGCGGCGATCAGCGGGCTCGCGCACCCCAGCAGGAGGTAGAGGCCGGCGGCGAACCCGACGTTCCACAGCCAGATCCGGCGCACGGGGCCCCCGTAGACGACGAACGCCCGGCTCAGCCCCGCGTCGGCCAGCTCGCCGCCGATGGCGAAGAAGACGCCCAGCATCGCCACGTGCCCGAAGTCGGACGGCGCGAGGAGGCGCGCGAGGATCAGGTACTGCGCAAGCGCGACGGTCTGGACGAGGACCTTCTCTCCGCCCGTCCAGAAGACGCCCCGCACGACATCTGCCTTCGGGGCCCTCATGCGCGCCTCCGGCCGCGCAGGCCGCGCGTCCAGCACTTCAGCTCGGCGAGCCGCCGCGCCGTCCAGCCGGGACGCAGCGGCGACGCATCCCAGTACGCCCGGTACTCCGCCGGAATCTCGCACGCCGCGCGCCGCCAGACCTTCGGGTTGACGCCGCAGTAGTGGATGACGAGCGGATGGCGCCGCGCCGCCTCCATCTCCGCGTCGGAATAGACGTTCTTCAGGAACCGGTACTCGTTCGCGTCCGACGGGCGCGCGGCGCGGCGCAGGCTCTCGAACACGCAGCAGGCGAGCGGGAGGCGGCCGATGCGCGCGCAGGCGAGGTTGAGGATGTCCAAGTCCTGCATGGTCAGGCGGCTGCCCTGGCGGCGCGCGACGTCCGCGAACCGCGCGCACGCGCGCGTCTCCCGCCAGCGCCGCGCGTTGACGACCATGAAGCCGGCCGCGAAGACGTGGGGCTTCTCGTTCTCGGGGAAATGGTTGTGCAGGCCCTGCGTCTCGCCCCGGGCCTCCAGGGCGACGCCGCGCCAGTCCTCGTCGTCGGAGCAGCCCTCGCCCAAGGCGTCCGACAGGTCGCCCATGAACAGCACGTCGACGTCCGACCAGATGAGCGTGTCGTATTCCGGCAGGGCGTCGGCAAGGAGGAGGCGGTTGAAGGACGACAGGGAGACGTGCCCGCGCGGCAGATCGGCGAACGCCGCCGGGTCCACGTCCACGAAGCGGATGCCGGGGAACCACGCGCGGAACTTCGCCCGGTTCCCCTCGCTGAAGTCGCTGACGAGGACGACCACGTCGTAGCGCGTTCCGGGACGCCGCGCGTCGAGAAGCGACGCGACGGCGATCCACAGCGGCAGGGCGTAGCCGTCGTCGGCGGAGAAGACGACCGGCACGCGGCGGCGGTCGTCGAAGGCGGCGGCGACCTGCCGCCTGAAGTCCCTGAAGGTTCCGGCGGCGGCGCCGAGGCCCCGCCGGGCGAACGCGGGCGCGATGACGGGACGCCGACGCGCCATCGCCTCCAGGACCTTGACGTTCGTCCCCCCGCCCTCGTAGACGGGGCAGACGACGGCGCGGCACGCCTCGTACTCCGCATCGATGTCCGCGACGAAGCCCAGGAGGCGCACGCCGGGGATCTTCGCCCACCGGCGCGCCAGGCGGGGCGGCAGGCCCTTGCCGACGATGCGGTATTCAAGCCCCGGCAGCCTCTGCCGCCACGTCGGCCACTCCTCGCGCAGGAAGCGCGCGAGGCCGCGCACGTTCGGCCCGTACCCGAGATGCGCGACCGTGAGGAACACATTTCCGCGCGGCGCGTCGAAGCGGTAGCCCGGCTGCGGCGGCAGGGGGATGTTCGCAAGCGGCAGCGCGCCCGCATGCCGCATCCGGCGAAGGTCGTCCGGATTGGCCAGCCAGGCGACCTTCGCCCGCGCGAGGACGCGCCGCGTCCAGAGCCGGAGGATCCGCCGCGCCCAGCGCGGGCCGACGTCTTCCGGCAGGTCGTCCACGTCGACGTAGAGCGGCCCGAACCGCCACGCCGCGTAGTAGGACGCATACCGTAGGTAGCGGACGACGACGGCATCGTAGCGCCCGAGTTCGACTTGCGTCAGGGGAAGCAGAAAGCCCGGCAACACGGCGTTCAGCGCGCGGCGGACAAATGCCTTGAACCACCTTTTCTCCAACGGCACAGTCCGAACCACCGTCACCTCGCCAAATGTCTTCAGCGCCTCATGGAGATGATGGCTGCGCTGCGCCGCCCCGCACGACAGGTCGGACGGCTCGTGCGGCGTAATGTAGAGGATCCTCACGGTCGCCCTCCCCGCCGCGCGCCACGCCGCGCCGCAAGCGCGCGCGGCACCTCGGCAAGGACGTGCAGGACAAGGTGCATCGCCAGCTTGCGCAGCATGACGGCCCGCAGGCGGACGCCGTTGCCCGCAAACGCGGGCCGCACGGCGCGCCACATGCGCGACGTCGCCGCCCAGGCCGCCGCGACGCGCCGGCCCGAATGGCTATTGGCGGCCGAGCCCGCCACGTGGGCGTCGTAGCGGTACCACGGCCACACGCCGCCGACCAGCGTCTTCGCCCGCGCGTACATGCCGCACGTCCAGACGAGATCCTCGTGGTTGCAGAGGTTCGGGAAGCGGAGGCCGGCGACGGCTGCGCGGCGATAGGCGGCGTTCCACGCGAGCAGGTTGCCGACGAGCGGCGAGAACGTCGCGCGCCGCCCCTCCGGGCGCGTCAGGTCGAACGTCCCCTGCGGCGGCAGGAAGGTCACGATGTCCGCCGTGGCGTCCGCCAGCGACACCAGCGCCTCCGGCGCGATCGTGTCGTCGGCGTCGACGAAGACGAGGTAGTCGCCCGTCGCAAGGTCCATGCCCCGGTTGCGCGCCGCGCCCGCGCCCGCCTCGCGCGGCGCCTCGGCGCGGACGACAAGGCGCCCGTCATGCGCCGCGCGCGCCGCGACGAGCGCGGCGGAGCGGTCCCGGCTGCCGCCGTTCACGCAGATGATCTCCGCCCCACACGCCGGTCGGGCCGCCGCCAGGCGGTCGGCGGCCGCGGCGACCGAGTCGAGGCACGTCGGCAGGGTGGCCTCCGCATTCGCAAACGGGATGATGACGCTGAACTTCATGCGCCGCTCGGACGGAATCGCGCCCGCCT
>OIZT01000697.1_pt1 | contig 19040 bp, 15 predicted proteins | sample 1588611 | NCBI WGS metagenome assembly OIZT01 (sample SAMN03283278) | human gut metagenome | biome: human-associated habitat; material: feces | host: Homo sapiens | place: Peru | collected 2012
GGGAGCGAGGTTATGTTTTGGGAACCCCAAAACGCCTCGCTCCACCATGAGGGCGGAGGAATTTTGCTCCCGACGGTCGCAGAAAGTGAGTGTACCAACTGTAAACAGTATATCGAATGACAAGCATACATGAACAGGACAAGAAAAAGGGCGGAAGACCGCCCACAGGCAGGGTTCGCAAGCTGTCGAAGTCTGTCACGGTGAAGTTCTCGAAGCCAAGCTACGAGGCATTGAGACTGAGGGCGAGAAAAGCCAACCGCAAGTTGGCGGAGTACATCCGTGAGTCCGCCTTGAACGGCGAGGTGGTCAGCGGACACAATGCAGAGACGGTAGCCATCGCCAAGAATCTCATTGGCATGGCGAACAACCTCAACCAACTTACCAAGCTGTCGCATCAGAGAGGTTTCCATGAAACCCATGTATATGTGGTGGACTTGTTGAGAAGATTGAAAGAAATCCTTGGCGAGTATCGCCAAGCAAGTTATAAACCGAAGCCAAGCAGTATGGGCAGAAAGGAGGATACCACATGATAGGCAAGCTAAAGAAAGGCGCATCTTTTGGTGGTTGCATCCGCTATGTTACAGGCAAGGACGAGGCGAAAATCATCACCTCGGATGGTGTGTTACTCGGCACGAATGCCGAGATAACGCAAAGTTTCGAGCTACAGAGGCAGCTAAATCCAAGGATTAAGAAGCCTGTGGGACACATTGCATTGAGCTTCAAACCAGAGGACAAGCCACGTTTGACGGATGAGTTCATGGCAAAGATAGCCCTTGAATACATGCGGATGATGGGCATTACCGATACCCAATTCATCATTGTAAGGCATCACAACACGGACAATCCTCATTGCCATATCGTGTACAACCGCATCAATAATGAGGGTAAACTCATATCAGACAGGAACGATTACAGGCGTAATGAGCAAGTGACCAAGGCTCTAAAATCCAAGTATGGACTGACCTATGGAACGGATAAAAGCAAGACTAATACTTGCAAATTACGCAATGCGGAGCGAGCCAAATATGAAGTTTGCAATGCTGTTAAGGATGCATTGAGAACGGCTGACAATTGGGAAAGATTTGAAAGCGAGCTTGTAAAACGAGGTATTCACTTGGAGTTTGTCTATAAGGATAAGGAGCAAAATAAGATTCAAGGTATCCGATTCTGTAAGGAGGGATATAGTTTCAAGGGTACGCAAATTAGCAGAGAATACAGTTTTGGCAAGTTGAATGCAAGGCTTGATGCAATGGAGAATCGTGTATCGTCAAGAGCCGAATCCTTGCAGGTAGGACAACCAAGTTGTCACCAAAGAGAACAAGCTCAACAAATATCAGAGCATACCCAAGACCCTTGGAGTGGTATTTCTTCCATCGGCTTGTTCGCTCCGTCCAATGTCCAAACTTATGAGCCATTCCCAGAGGCTGAATCTGCCAAGAAGAAAAAGAAGAAACGCAGAAAAGGTTTCAGCCTTTGACGCAAGTTTACAAACTTAAAATTAGAATCGAATATGAAAGAAGAAATGTTGGAAGCCATCTATGGCACAGTTGAGAGATTGGAACAGAAAGTCGATGAACTTTCTGCTTCTCCTAAGAATGCAGAGGCAGGAAGTACTCCTGTTCCTGTAAGTGTTGACACAAGCAAACTTGAAGAAACCATCATTTCCGTATCTGCAAAAGAAGAGGAAACTATTGAAAAGTTGGCAAAATTAAGAGACGCAATATGTGTCTATGTAGAGCTTACCAAGAAAGAAACATGTAAAGATGAACAGCGAAGCAAACTCTTGTTTGATGCAATTAAGCAGTTGAGGCAAGAACAAAATGCTGATTCAAAAGTTGTGCAGGACAAACTCCACGTAATGGGCAACACACCTCAAAAGAAGGTCGTCACTCATCGTTTCGAGCCTACTTCAAAGTATGTTCTTCTTTTCATTGTTGGCTTGGTTCTGTCTCTTGTTATCTCTATTTGGGGCAATCTTACCCAATGGCGAGAGCATCAAGATTGGGAGGAAGCAGACTTGAAGTATCGTGCTTTGCGAATGGTTCTCCCATCTGATGACCCGAATATTCGCTACATTGAAAAGAACTTCTCTGTGCAACGAGATGAAGATGTAATCACCAACGTAAGAAATCGTGTTGCTGCTTACGAGGATTCTATACGTCAGCATTATGAAATGATACAAATGGCTGTATACAAAGATAGTGTCGCGAAACAACTCTTTAAGGAGGCTAATGAGATTAAACAGAATATAAATAAAGATTGAAAAGTAACTGAAAATAAAATAGTTGGCGAGCATGTTATCTGATGGTGTCTAATACAGACACCATCAGATGCGGTTGTCTAACCAACTGTCCAAAAGTGAAATGTTACTACTTTCTGGTTTGAATTCTTCTTCCATTTTGTCCATTTGAATGAGTATAGGCAAATCCGCAATAATGCCAGATAAAACACATGCCCCAACAGGTAAAATCGGTAAGGTTTCTATGGATAATTTATCCAAATAAGAAACTGCTTTTTCTATCATTTCTAAATCTTTGTTATTCACAAGTCGGTGAATGAAAAAATTATGTAGTTGAGAGATTATTGTTGCGGAAATATCAGATGGACGCTGACTCGCGATTGTTAAAAAGACTCCAAATTTACGTCCCTCTTTTATTATTTCTTCAAACGTTTCTAATCGAAAATCTTTCCACATTTCACTTTCTCGCATCGATTCATAAGATAGTATATTATGAGCTTCGTCGATAATAATATTTAAAGATTTATCTTTCTCTTTTTGCCTTTTATGCTCTGTGTATAGCTTATAAGAAATTAATAAAGGTAATAATTTCTTTATATTCAAGTTTACATGATTTAAATTTATAACGACAAAATAATTCTTGTCCCAAAAATCTTTTTCATCATTAATTTCAAAAACTTTATCAAAATCTTTTCTGAAACTTTTTAATTTATTTATTGCTGGAGCAATATGCTCATTGTTAACATGATTATCCAAAACATCCATCATAAGACGGAGGTACAAAAAACAAATGAGAACAGATAAAAAATCTGTAGGAAACTCAAATTCAACAACAGCTTGTTTCATTCGTAGTGTTTCAAATGCTGTATCTATATTTTGGGTATCTATCCAAATTTTGTCAGAATACTTACAAAAATTCCCATTGCTATATAGTTCCAAATCAGAAGTTAAAGATACTTCCAATTTGGTATTTACATCAATAACAGCAGGTAGTATCTGTGAAGCATAATCAAAAATTAATCTTGATTTTTGAGCATCTTTTAATAGCAGCGTATGCTTTAATTGTAAAACCAAGAGATTTTTAAAATGATTCAATGCGTCTTCTTTATTTTCTGCTTTAAAAATCTTTCCGTATAAGTTGAGAGTTCTTCTAATGAATGGTTGTTGAGTTTTTTCTGTTGCGTTAGATAAAATGAAAACCAATTCTGGGTTAAGTAAATCTTGACGCAATAATGGAATTTTTTCTCCTCTATTATCTTGCGTGGATAGATTATAAACTTTCTTGTGTGAAGTTATAACTTTCGATGCAGAATATTCGCCATTAAAGTCATAAAGCACAAATCTTGCATTGGTGCGAAATCTTTTATTACAATCTACTCTGTTAAATAAATTCTTATACAAATTCGCTAATGTGCAACTTTTACCACTACCCGTATTTCCAAATATTCCTATATGACTTGTAAATAAATTGTTTATTCCTATTTCTATAGGAACATTTTCATCGTTTAATAGGCTACCTATTTTTATAGTTGGCTCATTAGTCTTTGCGAAACGATGTATCAGCGAGAATTCCGAATTGTCCATTAACAAGCACACATTTCCTATCAATGGAAGCTCTTTAACTCCCTTATAATAGTTCCCCATTTCAATATAGCCAATAAGTTTAACAACAAGCACTCGTACTATTTCTTCCGATTTTTGATGATAAAGAATGTCGAAGTTCTTATTCTCTTTAATATACTCACTTTCCACTTTTGCCACAATTTGGGTAAAGCCTTTGAGTATTTTTAAATAACTACCTACTGATACATTTTTTACCAAATCTCCTTGATAAAGTATATGTGACAAATTTTTATCCTTGTCTACTTTTACACAAACTGTACGTCCATCAACAGAATATATTTCTCCAACTCGAAATATACTGTTTTTTTGAAGATTATCATTGTTAATCATTTCTACCATAACATATTTGCAAGTTTATCAAAAACATATTTATTAAGTGAGTACAAATCAAATTTTATCAAATCCTTAATTGAATTACGAGTATCTTCATCAAACCAATTTTGATAATCACTTGGAGTTATAATCAAAATATTATTATTGTTTGAAGGCCCAGCATTTCTAAGATTGTTATGTATATACTGTTTCGCATTATCATCATACGCAAAAATCATAATCAGTAATGTTGGATTGGCATTGGCTGACCTAACTATAATTTTTGCTATATGTTCGTCTGCAAATGAAAAACCTGCAACCATCAGAATTGTTGTACTTTGTTCCAATGCATTGGAAAAGATTCTCATTAATTCATAAAAATGCAAGTCTAATACCGTTTCACGAAACTTGGTTTTCCTTGGATTCACCATTACTAACTCATTATAGTCAGAAATGAATTTTTCCAATACTTGAAATGAGCCATTTTCACGTGTCAAACAATCTTTAGCGAAATCTGATATTTGAGAAAATTTCGTATCTTTCGTGTAATCAGAAAATAAAAATTCTGGACTACAAGCCTTGACGGAATTCTGTATTTTTGAAAGCAGATTTAATGAACTGTCAAATTTAATATTGTTATTGCTACCTTTTGTCCAGTTTATAGAGCCATGAATTTTCAAATAGTTAAAAACAGGAATCCTTGCACTATTTTGATATAAAGTGCTTACTTTTGACATAATAGTTGTGAAACTATCTTCTCGAAAAATCGGATTATGATGTCCTTTAAAGCCATCATTAAATTCCACGCCAACAAATTCAGCTGCTAATTCTACAAAATTGTCAATATTCGTAGTGAATATATTTATTTGCTTATCTAATAAGTTTACACTTCTCTTGGCTATAATTTCATTCCAAACTATCAGAAAATGCTCATAGTTGTTTAAAACATTTTCATAGGTGTTCTTTTCTTCATTCTTAATATCCATACATGGCAACATAACATCCTTAAAATACTTTGCATATAAAGATGTTTGAACAATAATTTTTTCCTTATCATCATTGATGCTTTCTGCTTCTGTTAGCCATGTCTCTATATTTCCAAGTGTTTTCAAATATGGCACAGAAAGTCCTGACCCAAATAAAAAGTTTATATGGGAAGACTGAATTATATTTTTGAATTGCTTTATATCCATGATTTGTATTACTGCTTACTAATGGCATAGAAATAAACATTTAGCTTTAAAACTCCAAATATTTGTTCACCAAGAATTTCCTTATTCCATTAAATGAAGTTGTCTCATCCAAATGTTCAACCAATCCTGTGTTTACTACATAGACTAACGACTCCTTGCGATAGAAGTTATCACCCTTATTGAGTGAGGCTTCTATCGTCTGTGATTTTGCCATGAGACAAGTCAACTGATAATCCTTATCCACTACCTGTGTATTACCTTTAGGATGAGCTTTTTGTCTGTGCTGACTACTTGTCAACAAAATCAAGTTCTCATAATATGTAGCAATCGTAGGAAACTGTGATTTGGGGAATATATGGTGAACTTCTGTTGCAATACCTGTTGCCAATTCGTCATGTACTTCGCTTACATCCCCTTGATGACGCTTAACATTCTTAATTGCTTTATTGACTTGATAATCTATATAGAAGTTTGCATTTATATCTTCAGTTTCATGTACCTTGGCTTCATTTCGTGTCTTTGTTTTCTCTTTACCTGTATATTCGTCACGCCAATTCACCTTATTATACATAAGGTCTCCCCAGTTTTGCAATTTGCAATTGCTTCCAGGCATCATCTCAGAATATGCGAATACATTTAGTACCTTGTGAAGCATTCTGGTCGTGTCCAATTTTGACTTCGTAGGAGTGTTTGCACTAATGAATCGATGATACTTGTCATACAAAGTGTTCTTAGCCGCTCTGATTTCACCTTTTGTGGCATTAGTACAACTCTCTTTGTACTCTCTGAAAAAACGTTCAATGCCGCTTGCTGAAACAACTTTGTGAAAGAACACTTGTAGAAAGTTGAATGCATTCCTTTCACGAGAAGCAATGTATTCCAACATTTCCATGTTATTCACACCGAAGACCATAGGACGTTGTGAATCGTCAAGTTCAAGTACATGGGCATAAGCCAAAAGTTTCAATGGCTGAGCCAAAACCTTGTCATATTCATTGTGAGCAGACTCGTTGTCCGCATACGGCTTATGAAACACAATTCTTGTATTCTTAACGAAGAATGGTGTTTTCCACAAATCACTTACAGTGAATGCCTTGGTTGCACATTCAGTGTTCAGAATACAGTCGGCAATGAAGCAAACTATATCTGGCGTACATTTTTGGTCAACGAATCGACAGTTCTTATTCTGTCTTATATCATAGTCGTTGTATTTGTCAAGATGCTCTTGTATATCTTCTATTCTCATATGCTATGTTGTTTTAATGTTCCAAAAAAGAAAACAGAATTGTTGTCTATATTCAAAGAACGAGTACCACGATTTCTTGCAACAGAATAGAATTTTGAAAATTCATCTGTTGCATAAAATGCCAAATCGTCCTCTGTTATGTTTACTGAAGGATCTATCGTTGTAAGTATTGCTACCGACCCATCAGCGATACAATTGCTTGGCATAAAGCAAGCTCTCGGATTGTAAGTCAAGTTTGGTAACAGAATACAATCTTGATTCATATACTTTGCGACATCAAGTCCGTCTAAATCATCAATATAACTGTCATAGTCTGCAATATTAACGATTTTATTATTTCCGATATTGCGTGATTTCAGAACCCGAATGCGTCCACTCGCCTTTGTTCGAGCTTTTGTTATAACTCGGTCTCTGTATGCTTTAAATACATTGAAGTTCATTTCATTGGCTACTTTGTCGAAAGTCGAATCTCTGTAAATGAGCCAATATGGGAACTTGTCATCAGTAATGTAGTCTTGTGAACAACATCTAACATCTTCCGTTATATAAGACTCAACAGTCGTTATGTCCGGATTTTTTCGAGTGTCAAGTACAAAACTAATGGTCTCAATTTTGACCCCCTTAAAACCTTTTTCACCAAAATCAATGATATGGGCGATGCGTTTCTCTTTCATCAAAGCTCTTGTCTGATTAAACTCAGGTGCATTTATCAGACTTTTGGGTACTATCAGAGACACAACATCTCCAACGCTCATCATTTTTTCTATGAAGAACGCAAAAATATTGTTTGTGTCTTTGTTCTGAGCCTGTTTCTTATACAAAGTAAGAAGTTTCTTGTCTTTTGTTATTTTCATATATGGTGGATTCCCTATCACTATATCATATTTTTTACTAAAATCATATAGAAGAGAATCTGCCACTATATAGTTGATATGTATATTTTGTGGCATATTGATTTTGTCAACAAGAGCTTGTAGTATAGCTATGCTGTTTTTGTCAATATCCACAACATCAATATTTACAACTGGTACATCTGCATACTTTTGTATCAAAGTTGGGAGAAAATTTCCCACACCTACTGATGGCTCCAAAATATCAAGAGTAGTATACTCTTTTGCTTCTGGAAGTTTGCTTATAATAGTAAAACAGGTATCTTGCCTTGTATAGTACGCAGCATTATTTTCTCTTTGAGCATTTGCCAACTCTGCTATTTTGGATAACTCAGCGAACTTGTATGAATTATTAGTTCTGATAAACCTTAGCAAGTTGTCAATGTCTGTAAGTTTTCTTCGCTCGATTATGCCTTTAGCATCTTGTTCGGTCAATGCTGGCTTGCACAAGACTCTACGTATTTTATTGGCTATCTGTCTGAAAATGATAGTAGGCACAGCTTCGCCCAAAGTTTGGCGAATATTCATTTCCTCTTTTTTAAGGAATGCTTCTTTCTCTTTAGGTGCTAAAGCATTGAGTTTTTCAAATGGAATATCAGACCAATTGAACGACTCTGGCACTGACATCATAAGCATAACTTCTCTAATGCTAAACACCCTATTATCTACAGGATGAACAGTATTTTGACTTGCCATGATGTCATTTCGCGTATGTATGCATGGGGCAACCTTATCCCAATATTGGCGAGTGTACTTGTCGCCATTCTTTTGGGCGTTATATACAACAACTCCATTTTTAACCGTATGCGGAATACGGTTAATGTCTGTATTGTCAAACGCTGATTGTCCCTCTTTAATCTCAGAAATCCACGCTTCCATTTTCGGATTGTATTTTCTGAAATTATGATATATGTCATTCTCTGAAATTTCTCCCATTTTCTTCAAAGATGGTAGATGCCCAATCACTTGTCTAAGTGTTCTCTCAGGTTGCTTGTCAGGGAAAACATCACATGGAGTTATCTCCTTAATGTCCTTTCTTACTCCAATTACAAGTGTACGAGTACGGCTTGATGGATTTCCATAATCCTTAAAGTTTACAACTTTATACAGGATATTGTATAATCCACCAAGGTTCATTTCTATCGCTTCTTTTATGCTTTTTGCATTGCCATCAACATCAGTGCACACAGATGTCAAAAATGCTCGCACATTCTCAAAGATAAAGAATTTAGGCTTTATCTGATGAACCATTTTTATAGACTCGACAACTAAGGAATTTCTTATTATCTCATCTTTCTTTTTCTTATGATTAGCAACAGACATACCTTGACAGGGAGGAGTAGCAATAAGTACATCTAAATCGGTAACATGGAATCCCTTTTTCCACATTTCCAATTCAGCGAAGACCCTATCTTTTGTCTCCTGTGTTGTCATATCTCCACAAATATACCCACTCTTATATACACACTTATTGTTATAAGATTGTATTTTAAGACGCTTTTCAAGTAATTCTACAGTTGCAACACAGTAAAAGCCCTCTTCCTTAAAGCCATAACATCCCACGCCAGCACTGCTAAACAAGCTGACGTATGTATGTAGACCATATGAAGAACGACTTTCGGCAACAATAGCCTCTTCTATTTCTTCTGGAAGTTTATATGCTTTTGACTTTATCATTTTGTTCTTTGTATTCTAAATTTTCCACTGCCAAAGAGAGTGCATTACGAGCAATTTGACCATTGTCAGAAACTATATCTGTAACTTTATCTGCCAACCACAATGCCAGTAATTCTTTCTCGTCGACTTCAAATACAGAAGCTAATAATTCGACTTGCTCTTTACGAGCTTTTCGCTCTCCTTTTTCTATTTTACAATAGGTGGCTGTATCTATATCTAAAGCTGCCGCCAATTTCCTTTGGGGTAGCTGGCTATGCAACCGTAAGTCTTTAATTTTTTCCGTAAACAACATATTCTTATTATTGTCTTGACAATTTATGGCAAAGGTACGGCTTTTATTCGAGAGAAAAGAATTTTATGGCAAGAAACATTACTATTTAAGTCTTATATGGACAAATTATACATAATAACTTCTCAAATATAAAATTTTTGTGGTATAAGTATCTTCTAAAGATAAACTAATCTTAAGATTTTCTAAAAAGAGAGCAAAAACACATTGTTTCTCATATTTTAGATTTATCTTTGCACTCGTAATCGAAGCGTTCTTTGTATATTGCAAAGTTGTGAAAGAAAAAGAATATAGCTCGTTTCTAAATCGTTAGCAGTTACATTCTTTGATATAGTTAATCCGTTGATATTCAATCAGTAAAAGATTTTACTGTGACTCGAGCAATGTAATAGTCTATGGCGGGCTGAAGGATATCGAATGTCGTCGTATCAATACAGTTTTTGTCCAATGCCATGGATTTGAGCAGCGCATATCTGGCAGAGATTTCCTTACCCTTGACTTTTGAGGCAGGGATGCCTTCCAACACCGCAAGGGCGGAATCAGGCTTGGAATCCATAAGGTTTTCTGCTATTTCCAGCTTCTCCCAGGCCGCTCCGTGTCGGTCACAGCTACCTGTTGTCAGCAAGACTGCCGCCAGCAGGATTATATTTATAAGATTTATATTCTTCTAATCATAGTTCATACGGTTTCCTGTCCCCGCAGAAGTCGCTGATAACCTTTTCGTCATATAGTGCGCTTACATCCAGATGAAGCAAACTCGCTATTTTCAGAAAAGTCAAAACATCCGGCTGAGAAGAATTTGTACACCATTTCGAGACCGTTGTAGGATTTACACCCAGTTGCCGGGCAAACCACGAATTTGTCAGACTTCTCTCATTCAGGATTTCTTTCAGTCTATTTACTTTCTGCATGGTCTATCAAATTTGGGTGCAAAGATAATGAAAAATTTTCATTATTTCTGAATAACAGCCAGTCCAATCGCCAATACAACAGATATTTTACCGTTTATTTTACATATTCCGAATTATTCTTGCATAAACAACCAAAAATCACCTCTGCCGTGATACCGGATTGAAATAAAAACATTACCTTGGCACTGACAGAATCCGCCTGCTTCCCGTAAGATTTGTGGACTCAATGGGGCATTTTGTAAGTTGGATATACAACATAAATCTATAACGACAGGAGAACAAATAGATACTCAAAAACTATTAATACTTCAATGAAAATAGAAATTGATTTTGATATGGGTTACGAGACGAATATTCCTTGGATTGAGGCAATCTGAGGCTTTGTTGCTAGGCAATTCAAAAAGATTCGTTTAAAACGATACGAGTCAGTTTAAGTTAATATAGGTGAATAAGATGAAAAATATCGCAAAAAAATAATACAAAATAGCTATTGTTGGCAAAAAAAATCACTAACTTTGGGATAAAAAATGTGTTAAGCAATGAACATAAGTACAAATAAATTATCACATATAATATTCATATTTATCACGTTGGCCTCACTGACTATCATGATTTCATGTTCGAGTGAAGAAGAAATTGTTGTTCCAAAGGAAGAAAATGAACAAACAGTCATAATGTTTTTCCCTTGGAGTTCAAATTTGTTACCTTATTTTCAACAAAACATAAAAGATTTTTCTAAAAGTATAGAAGAAAGAGGCTCACAAAATGCACGAGTCATGGTCTGTTTAGCTACAACGCCAAATACTGCGGATCTCATGGAATTAAAGTATGATAATGGAAGTTGTATCGTTGAGAATATTAGAACTTATGACAATCAAAGATTTACTTCGCAAGAGGGTATTTCTAATATATTGAAGGCTATAAAAGAATATGCGCCTGGAAAGAAATATGGATTAATTATCGGCTGCCATGGAATGGGATGGTTGCCAGTAATTCATACAAAATCCAATGAAACTCAAGAGATATTTCATTATAATGTAAGTAATGGCCCAATGACAAGATATTTCGGTGGATTAACACAGGAATATCAAATAGAAACGTCTGTCTTGGCTCAAGCAATTTTAGAGTCCGGAATTACTATGGAATATATACTATTTGATGATTGCTATATGTCTTCAATCGAGGTTGCATATGATTTAAAAGATGTCACGAAATATTTAATAGCTAGTCCCACTGAAGTAATGGCATATGGATTCCCATATCGTGAATGTGGGAAATATCTTATAGGAAATGTTGATTATGAGGGAGTTATTCAAGCATTTTATGAATTTTATAGTCAATATACATATCCATATGGTACAGCAGCCGTTACGAATTGTCAAGAATTAGAACAATTGGCAAATATTGTGAAAAGAATTAATATCGAAAATCAAAATAATAATATATCAGTAAATAGTATCCAGGCAATGGATGGATATACTCCGACTATTTTCTTTGATTTTGAAGACTATATTAATAAGATTTGTAATGATAGTGTGATTCTTGATGAATTTTCAAATCAATTGAGGAAAACAATATTATTCAAATGTCATACCCCACAATACTATTCTGCTTTTAAAGGAATATTGCCCATTAATCATTATTCTGGTATTACTACTTCTGATCCTAGCAGTAATAGTCTTTCAAATCCAAAAATATATACACGATGGTATAATGCCACCCATTAATTTGTAAGTAACTAATCAAAATTAAGCGACATGTTTAGAGAAGTTTATACGCAACCCCTTTCCGATATCCGCCAAAGCTCTGTTGGTGGTATAGAAAAGTATGTCAGAAGTTATATAATCTTGTGGTCTTATCCACTTGCCTTTAAGAATACGCCAAAGTGTTTCCGCAATATTCAATTGTGGCGAATATGGAGGCAAGAAAAAGAGGAAAAGTCCTCTTTGCTCCCATAATGGGCGAAGTTCTTTGATCTTCTTGTTTCTATGTACGGAAGCATTGTCAAGGAGAACAAAAGTGTCCATCTCCAAGTTGAACGAAAATTCATCAAGGAAACTGAGGACTTTATCTGCCGTCATCTTTTCGAATGTTGTGAATCCATTGTAACGGTTATCACGGTCAATCATTCCAAAGATATTGAGTCGTGCCACCCTTTGGGAGGGGACATAAACATCCTCCCCTTGCAGTTGCCAACCGTAAGGGACATATCCTTCAGTACAAGTGTGGTTCTCATCTGCATAATAGAGCCTAATACGTCCTTCAGACGCTTTACTTTCAAGTTCTTGCAACTTCTCGACTTTGTATTCATAGAGTTGCGGCGAGGGTACTCCCCTTGGGCGTTTTCTTATTCGCTTATATCTTGCGCCAATGCTGATAAAAAACGTTTGAATGTTGAGTCGCTTGCCTCTTTGCCCGAGGCTTGCTCCCATGCCGCTCTTGCCTTGCTCACGCTCTGTCTGTCTTGCTCTATTGCCCGACGCACAGCTTCCTCGTCCGAACAGTCCATGATAGGTTTTCGACCTCTGTCGGAACGGGTATTCAATCCGTCGATTCCTTCGGACTTGAAACGTTTTACCCAAGCGTTTACGCTCACGTGGCTCATTTCCGTTTGCCCGCCCGCTGCTGCAGAAGACAGTCCGTCTGCTTTCAGTAACACAGCACGACAACGCATGCGGAAGCAGTGCTTTTCGCCTAAGCGAAATCCCTTTTCGAGTGCGAGGCGTTCTGCCTCTGTCAACTCCAATACTTTTGGCTTTCCCATTACATATAAAACGGGAAAAGACAATAAATATTTTATGTAAACTAATTTTGATTACCTACTTACTATATTTTGTTTTACGATGGACAGAAAGTTTATGTTGTGATTTTATCCAAATCATCTGTTATATACAGTTCCACCCAATTACAAATTAGTGCTATATATTTATAGAAACTGTAATTGGGTGGATAAATAGCCGGTGTAAGAGCAACTGAAATCTCTTCAATCATGTTCGCCACCGGTGTCTGCTTCCGACATGTCCGTATCCAGGGCTTGACACAATGCCATTCGCTGTTCACGACCGACATCTTTTCCGTTTACGAAGTTTCTCACTTCATCGGCAATTACGTTGTAATGGAAAAAATCATCGCTCTTGGTCGCATAAAGAACCGGATCTAATTCTATGCCTTGTGCGGATAGCTGTTCAACCACGCCTGTCATTTCGGCTGAAAGTGGTCCGTCAACAGGTCGTACGCTCAACATCCCGTTCATCATTTCCTCCTTTTCATACCGATAATTGATGCCCGGAAACAGTTTTCCCCAGTGGGAGTTGAGCAACATAGTACTCTTCCAGCTTGTCTTGAAACCTCTGCCGAGAGTTTCGCATAACCTTTCCCACTCACCACTTGATATGCGCTCGTTGCCCAGACAGTCGGACAGGTAGTTAATGATATGATAGGAAGCAACGCAGAACTCACTGACGTTGGACCGCCCGTAAAAATAGGTATATTTGTCTTTAGAGGACACCATCATCTTTAATTCGAAAGAAATGTTGCTGTCATCGGGAGCATGGTTTGCCTCGGTATGCCCAATGGCTGGGAATCGGTGATATATACTCGGACTGTATTTGGAGGTTATGTCCTGCCCGTTTTCATCACGACAACCGGTCAGTTCGCAGTAGTTTTCCCAATCCCAAAAACCGGAAAAGTTTTGATGGGCATAGGTGTCAGCGAAGATGTGCAACAGTATTCCGATACGCATCAAATTTTCAGTGGCTTGCGGTGCATGGATGAACTTGTCCTTTGCATCGGTCAGAAGCCCGCATATCAAGTGTCCCAAATCCATTTTTGCCGGAACGACACGCCATGCGGTACGCTCGTCACCAGTTTTAACCTCGTTAAGTTTGGTGTGTGGCGGAATGAAATGGAATGGTATTGTTATATTCCTTTGGTTTTGCTCTAATGCAAGACGCGCCATTTCAAACCAACTGTCGAATCCGGTGGTTACGGGCGTGAACAGCCATTTCCCTTTATACGGTTTTGCCAGATGCCGGGCGAAAGTGGGAACATTATCCAGCACCATCGTTTTATAGATGGTAAAATCATCCACGAACTGTGAATATCTTGCGATAATTTGTGCGCATTCTTCATCAAAGCCGGCATGAATTGCCAGTGTTTTTACTGCGTAATAATGAAAGTTTATATCCATAATCCTTATCCTTTCTTTTTCCATGAAGCCAGTGTGATGTACAAATCGTTGTAGTCGTTGTCCGTGCCGTCTTCCACACAGACACTCATCGTACGCCCCACGATATGGGCATTTCCGTCAATAACACCGTTCATCGACTTGCTGCCATACTGGGGATTGGAAGTGTCATAGATGGTGACTTCAAAACGCAGGTTTCCACCTCCTCCGTAGAAGCAGCCTTTAGTTCCATTGGTAAGATCCTGCAATTCGGTGCTGTGACTCGTTTTCTTGATTGTGGCGTAAACTGTCTTGTCATCTCTCAGTACTACCAAGGCATTGCGTTCTGCCTGCGAACAAACGCTCCACACCATGTAGTCGCCTTTTTGAACATCTTCTACCGGATAAACTTTTTTCTGATCCATGTCGATAAGTTTTTAATTTTTTCCTACTCTGCCGGCTTTTCGGATTCCGCCACCCGGTTTTGCGAGACGGGTGCTCGTTTTTTTTACAGACAGATTATCCGAGTGGATTTTCATCCTGTCCATCGTCACTGCCTCCCTGCGCCGGGTCATCGTCCTTGGTGTCGGGGCTAAGCTCTATCCACTCCAGGTCGTCGCTGTCCACGAGGGCGCGGGTGTAAGTACGTTGCTTCTTGACCACGGCGACGGAATGATACATGTCGCTGTCCACGAGGGCGCGGGTGTAAGTACCGCTGGCAATCTTCTCACGTTCGGGGATGAACTCCACGCGGACGGCTTTTACCTGCTTTTCGAAGTCGAAGTCATCGAGGTTTGCCACGCCCACGGTGTCAAGCACATAGCGGAAGTAGCCGAGGCCTTTGATGTGGACGCTCTTGCCCTGGCTCATGCGGGTGTGCATCACGTCGGCGATGTCGCCCAGCACGGCTTGCACGTCACTGTTGCCTTATGGAACAGTCCAAGGAGATGAACGTTCACTCTTGCCCCATACCAGCCCATCCTGACATGGCTTTTCAGATTGGCATATTCCCAACTATCCATGCCTAAGACACCTGCGTTGTAAAGCATACCGTCGCTACCCAACCAATAGTTACGTTCTACGCAGCAGTCTTGTGCCGACAAGTTCATTTCTCCACCTATCATCGTGGCATATAGACCCTTGTCGTTTTCCCGTGAAGTGCGGGGGGATATGTTTGCTGGGCAACTTATACTCCTGCCCAGCTTAGGAGTTAAACAATCTGTATTTATTATGGAACTGAATAATCACATGTAATAGACTGGAAGTCATAATCGAGGAATACTCTTCCATTATGTTCGTCGCTACCACTATAATCTTTAGCAATATCAGCAATCCAACAATACCCACCTTCGGTTTTGCCACCATTCATGACTTTCTGGTCTTTTGACAAAACCAAGTCGATGTCTTTGGTTTTGCAACCCTCAAAGATACCTTTCTCTCCTGCTTTACCATATACTTTTGTAAGATTGCCAAAAACTACCTTTTGAAGCATTGTACAAGCTGAAAAAGCTTTTCCCTCGATTTCTGTAACATCTGGGAGGGCTATGGATTTCAGCATCTTACAGTGCATAAATACTTCATAAGGAATCTTCTTACATCCTATCAAAGTAAGGTTTATACTCCCATCGTTTGCTTCTTGAAGTCCGGAATGTATTGCATTAAATGTATTTTCATCCGCATCGGGAGCAAGAATGAGATTGATGTAAGTCTTGCCCGCATCCAATTCCTTCTTGACGTCTTCCTCAATTTGATTGTAAGTGATACCTTCGCCTGCCAGCGAAATAATAGAAGCATCCAGTGCATAACTCTTAGCATTTTCTGTTGCTTGCGAGAATGTGTAAGTTTTCAAAGGTGCTTCTCTATATTTCACTGTAACTTCGGAATTATTTTCAAAAGTACCATATAAATAGGCATTGCCCTTTTCATCCGAAGTAAGTGTATAATTTCCTTTCTGTTCCATATCGCTGCTGCCCGCAGGAGTGAAATCTTCGGTATCAACTGTTATTTGCTCATTGGGTAGAGTTGCAATACGCAAACGTGAATATTTGCGTGTTGCCTCGGCAAAAGAAACGGTTATAGTCTCACCATTACCAGTGATTATAGCTGTTCCCTCGATATATTCATCCGTTCCTGCTGCCTTACCTTTTTTCAACATTAATGAGGTGTTAGCCCATTTATAATTAGGGGCGTAATATACATGAGGTATATATGCAGGGTCTCCTTCCCGATAAACCAATTCACCACTTGTCAACTCCCAACTCTTGCCATTATATGTAAAGGTTGCACTATGACTTCCATAAGAAGTGTTGTCTATCACTAAAAGTAGTTCATCTCCTACAGCCCATGAAGTCTTGCCCGGATCAGGTGTACCTATAGTACGAGTCTGTGAATCTCCGAATGCCGGAAATTCACCAACAACCAACTGTACGTTGTTCTTGCCTGTTGTTGCAGTTGTTTCTTCTATATCACTTGTGCATGACGCCATTACTATAGTAACGACAGCCAGCATGATGTATTGAAATATCTTTTTCATATTCTTTCCTCCAATTATTTGAGATCATCTTCGTTTGTCCAACCAGTCATATCATTTACACTGATTCGGGTTAGTTCCACTTTGTCTTTTCCTATATCGAGTTTGTAGGTGTAGCGTTTACCCTCTTCAAAGTCCGTTTGTGATTTTAGCTTTGACACAAAGTTTTTCTCACCTATTGAGAATTTTAAGAATTCCTTGTCTGTTCCCACCGTTCCAGGCACTATGATGGCAGAGAAAGTTTTCACTTCACCATCTTCTGTCTTACAGGCATCCACCAACTTAGCCTCTTGATAATTGGAAGTGTCCATTTTCCATTCATTATTATCGTATGGAAAGTCAGGAAAAGACGCTCCACTGCAAGGTGAACAAATTTGTAGACTATTTATGTCCAAATTAGGATAATCTGCAGTGCCAACATGATACATGATTGTAACCAAAGACATACGATGCTGCATCTTAATTTCTATATAATTATCAAGATCAGGACGATCGTACCTAAAGCCATTTATTAAATCGGCAGACTTCAAATCGTTTGGTGAGCTTTGATTTGTTGGCAATACATATACCAAATGAAAGGGATCATAATCATCCGATGATGGATACACAGCCAATATTGTATGTTTATCGACTTCATCCAACCAACGGAAACTACCACTGCGGGACCATTCGTTTGTTTCGCCATTAAAAGAAAGAACAACCGTACTACCAGGATCATAATCAGTAAATATCCTTACTTTCAGTTTATCCTTGTCCTCCCAACTGTCACCAGATCCTAATGTATTGACACGAGTCTGCATACCTCCAACAGAGAAAGTGGCATTGATTTCCTGCCCTTTCAGCGTTGGAGTCATATCTTCATTTTGCGTACATGCAGTAAAGCCCATAGTGATAAGAGCCATTGCTGTATAGGAAATTCTTTGTTTTATCGTCTTCATAATCTTCAGTTTTTTATTGTTAGTGAGTTAGTGAGCGGCCAAGCTCACTAACCCTGTATTTCCTATTTTCAGTACCTTATTATTCTATTTCTGCATCGAGAGATTCATTGTCTGTGCCAATACCCCAACCCGTTATGTTTGCATTTCCTATTACTATACTATTATTTCTAACAGTGATAGTATAAGTATATTTTTTACCACCTTCGAATCCATTTGGTAGGGGTATCTTTGTTGTATAATTGTTAATAGTATTTTCGTTATACAACACACTACAACTAATGGTCAATTCTTTGTTTTCGAACTGTTGCGGGAAGAGTATGAACTTGCAGACCCTGAGATCGGTCAAAAGACCTGTTACTGGTAAGGTTTTTAGGGAAGAAGTCCCTGTGACTTCTGTCGCACCTGTTTTTACATTTATCTTACCCTGTGTCTTTATCTTGTCCAATGTTATACTTTGAAGATTACTCTTGCTGCTCTCAATACCTTCTCCTGCACAGACCGTAAATTCTATCATACTCATCTTGTGCTTAAAGCGATGGTCTTTCTCTGGCAAGGATTCACCCACATTATTCAAGTCAGTGAAATTAACCATTGGCGATGCTTTGCTGGCTGTTGCTCCCGAGGCAAAGAGAAAATCGTTTGCTAATAAGGTATTACTTGGATTGCTGTAATCAATAGTCCAATCATTTTTTAACCAACCATCCTCATCGAATTTGTCATTATTGGGGTCATCAATGTATGGATAATACGCACTGAATGTCTGTTCCGCGTTATCTCTAAAATAAATAGGATTTGCCGAAACAAATTCACCATATCTGTCATATTCATACTTTACATTTGTTCCTTTTGTGTTTCCTGCGGAAGTGACGTACACACCGATAGCGTCGCCAGTTGTCCATCTGTCGTTGTCTGCAGTTCCACGGGTTTTGATATTGTTGGAAATATCCGCCTTTACTGTGGCTGCAACAGGAACATTGTTGCCGATACCGTCTTCTTCGTTAGCGCAAGCTGCAAACAGCAATGCTGC
>OIZT01000698.1_pt1 | contig 19034 bp, 22 predicted proteins | sample 1588611 | NCBI WGS metagenome assembly OIZT01 (sample SAMN03283278) | human gut metagenome | biome: human-associated habitat; material: feces | host: Homo sapiens | place: Peru | collected 2012
AGACTTATCGCATTTTATATATATAAAAAGTCTCACATCAATTGTAACTCTACATGTAGAGCTTTGTTTTTTAAGTATTTTGTTTGACTTTCACTATTTTTTATGATAAAGTTATAAAGCAGATGAAGAAAACCAAAGGAGGGAAAGTATGGCAGTTAATATATCAAAAAGAGTTGGAAATGTTAAAAATCAAAGATCTCATGCTTTAAATTCTACTAAGACTAGACAAAATTTAAATTTACAAGTTTATAGACTTGCTGATGGTACAAAAACTAGAATCTCAGCAAAAGAAAAGAGAACTTTACTAAAGAATCAAAAAGCTGCTTAATGTGTGGCTTTTTTTGTGGACTTTTTCACATTATAAAACTGATAGTTGATTCTATCAGTTTTTTGTGTCTTTTTATAATTTTTAATTTATGTTTTTTATATCATGTTAGCTTAACTTATTTTTTATTTTTCACATATATAACCGTAAACACTAGCTTTTTGGTATGCTAAATCTTTTGTGTCACCATAAGCAAATTCTACTCTAGTTATTGGGTTATTATTATGTTCTGTTGTTAATTGTTGTGGATTTAGCGTTTTTAGGTCTATATTTACTTTTGTTTCAAAACCTTTGTCTAATAATTTAGTGCTAGTTTTATAACCAGTAATATTTATAGATTCTAAAGTTTTAAATATAGGATAATATGTATTTACGTTTGGTTGACCAAGTTTTTCTTTTCCTAGGGCAACAACATATTCTGTAGTCTTATTATAAGAATTTAACTTTCCATCATAGAATGATAAAGTCATATCCATTGTTAAGTCAACACCATAGGCATTACCAACATCAGTAAAATGGCAAAGCATTGTATCAGTTAAAGTTTTTGTTAGGTTAGCATCTGTTACTCTTCTACTTATAACCGGTGCTGGTGGTGTTATTTTATCTATTACAATATTCATTATTGGATTGTATGAAAAACCAGATATTATGCAAATTACTCCTAAGATTGCTAAAAAAATTGCTGGTCTTTTACTTGTTGATTTTTCGTATTTTGTAACCTCTTCAAAATCACTAAGATTTAATACTTGAGTTCTTGTTAATTCTTCTCTTGTCATTTCTTGTGCACTGCTTTTTATGTTTTCTTTCTTTCTCATGTATGTCCACCTCTATTCTTAAATTAATTATAGCAAACATTGGAAAAATTACCAAGAAAAAAATAACTATTTCTAGTTATTCTTTACACGTGCATCATATTTTTTACGTTCTTCAGTATTTAATATTCTCTTTCTAATACGAATATTGTGTGGAGTTACTTCTACTAATTCGTCTGAATTAATGTAATCAAGAGCATATTCAAGTGAAATTGGTCTTGGTCTTTTTAATACTACTGTATGATCTGAACCTGCTGCTCTAGTGTTTGTTAACTGTTTTCCTTTAACAATATTTACGGCTAGATCATTATCACGATTACATTCACCTACTACCATACCTTCATATACTTCAGTTCCTGGTTCAATAAACATAACACCACGATCTTCTAGATTACCAATTGAGTAAGCTGTTGCTGAACCATTTTCCATTGAAACTAGAACTCCTAGTTTTCTTTCACCTACTTCAATATTTTCATATGGTAAGTATTCTTTAAAAGTATGATTCATAATTCCATAACCCTTTGTTAGAGTCATAAACTCAGTTGAGAAACCAATTAATCCACGGGATGGAATTGTATAGATTAGTCTAACTTGATTTTCAAAGTTTGACATACTTTCCATTCTACCACCACGAGTACCAAGTTGTTCAATTACTGAACCAACACTTTCTTCTGGAACTTCTATTTGTAATTCTTCATATGGTTCACATTTTTGTCCATCTATTTCTTTAATAATTACGCTTGGTTTTGATACTTCAAGTTCGAAGCCTTCACGACGCATATTTTCAATTAAAATTCCTAAATGTAGTTCACCACGTCCTGCAACTAAGAATGAATCGTTTGTTGCTGGTGTAACATGTAAACTTACATCTTTTTGTGTTTCACGCATTAGACGTTCTTCTATTTTTCTGGCTGTTACTATTTTACCATCACGTCCTACAAATGGTGATGAGTTAGTTCCAAATGTCATTTGTAAAGTTGGCTCATCAATATGTAGTTGTGGTAATGGTTCAATGGCATTGTTATTACATACTGTTTCTCCTACTGAGATATCAGCAAGTCCTGCTACTGCTACTATGTCTCCAGCTTCTGCTTCATTTATTTCAATACGATTGTATCCATAGTAGCCAAATAATTTTTGAATTCTAAATTGTTTAGTTGAACCATCTAGACGACAACATGTTACTACTTCACCAGTTTTTATTTTACCATTGTGAACTCTACCAATACCAATTCTACCAACAAATTCATTGTAGTCTAATAATGCTGGTTGGAATTGTAATGGTTTGTTAGGATCTCCAGATGGTGCTGGTATTTCTTCTAGAATAGTATCTAATACTTCTGTAAATCCTGGAGTTTGATCAGCTAGATTTTCACTTAATGAACAAGTTCCGTTCAAAGCAGATGCATATAGCACTTTAAAATCTAATTGTGAGTCGTCGGCACCTAGTTCTATAAATAAATCTAAAACCTCATCTAATACTTGTTTGCATCTAGCACTTGGTTTATCAACTTTATTAATAATAACTATAGGTTTTACTTTTGCTGCAAAAGCCTTTTTTAAAACGAATCTAGTTTGTGGCATTGGTCCTTCATAGGCATCAACAACTAATAAAACACCATCAACCATATTCATGATACGTTCTACTTCTCCACCAAAGTCAGCATGTCCTGGAGTATCTAAAATATTAATTCTTACCCCTTTATAATCAAGTGCTGTAGTTTTAGCAAGTATTGTTATTCCTCTTTCTTTTTCTAAGGCATTTGAATCCATAGATACATTACTAACATCTTCATTATCTCTAAACATTCCAGATGTCTTTAAAATTTCATCTACTAAAGTAGTTTTTCCATGGTCAACATGCGCTATAATTGCTACGTTTCTTTTTTCCATAATGGGTACACCTCTTTTTTACAACGTTCATAATTATAGCATAAGAGTAAGAAAAAAACTAGATGTTTCTAGTATTTTTTAAGATTTTATGTTTTTTTGCAGATGTTTTTTTTCTGTACTAGGCAATTTTTATTGGAGTGTAAGGTTGCGATTGGGGTACTTTTATGTGGTTGATGAGGCTTAGTTATATTTCTATTTTGGTATTTTTGTTTTAACTTTTTATATATGAAACTTATTACTAGGACTATTAGAAGTATTCTTATTGGTACTTTTAGTTTTGATACATATTCATTTAAGATTACCCAATTATTTCCTAGGGTATAGCCAACATATACAAATACAAAAGTCCAAGGAATAGAACCAATAATTGTGTATATTAAAAATTTAGAAAATGAAAGACGCATAAAGCCAATTGGTAATGATATTAGAGTTCTTATGATAGGAAAATTTCTTCCAATTAATGCAGCCATAAGGCCATATTTTTGATACCAGGAGTCTGTCTTTTCAAGGTCTTCTTCTTTCATAAAGAAATATTTTCCATATTTTTTGATAAATGGTTTACCACCGATATAGCCCATTAGATATATTATTATGGCACAAAAGACACTACCTATTAGACCAGTCATAAAGGCACCAAAAAAGGTAAAGATTTTTCTACCGGCTAAAATTCCTCCTGTTGCTAGAATGGCCTCACTTGGTATAACTATAATTACAGCTTCTAGGACCATGCCCAAAAACATGCCCAAGTAACCGTAGTTGCTTATTAGCTTTATTACGAACTCTCCTATATTCAAAAATATCACCTATAGAATAATATGACAAAAGAAAAGAATTAATTATTAATTAACTCTTCTATATATTCGTAAAAGTATTTATATTCTTTTTTTGGTAATGACGAAAGCTTTGGATGATGATTTTTCATTAGTGCTCCATTAAATTCTTGTAACATTTCATAGTCATTTATATCATCACCTATTACATACATATTATCCTTTGAAATGTTTTCTAGAGATATTAGTTCTTCCAAGGCAATTTTTTTATTGGTCGCTCGTGATGTAACATTGATGTGTTTACTACTCACATAAGCATATGTATTGGTGGTTTTTTGCAGTTCGTCTACAACTTTGTTGGCTAAGTTTTTGTCTTGATAAGTTGCTAGAACCTTAACACAATCATCTGGGTTTTCAGTAATGTTGTAACCATCTTCTAGAAAACATTCTATGTTGTTTTTCTCAAATACTTTTTTAATTTTTGCCACTTCTTGTGATGGTAGCATAGTTGATGAGATACAGTAGTCAACACTATTAAATACTTTAGCTCCATCTTCACAAATTAAATAAGTATATGGAATGTTGTACTTTTCCAACAATATCTTTATACTGGTATAGCTGCGACCAGTTATAATGCAAAACATGTTGCCCCTACTAATAAAGTCTTTTAGTGACATAATATTTTTGGTAAATTTTTCTCCATCTTTTATATAAAGAGTATTATCGAAGTCACTTGCTAAAAATTTCATTTTTTCACCTACATTTTTATACTATTATTATAAATAATAAATTTTATAAAAAAAAGTGTTGACATATTAGTAAGTTCTGGTATAATTAATGTTGTCTACTTGATTTAGTCGGTTTCAGTCGTCGGAAAAGGCTGAGGTTCGATTAAAATTTAGTGCGGATGTAGTTTAATGGTAGAACCTCAGCCTTCCAAGCTGACTACGTGGGTTCGATTCCCATCATCCGCTCCAGAAGCAAAAATCGTCGCACCAATGTGACGTTAGATTTAAGTCAACTAGTAATAGTTGACTTTTTTGTGTCTCACAAAAAAAGTTTAGACAAAACCCAAAATAATTAACCAAAGCAAAAAAAGATAATTTGAAAAAACAAATTAGTTGAACAATCACTTACTAGCAAATTTAATATTTATAAAAAAATTAACGTCAGCATTTCAATTTGTGTTATAATTTTAATATAGGAGGAGTAAATATGAACATAGTTAAATTAAATTATGAAATGAATGAATTTAATGATGAAAATGTCAAAAAAATTTTAAGCCAATTAAATCTTAATTCAAATAATTATTTTATAGCAATGACTAAGCCAAGTTTATTAAATTTAGCGTTAATAGGAAATATTGCAGAATTTGCCAATAGATATTGTATAATTTGCTTTTCTGAGTCAGAGGTAAACTTAATAATGTTATCTAGAATTTCTAATAAAAAAACGACAGAATTAATAAAAATTAACCATAATGAAATTAATGATATTAAATTATCAAATATTTTAATATCTTATATGATGAATATCAAATGTGAAGAATCCAATATTAAATTGCAAGTATTTAAAAAAGTTGCAAAATTTTCTAATATTAAAAATTCAATTAATGTATTTAAAAAAATGTATAATCTAAAGTAAGGAGGAGGCATTAAAATATGTGGCCATTCAATAAAAAGCAAATTGTATTTAGTAATAAAAAATACATTGATTATTTACCAGTAGGAACAATTATAAAACTTTATAATGATAATAACGAATATATGATATATAGATATTTAGGTAAAGCATGTATGCCATTTAATTGTAAATCACAATTTCTTAAAAAATCAAAAATATTTAATAAAATTATTGATAACAAAAAAACTTTTTATCATGCTGACTATGCAATTATTCCTTATCCGACAGGTGATTTTTCAGAAACTTTATATATTATGCATGATGATATAGAAAAAATAATATATTTAGGTTACAATGACAAATATAGAGAAGATATTTTGAATGATATTGATTTATGGAATGATGAAAAAGGTGATATAAATGAATAATGAATTACTACCAATTGGAACTTTAATTGAACTTAATGATGGAAAGAAACTGGTAATTGTATCCTATGTAGAAAATGCAAAACATAAAATTTCTTATTTGTGCGGTGGATACCCTAGTTATTTTCTAATTGATCTTATTCCACTATCTAAAAAAAATGAATTTATAAAAAAATACAAGCATTATAACATCGATAATTACTTGAAATTAGATAGTAATTATAAAATTGTACACCCTGGTTATAAAAATAATGAATTTTATGAATTAGAGAAAAAATTTAAAGATTTAAATTTATTATAAATAGTAATGATTGATATTTTATGTATCAAACTATTAATTAGTAAGAAGTTGTAGATGACTGCAACTCTTGCTCCAATTGAAATTAACTTGCGAACTTAAAAGTTCGTAAGTTTTTATTTTATATAAAACTTCAAAAGTTCTCTTTCTTTCAAGAAGGAAAACTATGAGATGTGGTATTTATGTAAGAGTATCTACTGACGACCAAAGAGATAATGGTTATTCTATTGATTCACAACTTAGAATGATTAAAGAATACTGTGAAAAGAATGATTATGATATTGTAGATGTTTATAATGACGCAGGACATTCTGGAAAAGATTTGATGAGACCAGAAATGCAAAGATTACTAAAAGATATTAAATCTAAAAAGATTGATAAATTAGTTGCAATTAAAGTTGATAGACTTACTCGTAATAATTATGATGGTTTTTGGCTACTTAATTATTGTGAGAAACATGATGTAAAAATAGAACTAATACTAGAACCTTATGATGTATCTACTGCTAATGGTGAAATGATTTTTGGAATGAATTTAGTATTTGGTCAAAGAGAAAGAAAAGAAATTGGAGCAAGAACTAAACGTGCTATGGAAGAAATGGCATTAGAACGTATTCATCCTAGCAAAGCACCTTATGGCTATATTAGAAATAAGGAAACTGGTCATTTAGAAGTAGAACCTATTGAGGCTGAAGTTGTAAAAGAAATATTTGAATTATGCAAACAAGGCAATTCTACAAGAGGTATTGCTACTATTATGAAAGATAATAATGCGTATCTAAAACAAGGAAAATGGAAATCTGATAGAGTTTATAAAATACTTACTAATTCTATTTATATTGGTATCTTTGAATATGGGAATAAAATCTATGTCTAGCCAGCACTGAATTTGTACTCCCATACAAATTCGGATATCGGAAAAAAACCATATGCTTTTTAATAATAAATAAACAATTTGAGTTAAAATGTGGAAATGTGGAAATATAGTTTGATATATAGTATAATAGAAATATAAAATCATTAACTTATTCAGAAATTTTTAGGAGATGATTAGATGAATCAAAAGAAGAATATATTTTTAAGTTTTCGTCCTGAATTTTTTCGACCTATTTTGTATGATATAAAGAAATATGAATATAGGAAAAGATTTTGTGACGAACCAACTTGTGCATATTTATATTTAAGTTCGCCAGTAAAAAAAGTTATTGGCATAATGCAACTAGGGAAACCAATTCATATGGATCAAATAATTGAAAATTATGATGTAAATAGTGTAATTTATTCTAGAATAGAATCATGCTTAAATGGTGGTGAAAAATTTGCAATTCCAATTGAAAGTTTCACATTATTTAAAACACCTGTTCATGTTGATACACTGAAAAAATTAGATGAACATTTTACTATTCCACAATGCTATCTAAATTTAGAAAATTATCCCATTATATTTAATTATTTAAAACTGCAAGAATGTTATGATATTGAGTTTTTTAATTCTCACAATCAAATCTATGAAAACAATTTTGCAATGACTTGTAAAGAAATGGAACAAACAAAAGAATTTGATGAAAAAGATAAATTATATACATCGCAGAAAAAATATAGTATAGTTGAGTGCGGATACATTACAAAAAAATTAAGGAGATGATTGAATTATGAAAAAGGCAATTTTAACTATTTTATTATGTGGAGTTATGGCATTGGGGATGACAGGTTGTGGAAAGTCAAAAAATGAATTTGATATAGGGAATAAGTCTGATATTAAGGTTTCACAAAATGATGTTATAATGACTATTAAAGAGGGAACATTAACAAATAAAAGTGCAACTCTAGTTTTAACTAATAATAGTGCTAAAAATTTTCAATACGGAAATCCTTATGAAATAGAGATTAAAAAAGATGGAGAATGGCATAAAATAAATGTTGAATTAGATTTTAATCTACCTGCCTTTCAACTTTCATCAAAAGAAAGTAAAGAAATTGAACTTGATTGGGAAAATGGGTATGGTAAACTTGCAAAAGGAACTTACAGAATTATAAAAGGAATTGACTATGAATACGAAGAAGGAAAATACGAAACTTTCAATGTAGCAGTTGAATTTAATATTGAACAATAAATTACAATTAAGGAGTGAGAATTTTTATGAAAAAGAAAATAATTATAATAGTTATAGCGATAGTATTAGTTATTCTATTATTTCCTATAAGAAGCGTGTTAAAAGATGGTGGAACAATAGAATGGAAATCATTAACTTATTCTATATCAAAAGTTCATAGTCTATATTCATTAGATGGTTATCCAATGGGTTATAAAGATGGAATAATTATAAAATTATTTAATATGACTATTTATAATAATACTAAAAATAACTTAACTGAAGAATTTGTTATTGTAGATACAAGTAAAGATATTAAAGATTTTGCTTGTGATACAGCATTAGAAGAAATTTATAGAGATGATAAATATATTTATTATTTACCTTGTATAAAAAGCACATATATAAAGGTAATTTATGCTCCAAATAATTATCAAGAGGGATTAAAAGTTTCGCTTGAAGAAGGTAGAATTAAAATAAATGATTTAGATAGATTTAATATTGAATATATAAAACAGGAAATATAAAATACCAAAGAAGTAACAGAGATAAGTTTAAAAGAAAGAGTTTGAATTAATTCTCTTACTAAAACAAATATAAAAAAAACAAATGATTATTTTGAAATAACAAAGAATATTAAATGGGAAATTCCAGAACATTGAGAAGATACTATAGTTAGTTTTTCTATTCCTGTTCCATATACATTTGTAGTAGATGGAATATCATATAATGGAATTTATGAATTAGGCAAATCTGCTTTTAGTACAAAACCAGAAGGACTAAAGTATAATTTAAAAGTTATTAACTTAACAAAAGATGGAAAAATAGAAGTTGAAGTAACAAAATAATTATAGCAATAAATTACAATTTTTAGAATGGAGTGTATATGAAAGAATTTTTAAATAAAATAAGAGTTCCTGATGAAAATATAACAATGAAAAGTAAGATTGTAAATACTATTTTAATATTCTTGCTAGGAATAATATTAGGTTTATTTTCTAAATGGTTAGATAATCTTTCTATCAATGATGAAATATGGTGGCAACACTTTATTGGAATATTAGATTTAGGAAATGTTTTTTCATATTTTGGAATATGGATTTTTTTAGCCACTACAATTTCTGTATTTAGCAAGACACCTTTAAGAGCGAGTTTAAATGTATTTTTATTTTTCTTGGGTATGACAATCAGTTATCATTTATATACTGTATTATTTAGTGGTTTTAATCCTAAAAGTTATATGATGATATGGTATATAATAACTTTAATAACACCTATACTGGCTTTTATTTGTTGGTATGCAAAAAGCAATAATAAAATATCTATAATTATATGTAGTGGAATACTTGCTGTAATGATGTTGTTTTCATTTGGAATAGGAATGTGGTATTTTGATTTTAAAAGCATTATAGATACAATTCTATTTTTAGGAACAATAGTTGTATTATATAAAAATCTAAAAAATAGCATATATAGTTTGTTAATTGCTATTGTATTAGCATTTGTATTTAGAATGATATTATAACTACAAATTACAATTTATTGATGAGATTAGTTTGAAATATAACTAGTCTTTTTATTTTGAATAAGATTTATATTTTTTGTCTAGGGTAGAAAATATTTCCATCTAGGGTAGAAAATATTTCCATCCACGATGGAAAATTTGTCTAACATAATATAATAATATAATATAAAGAATTAATATAACAAGAATATAAATAATAATTTAAATTAGTATAAATATTTATATTAAAATATATAATATGTGCTATAATTGATTTAATCAATTACTTGTTTCTATTTTTTCGCAAATGACCCATGTCATTGCTCCATGGTAAATAATAAGTCAGTCAATTATGATTGACTTTTTTTGTTGAACTCCATACAGTTAGCGGCTTGAGAAGGCAAAATAAAATTAAAATTTATGAGAATATACTCATGCCTATTAAAATTATCCTTTTTAATGGGTTAATTGACATAAATAATTTTATTGGTTACAATCATTTTAGAATTGATGTGAAATTTTTATGGGAAGATGGTATTCAGAGTTAGAGATTAAGTCTAAAAAAGTTAATGAAATTAAAGAGTTATTATTTTCAACTTATGATTTTGAGGATATGCACAAAGATGAAGAAGAGAAAAATGAAATATTTAATATAGAAAAAAACACATTAACTTTTGAAGGCGATGAAGGTTTCAATTTTACAAATAAAGACACTTACACAATACCAGATATTAAAGATTTATTTATTACTATTTGTAGTAAATTTTCAAAAGAAAAAATAGAAACAACTGCTATATTGGCTAATTCAATTGATAGTAGCTATATAGAATATAAAGTATCATACAAGGATAATAAATTGTTAATAAAAGAGAATAATAAAATAGTTGATGAGATTGATTTAAAAAAATATAAAAAGGAATCTAAAGAAGAAAAGTTAACAAAGTGGGATAGCAATAAATCAATAATAAACTTTTTTATAAACGAGGTTGAAGTTTATAAACTTCCTTGTTTACCTTCTGTTTTTATTGTTAAAACCCCAAATCTAAATTATTATTTAGATATATATTTTGATACATATTCTGATATGAGTGATCTAACAATTACTTTGCGAGATACAAAAAACGGAAAAGAAATAATCAAAATAGAAGGGGAATATAAAGAACAAGAATTTACAAAAAAAATAGCAAATGAAGTATTCAAGAAACTTGAAGATGAATTAAAAAAATTACAAATAGATATCATTGATATACATATTGCCACAGATGATGAAGAAAATGAATATTTCTCATTAATGGAAGAAATTATATGTAATAACGAATTCTAAAAAATATAATGATTTAGCGAATAACTAAGTCATTTTTTTATAAGAATATTATCTTGTTTTTAAATGAGCATTTATTGAAATTTTAATAAAACTATATATAATAAAATTAATTGTTAATTAAATGTTAACATTAATTGCGAAAGTTCAAACTAAAATCGATAGATATTTTTAACATAAGAAAGTATTATTATATCGAAAAGGAGAAATGATATGAATTTAGGAAATAAAATAATGACATTAAGAAAGAAAAATAATATGTCACAAGAAGAATTAGCAGAGAAGGTAGGTGTTACTAGACAAACCATATCAAAGTGGGAACTAGAAGAAACATCACCTGATATAACTCAAGCAAAAACTTTATCAAATATTTTCAAAGTAAGTTTAGATGAACTTGTTAATAATGATTTAAATAGTGTTATTGTTGAAAAAGTAAGTAACACAGAAAAACTAGCGGGAATAATTATAAAAATATTAAAAGTGTTTGGTATATTAGTAATTGCATTTATTCTTTTAATGATATTTCTTATAGTAATCTTCACTATAGATAATGATACAATGGGGGATAATACAGTGACTGGTAAATATGAATTAATCTGCACTCTTGATGGTGAAAACTACGCATATTCAATTGAATATAATAAAAATTTTCAAATAATAAGTTGTGGAGGAGATGCATTCATAAGTAATCATACTGATGTAGAAGGAATGGGGGACGCTAACAAAGCAATCGCCCACATAGAAGATTATTTTAAAGACCACAATGGAAAATGTGAAGTAAATAACTAAACTGATTGTTTAGTAAACTCAACTTTAAAGTTATAGTAAATATTACTTTCTCATGATAAATTTAAAATGTAATGAGGAGGAAAAAATGAAAAAAAATTTAAAATTAATTATAGCTATAATAGCTAGTTTATTAATAGGAGTTACAATTGGAGTATTAGTAAGTATTAAATATGAAAAAATAGAGCCACTTCCTGAACCAGAAGTTACAGGAGGAGAAAGAGGTCAACTTGGTATCGATAAAAATGTAAATGAAGAAACAATTGACAAATATTTAAATCGTAGTGATTCAGTTTATAGAGATATGAGATTACTTGTTGATCCAGGAAACTATGAAGCAATTGGTGGTGATTCACATTTATCAGGTATAGTAAAAGGATTCGAAGTAGTTCCTTATCCATACTTAACTGAAGTAAAAGGTTTACCAGAAGCAGTTGGAGATTCATACAAAGGAAAAACATTATTTACAGAACAAGAAAATGGTACATACAAAGCAAACTACAAAGAATCTATAGAAATTTTAGAATATTTATTTCCAAAAGACAAAAATATATTCTTAATGTGTGGTGGTGGAGGATATGCAGGAATGACAAAAAATCTTCTAGTATCACTTGGATGGAATGAAAATAAAATTTATAATACTGGTGGTTACTGGTACTACAATGGTAAGAATAATATACAAATAAAAAAAGAAGAAAATGGAAAAACAACATATGATTTTTGGAAAGTGAATTATCACGACATTGATTTTGATAATTTAACGGAAATAGATTAATGAAAAAAATATACTATGTAGTATTATGTATATTATTACTTTTTATCATGGGATGTAAAAAAAGTAATGAGAAAATCTCATTAGATAAAAAATATTATAACACTGGAGAATTTATAAATGTAAATAGCGAAGAGGTATCAAAACTAGATAGTGAAAATTATATTTTATATTCGTATAATAACTATTGTGCATTTTCAGTTCCATGTGAAGATATATTTAAAGAATTTATGAATAAATATAAAATAGATTTTCTATCAATAAAATTTGAAGAATTCAAAAAAACAAAGTATTATAAAAAAATAAAATACGCACCATCAGTAATTATCATAGGTAAAGGAAAAATTATAGCATATTTAGATCCTAATTCAAATGATGATTCAGATAAATACCAAGATGTAACCAAGCTTGAAGAATGGATAAAAGGGTATGTGGAAATTTCTAACGATAATTAAAATATAAGCAAAACTAAAAAGTTTTGCTTTTTTATATACAAATCTTTACATATATAATAAATATTATTTAAAAAAGTATTGACCGGAAGTAACACACGAGTTTTATAATTAAAGTATAAAATTATTTAAGGAAGGATGAGATATGAAAAAGAAAATATTGTTAGGAATTATTATTTTTTCATCAATAATATTGATCGTCTATGGAGCAATATGTATCAAAAGACAAATTGATATTAAAAATGAAAATAATGAAATCAAAAAAGAGAGTAAAATTTTAGTAGTATATTATTCAGCACAAGGGCATACTGATAATGTGGCAAAACAAATTGCAAAGAATTTAAATGCAGATATTTTTGTAATTGAACCTAAAGATGAATATACTAGTGAAGAATTAAACTACAGTAATAAAGATTCACGAGTTTCAAAAGAATATAAAGATGAATCTTTAAGAAACGTAGAACTTAAAACTACTGAAGTAAATAACTGGGATAGTTATGATACAGTATTAATTGGTTATCCTATATGGTGGGGCATAGCTGCATGGCCAGTAAATACTTTTGTTCCATCAAATGATTTTACTAATAAAACAGTTATACCATTTTGTACTTCAGCATCTAGTCTTCTAGGTAATAGTGGAAAGAATCTAAAAGAATTAGCTAAAACTGGTAACTGGTTAGATGGACATAGATTCAGTTCAAGTGTAAGTGAAACTGATATAAAAGAATGGACAGATAAAATATTAAAATAAAAGGAGATAATTATGAATAAGAGTGTAATATGTTATTTTTCAGCAACAGGACAACTAAAAGAATAGGAGAAGAACTATCAAGAATTTTAAATGCAGATTTGTTTGAAATAGAACCTGTACAAAAATATACAAGTGAAGATCTAGATTGGACTAATAAACAAAGTAGATCAATAATTGAAATGGAAGATGAAAATTCCAGACCAGAAGTAAAAAATAAATTAGAGAATATTAACGATTATAAAAATGTAATTATAGGATTTCCAGTATGGTTGTATAAAGAAACACCAATTATAAGAACATTCTTAAAAGAAAATGATTTGTCAAATAAAAGAATAATACCATTCGCAACTAATGCAGGATGGCTTGGTAAAACATTTATAGAAATCAAAAAAATGTGTCCAAATTCAAAAGTTGAGAATGAGAAAAATATAGTATTTGAAAGTTATAGCGATGAACTAGTAACTTCCCTTAATGAAATAGAAGAATGGATAAAAACTATATAAATACATAATATTTAAATATATGTTATAATAATTTTACCAGTTAGGGGGAAAGTATATGGAAAAAGGTTATCCAATTAAATATGCAGTTGAAAGATTAACAGTAGGTGGAGGTTATGTAAATGGTTTTGAAGATATAGCTGAAGGATATATTGTATCTAAGTGTTATGTAGCTAACACTAAAGTAAGTTATTTTCATAGTATGGAGCCACAAGTAACGCATGAAGTAGTATTTCCATTTAGAAAATATGAAAGATTTAAGTTATATTTAGGAGGTGGTATTAAATATAGTGAAACACCTACAGAACCAACAAGAGATGCAAGTGGTAATGCATGTTATTCACAAACAGTAGATAAACTATTTGATACATTTGAAGAAGCTAAAAAGGAAGCTGAAATAGCAAATAGTAATATATGGAAAACAGAACTAATGAATTTATCATTATTAGATGATGACTGGAAAGCAAAACATAAAAGAGCATTACTTGAACATAAAACTAAATTAGGAGTTTGTTCTTGCTATGAAAAATATATTTCAGAGCAAACTAAAGACATGGAAATAACACCTATGATAACTTTAAGTGAAGAAGAAAATCCAAAATTAACTTTAAAGCCTAAAAAGAATGACTAGCAATAGTCATTTTTGTCTGCTAAAAACATTTTTCTTTATATAATTTCTTAATTGTTATATAATAATATTAGGTGATTAACATGGACAGAATGAATGAAATAATAGATTTACTTAATAAGTATGCATATGAATATTATACGTTAGATAAACCTAGTGTAGAAGATGCTGAATATGATAGATTAATGCAAGAATTAATAAGAATAGAGTCCAGTCATCCAGAATGGGTAAGACTTGATTCACCAACAAGAAAAATAGGTGGAGAAGTAATATCTGAATTCGAAAAAGTTACTCATAGAGTACCAATGATGAGTTTAGGAAATGTATTTAATGAAGAAGAAATAAGAGATTTCGATGAAAAAGTATCTAAGGTATTTCCAAATCATGAATATGTTTGTGAACTTAAAATAGATGGTTTAGCATTCAATCTTGAATATAAAGACGGAGTATTTGTAAAAGCAGCAACTCGTGGTAATGGAGTAGTTGGAGAAGACATAACTCATAATGTTAAGACTATTAAATCAATTCCTCACGTATTAAAAGAAAAAGTAGACTTAGATATACGTGGCGAAATATATATGAGTAAAAAAAGTTTCAATAAATTAAATGAACGTCAAAAAGAAAAAGGAGAAAACTTATTTCAAAATCCAAGAAATGCAGCAGCTGGTTCAATAAGACAATTAGATTCAAGTGTAGCTGCTAGTAGAGGTTTAGATGTATTCCTTTATCATTATCCAGAGACGCCATTTAAAACTCATTATGAAACATTAATGTATATGAAAAGATTAGGATTTGTAGTTAATCCAAATATAAGATTATGTAAGAACGTTGATGAAGTTTTATCTTTTATAAAAGAGTGGACTGAAAAAAGAGATACTCTTCCATATGAAATAGATGGCATAGTTATTAAAGTAAATGATATAGCACAGCAAAAAGAATTAGGATTCACTGCAAAAGTACCAAAATGGGCAACTGCATATAAGTTCCCACCAGAACATGTACTTACTAAGTTAACTGATATCATATTTACAGTAGGAAGAACTGGTCAAATAACTCCAAATGCTGTACTTGAACCAGTAAGAGTAATGGGAAGTACTATTAGTAGAGCAACACTTCATAATGCAGACTATTGTATAGAAAAAGATATACGTGTAGGAGATTATGTTTATATTTACAAAGCAGGAGATGTAATACCAGCAGTAGATAGAGTAGAATTAAAAAGAAGAAATGGAATGGAAAAACCGTTCGAAATGATTAAATACTGTCCAATGTGTGGAAGTGAATTAGTACAAAAAGATGGAATGGTAGACTATTTTTGTGAAAACATTCATTGTCCAGCTCGTAAAATAGAAGGATTAATTCACTTTGTATCAAGAGGTGCTATGAACATTCTAGGGCTTGGAGATAGAATTATGGAAGACTTCTTTAACTACGGATATATAAAGAAATTTAGTGATATTTATAAACTAAGTAGCCACAAAGAGGAAATAACTCTACTAGAAGGATATGGAAGTAAAAGCGTAGATGCGATACTAAAAAGTATAGAAGATTCAAAACAAAATTCACTAGATAGATTATTATTTGCTTTAGGTATTAATGGAATCGGTGCTAAAACAGCAAAACTTCTATGTAAATATTACACATCAATAGATTCTCTAATTGATGCAACAGAAGAAGAATTAGCAACTATTAGAGACATCGGACCAACGCTATCAGTAAATATTGTCAATTACTTCAAAGATGAAAAAAATATGGAAGAACTAGAAGAATTAAGAAAACTTGGAGTAAATATGACATATAATGGTAAAAAGATGATAGAAGATGAAAACTTTAAAGATAAAAGATTCGTAATAACTGGTTCATTTGATAATATTAGTCGTGATGAAATAAAAGAATTTATAGAAGAACGTGGAGGACTTACAAGTGATTCAGTAAGCAAAAAGACTGATGTAGTACTAGTTGGAGAAGCTCCGGGAAGTAAAAGAGATAAGGCAATTGAACTAAATATTCCAATATGGAATCAAGAGAAATTGTTTGAAATTATGGGAATAGTGGAAAAATAGAATAAAATATAGTATAATTAAAAAGCCGAGGGAAGGTGTTTAAAAAATATGGGAAAAGTAAGACGTAATCAAGACAATAAAGTATTATGGGTTTTACTAGGAATTTTAGTAGTGTGTTTTCTAGCAATAGGAATTCTATTCTATAGATATTTCTACGCAGGAACAAGTTCATCAAAATATGGTGAAAGATTAGATGGAATAGAAAATTATCCATTAGGTGACAAATTCGAAGAAAAAGTAAAAGAAATATATAAAGATGAATCTTCAGTAGGAGATGTAATAGTTACAACTGAAGGTAAAATTATATATATCACAATAGATTTTAAAGAATCTATAAAGGTTTCTACTGCTAAAGATTTAGCAATCAAATCATTAGATGCAATAGGTGAAAAAAATTTAACATTCTATGATGTTCAATACTTATTAACTTATTCAGGTACAGAGGAAAATAAAAATTTCCCAGTATTTGGATCTAAGAGTGCTAAAAGTTTAAAGGTAGTATGGTGATATCATGAAGGGTAGTAAAAAAACAAGAAAGAATATCATAATAGCATTTACTGTAATATTATTTTTAGTAGTTGGTTTCTTCGCAACACTATATTATATAACAAGTACAGTAAATAACTATTCATACTCTGAAAAGAAATGGATAAATGATAACAAAGATACAAGATTAGATGTATATGTAGAAAATGGTTTACCAGTGTTTTCAGATAATGGAAAAGGTGTGTATTATGAATATTTAAAATCATTAAAAGAAACTACAGGTCTTACTATAGAAGCATCAACTTCTGATAATACAGATGTAAAATTAAATAATAAAACATCAGTAGATCCAGAAGATATAGTTATATATAAAGATCACTTTGTAGTAATTGGTAAAAAAGAAAGTGTTAATAAACTATCAGATTTATCAAATAAATCATTAGGTGTAATTAATACAGATAAAGAAACTATAGAAAGATATTTAACAGAATATCAAAATATTAGTATTACAGGATATACATCATTTGAACAATTAGAATCAGAGTATACAAGTAATACTATAGATTATATGATTATACCAATGTATAAATACTTAGATGAAATAGTAAAAAATGATTATGAAATAATATTTCATATGGATGGACTTTATTCATATTATTGTTTAGATTTACCAGAAGGTAATGAAACATTATCAAATATATTCAGTAAATTCTATTATAGATGGGAAAAAACTGCAACTAAGAAAATAAATGAATATTTCTTAGATTTATATTACACTACAAAGAATTATACTGAAATAGAAAAAGAATCTATAACTAACGATGATTTAATTGTAGGATACATTGAAAATCTTCCATATGAAGGTATGATTAGAAGAAACTTCACTGGTCTTACTGATACATACTTATCAAAATTTGCTGATATGACAGGTGTTACATATAAATATATTAAATATAGTGACACTAAAAAATTAGGTGAAGCATTAGATGATAAGAAAATAGATTTAGCATTAAATTATTATTCACTTGGAAATAAAAACTATACAAGCAGTAGAACATTAGGGCCAACTGAATATGTAGTAATAGCTCATGTAGATAACAATTTAGTAGTTAATTCACTATATAGTTTAAACAATACTGAAGTAAATATGTTATCAAACATGAACTTAAAATATAACATGGCCAGTAAGAATTTATTTGAAATAAAAGATTACGCTAATGTTAAAACAATGCTTAAAAATATAGATAAAACTTCAGTAATAATAATTGAAAAAGAAGTTTATGATTATTATAAAGATAAAGAACTTAAAAATTATAGTATAAGATACATAGATAAAGTTAAATTAAACAACTCATTCTTACTTAATAACGAAAATAAAGCATTTAATAAATTGTTTGATTTCTATTTAAGTACATTAAGTTCAAATGAAATAAAGAATGATACAGTAGCAGGAGTTATTGAAACATTAAAAAATAACAGAGTATTTAACTTCATAATGAGTAATTTAATATGGATAACAATAGCTTTATTAA
>OIZT01000706.1_pt1 | contig 18818 bp, 16 predicted proteins | sample 1588611 | NCBI WGS metagenome assembly OIZT01 (sample SAMN03283278) | human gut metagenome | biome: human-associated habitat; material: feces | host: Homo sapiens | place: Peru | collected 2012
TAGATTTTATCCCATCCACGTCCCCCCGTAGAACGATTTGAAGAGAAAAAACCACGATTGTGCAATCCCTCAAAGGTAATGCCAAAATCATCGCCATTAGAGTTCATCGGAGCTGGAAGATGTTTCACTTCCCATGTATGTGCGATGGTGTCTTCACGAGCCATATACAGGTCGAGACCTCCCATATTGCTAACATGAGCGTCGCTTGAAAAATACAGATCACCATTGGGACGAAATGCTGGGAAGCATTCATTTCCTGCCGTATTGATATCTGCCCCTAGATTTTCGAGTCTACCCATTCCATGCTTACCGCCAAGTTCCACGCGCCAAAGATCTAAGCCTCCTTGTCCGCCTGGCATATCCGATGTAAAATATAGCCATCGTCCATCAGGCGACAAAGCTGGATGAGCATACGACGAGAGTGTATCTCCTGAAATTTTCAGTTGTGTGGGCTTTGCCCACTTGGCCTCCGTGCGTTGTGAAGTCCATATTTCTGCCATACGAGGATAAGAAGGATCCGAACGACATACAGTGAAATACATTGTCTTTCCATCTTGCGAGAAAGAGCACGCCCCTTCGTCATATTCCGTATTTAAGTCTCCTTCGACAGGTTCCACCACTTTCCACTTACCACGTTCGTCCTTTTTGGAGAAATACAAATCACCATTTTTCATCGCCGTGATACCGCTTACATCTCCCTTTGACTGCGCACGCGTAGAACTGAAGTACAACTGCTGTGCTTCAATGCCCATATAAGCCGGACTATAGTCGGAACGCGAACCATTGAAAAGTGGTGCCATCTTCACCGTATAGGCCGATTCCTTTTGTTTTTCCGCAGGTGCTGTGAGGCAATAGTCAATGCCTCTATCGGCTTCTTCGTTATTAGGATCTTTTTCTAAATATTTGCGATAAGCTTCTTCAGCGCTTTTATAGTTGCCTTGCTGACGAAGCATATGGCCAAGGACTAGATAAGTCAATGTATCTGTATAATGATAGCGTACAGCATTTTGAAAAGCCCCCGCAGCACGTGCTATGTTACCATAACGTCGATAGGCATCCCCCATCTTGTAAGCAATTCGCCCACGTGCGGGTTTGTCTTTCGGCGAGGTTTGGCTATAGGCTTTCTTATACTGCCCTGCAGCCTCAGCATATTCGCCTAAGGCCAAAGCAGCATCACCACGTTTCACAGACTTCTCTGCACTCCCGCAAGATTGGGAAAAAGCACAGAGTAGCATGAAAAAGCCAATCACTTGTATATATCTTGACAATAATGTATGTTGCGACATAGTCGTTTTTGCGAATTATTTTTATTAAACCGCACTTAGTCTTTTATTGTATATAATAAGGAGTGCCTTCGCACCGCAAAGTTACAACATCAGCTTCAGTTGTCAATGAAAAAACGCAGTAAAAACCATTTTTTGAGTTACATGCGCTATCTATTGGCGTCTTTTGGTGGAATTTATAGAAAGGTTCTATGAAGAAAGAATATATTCAATAAAGGCTCCTCTCACACGAAATTGTCGTATATATTTAAAGAAAAATTGCATCCTTATGCAGAGAAGAACTATTTTCTTAATCAAAATGTAAGAAAATCATCCTTTTTCTTTGCATAGCGTATGATTTGCATTACCTTTGCACAGAAGCAAGTCCGCGTTCTGCATTATGACGTGGATAATCCTTCGTACTTCTATATACATTATACAATATTTCTAACAAATGAAAAGAGTGAATCCATTCAAAGGGCTTGGCATTGCACTGGTCACTCCCTTTAAAGAGGACGGAAGCATAGACTTTGACCAACTCAGCGCACTCGTTGAGAACCAGATTAGCAATGGTGTGGACTTTATATGCGTGCTTGGCACGACCGCAGAGACACCTTGTCTTTCGGCCGAGGAGAAACGTAAAGTAATGGATTGTGTCATTCAAACAAACCACGGACGTTTGCCCCTTCTGCTTGGTGCTGGCGGTAATTGCACAGCTAGTGTCATAGAATATCTGCAAAACACAGACCTCACAGGCTTTGAGGGCGTGCTGATTGTAGCTCCTTTCTACAACAAACCTTCCCAAGAAGGTCTTTTCCAACACTTCACAGCTGTAGCAAGCAAAAGTCCTGTTCCAGTAGTTTTATACAATGTGCCTGGACGTACTGGCGTAAACATTGAAGCAAAGACTACACTACGTATTGCCAATACATGTGACAACGTGATTGCCATCAAGGAAGCTTCTGGAAAGATTGAACAGATAGAAGACATTGTGAAAAACGCCCCCGAAGGATTCGAAGTTCTGAGCGGTGACGATTCTATCACGTTTGAGTTGCTCACTATTGGAGCGCAAGGTGTTATCTCTGTCATAGGTAACGCTTATCCAAAAGAGTTTGGTGAAATGACGCACAAGGCGTTGCAAGGTGACTACAACGAAGCTCTCAAAATCCATCGTTCGCTCAGCCAGGCTTACAAATTGCTATCGGCTGACGGCAATCCTGCAGGCATCAAATCTATGCTAGCTATTCAAAGAAAGACACGCAACATATTGCGTTTACCTCTTGTGCCTGCTCGTACAGAAACCACAGAGGCTATTAAAGACTTCGTAAAAAAATTCTGACAAACACACTCTATTTATCGTATAGGCGGAATTAGACGACAAATTCTCTAATTCCGCCTATACTTTGCCCCACCATACCTATTCTTTATCATTATCTTTTAATCTTCTGCAACGAAGCACACTCCTGGCATTCGTCTTGCCATAATCATCGTTGTAATTTCTTAACCAGTATTTGTGCAAAAGATAGAACGAAAGTTCAACAAGCACTACATAACATCGTTTCTATTTATGATACATTATTCTTGGCGTAAACGCCTGCGCACATTCCTATACATTATTCTTGCGCTAATGCTTGTCCTTGTGGGCGGAGCATGGTATCTAATAGACTATGCACTCATGCCCGGCAATCGTTCTCGACAAGAGGCGCAAGCCTGGGAAGAAATAGATTCACTCTATCCTGGCATGATAAATTGGAGAGATTCTCTCGTACAAACAAATACTTTACGAGACACAATGCTAACAGCTTCCGATGGTTGCCGTCTTCATGCTTACTATGCACGTGCGTCTAGACCTACGGCCGCTACTGCGCTTTTAGTACATGGCTATACAGACTGTGCTGTCAGAATGATGCCCATTGGGCGAATGTACTTTCAAAAATTAAACATGAACATTCTGCTTCCCGATTTACGTAATGCTGGAAAAAGCGGAGGAGATCATTTCCAAATGGGATGGCTCGACCGCGAAGACGTAAAACTTTGGGCAAAGACAATCCCTACCCTCTTCGGTGATAGCGCACGAACTGTTGTCCACGGCGTGTCGATGGGAGCAGCCACCACAATGATGCTATCAGGAGATAGCGATGTTCCTCACAATGTATTAGCTTATATTGAGGACTGCGGTTATACAAGTGTCTACGATCAGTTTAGCAAAGAACTTTCTGAGCGGTTTTATATTCCCCGTTGGCCTATAATGCCAATAGCCTCCACACTATGTCATTGGCGTTATGGATGGGATTTTCGCGAAGCATCTTCGCTCAACCAAGTAAAACTTTGCCATAAGCCTATGTTCTTCATCCACGGAACTGCCGACAAGTTCGTACCCACCTCTATGGTATACCCTCTCTATCAAGCCAAGCCCTCTCCCAAATCCATTTGGCTTGCAACAGGAGCGGAACACGCACGTAGCTATCACAAATATCCACAAATATATACAGATAAAGTCAGAAGGTTCTTAAAGGAATATGGCATTTTGATGAAGAATTAAATAAAATACTTTCTACTTATGCCATTGAGAGAGGGAAAGAAAAGAGCAATATAAATTCACTTAACGACTGAAGTCATCAGAACACGAAGATAAAGACTGGAAAGAAAGCTGCTCCTCTTTATCCTTTACAAAAGAACTCACGTAGCTTTGCGTCTGTTTCCTTATAATCTGGGAGATAGTGAGCCATGAGCATATGGAAACGGGCATTATGTGAAGGCTCTTTCAAATGGCACAGCTCATGCACAATCACCATTTCTAGACAATCCTCGGGACTAAAAGCCAACTTCATATTTAAGCACATTACACGCTGAGTGGGAGACATACTTCCCCAACGTGACTTCATCCGTCGGTAACGAACATAAGCGAGTGGAGCTTCGTCCATGATGGCCAACCACTTTTTGAGTAATGTATCAACTTTTTCATAAAGTTTCCTCGAAATCCATGCATTGATAAGTTTACGCTTCTGCATAATAGCTAAAGACTTAGCTGAACATATCACAAGTAGATTTGCACGCTCTTCCACCCGTGAAACGCCAACATGTTCCTCGAAAATCAAAGTATAGATTCTACCGAAGAATACAAATGTCTCTCCTGGTTCGAAACGATGCTCTAGCAAGGCTTTTTCCGTCTTGCTCCGTTCCTTCATCTTATTCACAGCACGCTCTAGCCATGCTTGCTTTTCCTTTAAAAACTTATTCACATGCGCTTCAGAGCACACACGAGGAATGGTCATCTTGGCATTTCCATTACGATCCACTCTCAAGCTTAGCGTTCTTACATCCTTGATAGTTGCCTCCACTAAGATGTCATTCACTATAAAATTCGGCATTACAAATTGATTTTCAGAACAAAGGGAAAGATTCGTTCTGGATCAGAGAATGTGGCTAACGATTCTGCCATAGCTTGTACATTGAGCGAAGGCTTACGGCGATAAACATTCTGACCATTCACTCTGACAGTCAACAGCTTAGAGAAATCTACTTGGTCCTCTGATAGGAATAACAAGAAACATCCTGAAGAAGCTTGCTCATACGTGCGATTCGACTTCAATTCTATCCCCCATTGAGGATCGAGTTCGGTTGCAGTATAATGCACATTCTCCACGGCAATATCTACTTCATTGTCATGAATATTTACGTCATAGCGCGTACGAAGTACTGCATCAGGGCGCTTTAAAACTTTGATATTATAAAAGCCCGTTCGATGACGGCCATCCATCTCGAAATCTTCCCAAATGAAATGTTTGGGATGTGGATTGCGTGTAAAAAGCGAGAGCCATGGAGTGGTTGGCGAATAATCAATAAAATGCTGACGATCAGGAATAAGTTCCACTTTGTGGCGATAACCTTCGGGACGCAAATCCTCCAAGCTATCAAGTGCTTGAGCTGTATAACGCGTGAGTTTGTTACGATAGAATCCCATATCATTGGCTCCCGTGCGCAAACAAAACCCAACATTGCTCAAGTTTTCAGCAGGAGCATTCTTTAAAGGTTCACCACCCGCCATCGGTCCTGCTGCCGCCCAATAATCAGCATAAAACGAAGCCAAACGTTGTGAACCATAGCCACCCTCAGAAATACCCAATACATATAGTTGATTAGGGTTGATTACATCGAGCAACATAAGTTGACGGAGCAACCGTTCCCAAGCCCATTGTTTTCCCCGTTGCCACCATCGATACCATTCTCCTTCATTGGGGATTTGCGGAATGAAATAAACAGAAGGGGCATCAGCAAATCGACGAGCTAACAAAAGCCCCGTCTGCCACTGCTGCTTTGGACCGGAGCCATGGAGATAGAGATAGAAGGGATAGCCACTCTTCGGGCACGTGCCTTTGCATCCGAAATAAAACGGCATTGCGGCATGATGTTCTAGACTATCAGGGATGAGCCACACACCTGTTTTTTGACCTAGGCTATCCAACATAGGCAAGTCGGTAGGCAACATTTCTGCATTTACCTGTTTCCACAGCGACCATACTTGTTTGCGTACTTTCTCTATCTGTCCATACGAGAGGCGACCCGAAGGTGCTTGTGCGGAAATATTTCCTTTTATCACTTGCTCAAAGTAAGCCGTTATTTCTTTCTGGTTTTGAGCAGAGACCATCAGTGAGCATAGACAAGCTAGCGTCAGCCATATTTTAGGGAACATACTATTTTGTAAAATTGTAATTAGTGACTACTTTCTCAACTTTCGAATTTAGGATTTAGGATGGACGGGCTGATTTATCGTGCAAGTCGAATGCAATCAAGCTTGCTTGAATTGCTGAGACGCAGCCGATATGACGGTAAAAGCCCAATGCAGTTCATAGCCCAGGGCAACGTCCTGGGTTCCCTTCGTTTCCTCTCTCATCAACAACTTACCGCATCAGTCATCATGGCTAAATCATCATCGTTTAGTCCAGATGCACGCAGCAAATCTGCGTCTTTTTCCAAGAAGTTGACATCGGGAGCATCCGCTTGTGACTGCTTGTAGAACGAGATAGCTTCTTTCAACTTCCCTTGCAGCCATGCAACATGTCCTGCATTCAGATAGTCGGTGGCAGTGGGATGGAGTTCAATCACTTTCGCATAATATCGTTCAGCTTGATCAAACTTCTTCGTGAGCAAAGAGCACCAGGCTAAAGCACGCAAAGCATCCTCCGAATCTGGCTGAAGATAATTGACTTTATAGAGATATTTTAAAGCCTCATCAAAACGCTTCAAGTTTACCAAACATTCGGCTTGACGAAGAGCAATATCTACATCCTCATGGTCAAGACATTCGAGTTCGTCATAACACCGAAGTGCTTTCTCATAAATTCCCTGAGTTCGCCAACACGAAGCCAAACGGCGAAGTGTCCACGCGGAATGTGGCTTCAGCGCATCAGCACGTTCGTAGCACGCGCAAGCTTGCTGAATTTCGTTGCAACACTCATGACTATAGCCTTCTTTCTGCCAGATATTGGCCGTATGAAGCACGTCGGGCAAACGCTTAAAGAGCATACTTGCAAGGTTATACGATTTGTCTTTAAACACGAAATTTGCCATACGCAACAAGAAATCGTCATCTTTTAGCAACCTGTCAAAGGGTGTGTAGTCTGCAATGAAGAGGTTGAGTTGGAAGGGATTGACAAACTGCGAACGATGCATATATAGATTACAGAAACGATAAAATCCTTGCACATACGAGCGAAGATTCCCTTTAAAATCAGACTCGCTTAAAAACTCAAGCGACCCTTCTTTCATTTCTTCGAGCTTTGAAAGCAAATTCGCAGCTAAACCATCGGTACGCGACATTTCTTCGGCCATTAAGCAGAACGAATACTTATCCGTATCACAGAGCCCCTCGTTATGAAAAAATAGTCTAACGATGGGATTATCTCCCAATCCCTTGGGTAAATCGGGATGATTGAGCGTAAAAGGCCAAAACCAATTACAAGCGGTATGAAAGAAAGAGAAACGCTGATTGATCGCTTTAAAAGATCCCATATACATGTCAGCTCCGCGTTGTTGCAATTCTATGAAATCATGCATATACTCCGACAACTTGGCTTTATCTTCATCTTTATCCCATTCGGGATTCAACTCTAGCGCAGATAGTTTTTCTTGCAATTCGTCCATATCAGATGAATTATCCAACTTTATTTGCTGCATACGCTTCATCATTTCTGGAATGATTTCTTTCTGCAAATTGCGCTCTATGCGTTTCGTTTCCAAACTCAAGAAGAGTTGCATTTGAAGAATTTCTATTTCACGCACGAAGTTGGGAATGTCGGCCATCAAGCGAAGTCGACTTTCTATTTCGGGATAGAATGCCACGCGGTCAGCATGACAAATGTGTACAAAAACCATACCTGTCAGAGCGCGAACACGCAGTTCCGCGGAGCCTGCCATAGAATAGTCAAGGAGGAAACGATATTTTGCTACATCGAAAAATTTCATAGCCGAAAGCGTTACTGCGCTCAATAGCAAGCATTTATAAATTTGAGGATGCGCTTCAGAAGCCATATAATCGTTCATCGCTGTTTCATCGTCAGCCGTCCATGCACCCGAAAGCATCACACCTTCAAATAGGTTGCGTGCATGTGTTTTTCCTTCATCGCTAGCAAGTTCAGCCAAACTAAAACCCTGTCCTTTCAGATTTTGCAAAGTGCAAAAACTCGTAGCATAATAAGATTCTTTATCAGAGAGAGCCCCTTCTCGTTCGAGCACATCAGCTAATTCGTAGGCACGACGCACAAAGCCTTGATACATCCGTGCTCGTTCGGGATCAGCAGCTCCACGCTTCATGTAATTGAGCAATATTTGGTAAGAGCCTACGAGATTGTCCACCTCGTCTTTCACAGTCCACTGTCCCAACGAAGTGGCAAGTCCTTGCAAAGATTGCAGCGCAGACATCAGTTTGTGTTTTTTCAACGATTCCACGGCATCACTATGCAAATATTGATAAGTATGCGTTTTCATTTTTCTGTGATTTACATTCCCTTGCGGAAACACAATTATGACATCAGAAACGTAGCGTATCTGCCACTTCCTTAGGCAAGTGATAATCCTTTTGAAGAATGAGAGAGTATGCGCCAACCCCCTTCGTCCGAATAGAGTCGAGCGCCATCTTTCGTCCTTTCTCAAACAGTTTCCATTGCGCACGACGATCAACACGTTTTAGGCTTTTCGTCTTCATCACAAAACATCCGTTGGCATCTGCATTGCGTTGTGAATAGATACTAGAATGGTCATTGGCATAAGCCAAAGACGTGTAAGGCCACGTAAGGACTGCGGCATCTACTTGGTTGCTATTCAGCATATCGGCTCGCAGTTTGATATCGTTAATCTGCGGACGGTATACTGCATCATCAGTTAGGCCAACACTCTTTAATGCCACATCCAGCAGATGATTCTCCGAAGAAGAACGAGCTATAGCTACAGTACGTTCCTTGAGACTCTTTACATTTTTTATACGCAAAGTGCCACAAACTAAGAGATGCCAGCGTGACGTGCCCTCCCACATGATTTCCAATCCTTTCATGCGAGAACCATAAAAAGCCATGCGCTCTTTATCAGCCCATCCGCCATCAGCAATCTTTCCCATAAGCGTGGTATCGCAATCCATCTGCGAGGGATAAGTTGCAATCTGCAGTTTCAGTCCCAATGAATCATAAATGCCTGTACGCTGAGCCACATAGATGGGGAAGCAGTCACGATTAGGAACCAACGCGATATGCAGGGCCGTAGAGTCATAGCGTTCTGAGCCAAAATTTAATGTCTCTATGGGCTTATCACTCTGACAAGATACGAGCTGACAAGCCGATAGGAAAAATAATAAACATGCCACGTGGCAAAGTGTTCGCGTAAAGAATCTTTTCATGTGTTGAAGATACAAGCTTTGCACTATGTGTGTATATTGTGCGCGCTGAATAATGCGACACAGGATGATTGAATAAAAATGAGGCTATACCTCCGCCGTCTCCCTTTGGAAGCACGAAATCAGAGACATAGCCTCATTGTGTAAATGAATATTTTATAGGGCATCAGAATTGGATACCATAAATCTCAGAATTTATAGAACCACCCTATAAGGATTCGTATCCTAAATTAGCCTTTGATAGCGGCAATACCAGGAAGGGTCTTACCCTCGATGGCTTCGAGCAGAGCACCACCACCTGTTGAGATGTAAGAAACCTTGTCAGCCATGCCAAACTTGTTGATGCAAGCTACAGAGTCACCACCACCGATGAGTGAGAATGCACCATTAGCAGTTGCCTTAGCGATAGCTTCTGCGATAGCCTTTGAACCACCAGCGAAGTTATCAAACTCAAACACACCTGCAGGACCATTCCAAAGGATAGTCTTAGCATCTTCGATAGCCTTGGCAAAAGCTTCACGAGTTTCAGGACCAGCATCCATACCTTCCCATCCTTCGGGGATATCGTTAGCCTGACATACCATCGTGTTGCAATCGTTCTTAAAGTCATCACCGGCAATGCAGTCGGTACCAAGAACGAGATTTACGCCATTTTCCTTAGCTTTCTTGATTACATCAAGAGCTACGTCGAGCTTATCGTCCTCACAAATAGATTTACCAATCTTACCGCCCTGAGCCTTAGCGAAAGTATAGGTCATACCACCACAAAGGATGAGGTTGTCTACCTTGCCAAGCAAATTCTCAATGATTCCAATCTTTGTAGACACCTTTGAACCGCCCATGATAGCCGTGAAAGGACGCTTGATATTACTCAATACGCTATCTACGGCATGAACTTCCTTCTCCATCAAGTAGCCAAGCATCTTGTGATCTGCATCAAAGCTATCTGCAATCACTGCAGTAGAAGCATGCTTACGGTGAGCAGTACCAAAGGCATCGTTGATATAGATATCAGCGTAAGAAGCAAGCGTCTTAGCAAATTCTTTCTGACGTTCCTTCATTTCCTTCTTTGCTTCGTCGTACTTGGGATCTTCCTTGTCGATACCTACGGGCTTACCCTCTTCTTCTGGATAGAAGCGAAGGTTTTCGAGAAGGAGCACTTCACCGGGCTTCAAAGCAGCAGCAGCGTCCTGAGCCTTTGCGCAGTCGGGAGCGAACTGAACTTCCACACCGAGTTTTTCGCTTACAGCACCTACAATCTGACTGAGAGAGAATTTAGGGTTAACCTTACCTTTGGGCTTACCCATGTGGCTCATAATGATGAGAGAGCCGCCATCTGCAAGCACTTTCTTCAGTGTGGGCAGAGCGCCACGAATACGAGTATCATCGGTAATTTTACCATTCTCATCAAGAGGTACATTGAAGTCTACACGAACAATTACCTTCTTGCCCTTAAAATCGCAAGTTTCAATAGTCATAGTGAGTGAATGTATATTGTTAAATAAGTATTTTCTTTATCCGTACTTATCGCACAGAGGGAAGCATCTCAGCCCCTTCATGCGCTTTACAAGGGCAAAGGTAATGCAAACCGAGCAAAAAGCAAAAGTTTTTTCAGGAAAAACGCTTTTGTAATAATTAGCAGTACATAAAAACCGACCTCTACACTCTATCAATGGCACTTCAACAGTCAAAATCCTTACTTCTTTCGTTTCTCTTAAGAGCAACTGCCAACACCCTCTATTACAGGACAGGCATTACTAGAGTCTATTATCCCAATTGACCTATCACAACTTATACCCCTAAGAATAGTTGCTCTGCAGATGTCGTTAATGATAATTTATTTTGACAATGAAATAAATCATTCTAGAAACAAACAGCACCTATTAGTTAGAGAAAACTTGCGCTTTGGGCATGCAAAAATAACTTCTTGGCCATGCAGAAAATTCTAGATGGGCATGTAGTTTTTTCTTATTGGGCAAGAAAAATCTACTTTTATGGCACTTTTAAGCAATAAATTGGGCAAAATATCGACATTTTCATGTGACGCAAATACATTTTTCATTCATAGACATCTGATAATCAATAAGGAACGAATAACACTCAAGAATCGACTATCTCCAGCCAAGTTGGGAAACGAGCAAAAACACACGATTCTTGAGAGCAAATTATGTGAAAATAACCATGTTTGATTGTATTCGAATTGTATGTTATTTTTTTTCAAAAGACTAAAGTCTACACCCTTTTATTTTGCATTACACGCGGTTTATGCTACCTTTGCATAACAATCTCTGAAACATTGGATTTAGGATTAAAATACATACTCCTTTTTCTATCACCTCAAATACCATAAAAGCCTTATGCCAAAACAGACCATCTCCAATAGAAATATACATACTGACTTGAGATACTTGAAACTTCTCGCAAGAGATTTTCCAACCATTTCACAGGTAACCACAGAGATTATCAATCTAGAAGCCATACTCCATTTACCCAAACCAACAGAGCATTTTCTTGCTGATTTGCACGGAGAGAATGAAGCCTTTCAGCACGTACTGCGTAATGCCTCAGGAAATATCAAGCGCAAAGTGAAAGAAATTTTCGGCAACACCATGCGCGAAAAGGAAATTCGCGATCTTTGCACCTTGATATACTATCCCAAGCAAAAGCTAGATCTCGTAAAGCAAAACGATACAGATCTTTCTGATTATTATCAGACTACGCTCAACCAACTCATCGCCGTATGCCGAAACGTTTCATCAAAATATACACGTTCAAAGGTAAGAAAGAGCCTGCCGACTGAATTCGCTTACATCATCGAGGAACTCCTTCACGAGAATAGCGATGATCGAAACAAGCAGGCCTATGTGGGAGTGATTATACAGACAATTATAGGCACAGGACGCGCCGCAGGATTTGTGGAAGCCATCTGCGAACTCATTCAGCGACTTGCCATTGACCAGCTGCACATTTTGGGCGATATTTTTGATCGCGGCCCAGGTGCTCATCTGATTATGGACACACTGTCTGCCTACCATCATTGGGACATACAATGGGGTAACCATGACATCCTATGGATGGGAGCCGCCGCAGGAAACAAAACCTGCATTGCCAGCGTGCTACGTCTCTCGTTTCGCTACGCCAACACACAAACCATTGAAGAAGGATATGGCATCAATATGGTTCCTTTGGCCACATTTGCCATGGAAACTTATGCTGACGACCCCTGCACTATTTTCTATCCCAAAATTGAGGATTCCACACGCAAGCCAAGCGAGAAGACTTGCAAGCTGATTGCAAAAATGCACAAAGCCATTGCGATCATTCAGTTCAAACTCGAGGCACAACTTTACAAAAAACATCCCGAGTGGGGCATGGGCAATCGCGCCTTAATCGAAGGCATAGATTTGGACAATCATTCCTGCTTAATTGACGGACAGAAATACGAACTAAAGGATACCAACTTCCCCACCCTAGTTGCTAGTGACCCTTACAAACTGACGGCCGAAGAAGAGGATCTCATCACACGATTACAACATTCCTTCCTAATATCTGACAGACTGCAAACCCATGTACAACAACTATTGCTGCATGGAAGCATGTATGGCATTTACAATTCCAACTTACTATTCCATGCTTCTGTACCACTCAACGAAGATGGTACACTCAAAATGGTGGAAGTGGAAGGTATGCGCGTGGAAGGAAAGGAACTAATGCACCGCGTGGAACAACTCGTAAGAATGGCCTACGATGAAGAAGCGGATGCTATGGAACGCGATCGAGCCATCGACTATTATTGGTACTTATGGTGCGGCCCAGACTCTCCCCTCTTCGACAAATCCAAAATGGCGACCTTTGAGCGCTACTTCATTGACGACAAAGCCACGCATAAAGAAGAAAAAGGCTGGTATTATAGTCTGCGCGAAAACCCCGCCATATGCGATAGCATCATGGATGCATTTCACGTAGTAGGTAAGCATCGACATATTATTAATGGACACGTTCCCGTAAGAGCATCCAATGGCGAAAATCCCATCAAAGCCGATGGAAAACTGATGGTTATCGATGGTGGATTCGCTAAGGCTTACCATAACACAACCGGTATCGCAGGCTATACATTAGTATATCATTCACGCGGGTTCCAACTCGTTCAACACGCTCCTTTCACCTCTACCGAAGAGGCCATTCTCAATGGCACAGACATTCGATCGACCACACAAATTGTGGAAATGATGGGACACCGGGCCATGGTGAACGACACGGATAAAGGAGCTGAACTGCGAGAACAAATTGCAGATTTAGAAAAACTACTCATCGCATATCGCAGAGGATTTATCAAGGAACAGTAAACCAAGATTACAAATAGATTCTTCCCCAAAGAATCCTCGCCCTATTAAGATACGTACTTGGACAACAAGACAACATAATCATGAAATCACTCAAAGAACTTTACAGAATAGGCATAGGACCTTCGTCGTCGCACACCATAGGACCTCGTTCCGCAGCTGAAACTTACCTAAAGCGCCATCCTGACGCACTAGGTTTCAGAGTAACCCTTTATGGTAGTCTTGCCGCCACCGGAAAAGGACACTTGACAGACTTTGCCATCCAACAGGTACTTGGCGAAGGCAGAACTGATATTCTATGGCACGCAGAAATTGTACTTCCCTTCCACCCGAACGGAATGAAGTTTGAATACAAGTCCCATTCAGGCGAGTATGAAGACCCTTGGACAGTATATAGCGTAGGCGGCGGTGCACTAATCGAAGAAGGACAAGTACAAACAGACACCCCCGAGGTGTACGACCTTGACCGTTTGTCCGACATCCAGCAATGGAGCCAAGAACGCGGTGTATCTTACTGGGAATATGTGAAACACTGCGAAGGTTCCGAAATATGGGATTATCTCGAAACCGTGTGGAAAACGATGTGTGCAGCCGTAGAGCGAGGCATCGAGCACGAAGGTGTACTTCCCGGAGTGCTTCGTTTGCATCGAAAAGCGCCCGATTATTATATAAAAGCCATGGGCTACCCCAGCAATTTGCAATCAAGAGCTCTCGTGTTCGCTTACGCACTTGCCGTAAGCGAAGAGAATGCCTCTGGCGGAACCATCGTTACAGCTCCAACATGTGGAGCGAGTGGAGTAGTACCTGCCGTGCTTTACCATCTACAAAAGACTAGGAACTTTCCCGAGACACGCATACTCCATGCCTTAGCCACTGCAGGATTGATTGGCAATATAGCCAAGAGCCGTGCTTCCATATCAGGAGCCGAAGCAGGATGTCAAGCCGAAGTAGGCGTGGCTTGTGCAATGGCAGCCGCTGCGGCCAACTACCTATTTGGTGGATCGTTGGCCACTATAGAGTATGCCGCAGAAATGGGACTGGAACACCATTTGGGAATGACTTGCGACCCCGTGTGCGGTCTTGTACAGATTCCATGCATCGAACGTAATGCGCATGCTGCTGCAAGAGCCCTCGATGCCAACGTTTATGCCAATCTCTCGGACGGCACGCACCGCATCCCCTACGACAAGACGGTGGAAGTAATGAAACAAACAGGACATGACCTACCCTCACTCTATCGCGAGACATCCGAAGGAGGCCTTGCCAAAGAATTTCATAGAAAATAAAAATATCAGTCGCTGGTTGGGATACAAGTTGACATACAAGCAAAAAGTAACACATAAGCCCCACTATAGCATACAACAACCCTGTCTAAAATCAATTCCAATCGCACAAATAAAGCAACAACGTGCACTTTTCTCATCTTCAATTATTAATTATTATGAGAAAATGTTTACCTTTGTCGCCAAATATAAAAAAAGAAGTGGAAGCTATCAGAGATAGCCGCTCTATACACGGCTTTTCCATTTCACAACCAAGAAATAATCTCATGGGTATATTACAAGACAGATTAGCAAAATACACATTGCCTCAAGAATACAAGGCAAAAGGTGTATATCCCTACTTCCGTGCCATTGAAGGCAAACAAGGAACAGAAGTTGAAATGGGAGGACACCACGTTCTCATGTTCGGTTCTAATGCCTACACAGGTCTTCCTGGCGATGAACGAATCATTCAGGCTGGCATCAAAGCCATGGAAAAATATGGTTCAGGATGTGCAGGTTCACGTTTCTTAAATGGAACATTGGATCTCCACCTTCAACTAGAAAAAGAACTCGCCGAATTTGTAGGCAAGGAAGATGCACTTTGCTACTCCACTGGTTTTACTGTTAATTCCGGTGTAATCTCTTGTCTTACAGGTCGCGAAGACTACATCATCTGCGATGACCGCGACCATGCATCTATCGTAGACGGACGTCGTCTTTCCTTCTCCACTTGTCTCAAGTATAAGCACAACGACATGGCTGACCTTGAGCGTCAACTGCAAAAATGTGCCCCTGAGGCTGTAAAGCTCATCGTTGTTGATGGTGTATTCTCTATGGAGGGAGACTTGGCCAACCTGCCTGAAATCGTAAAATTAAAGCATAAATACAATGCAACCATCATGGTTGACGAAGCTCATGGTATCGGTGTCTTCGGCCGCCAAGGTCGTGGTGTTTGTGACTACTTTGGCTTGACCGACGAAGTAGACCTCATCATGGGTACTTTCAGTAAGTCGTTGGCATCTATTGGTGGTTTTATTGCAGCCGATGAGAGCATCATCAACTGGCTACGTCATAACTCACGTACATACATCTTCTCTGCTTCCAACACTCCCGCTGCTACAGCATGTGCCATGGAAGCTCTTCACATCATTCAGAATGAGCCCGAACGAATAGAAGCCCTTTGGGACGTCACTCGCTATGCACTGAAGCGTTTCCGCGAAGAAGGTTTTGAAATTGGTGAAACGGAATCACCCATTATTCCACTTTATGTACGTGACGTAGAAAAGACTTTCATTGCTACAGCTCGTGCTTTCGAAGAGGGTGTATTCATCAACCCTGTAATACCGCCCGCCTGCCATCCTCACGATACCCTTGTACGCGTAGCACTCATGGCCACTCACACGAAAGAACAAGTTGATCGTGCAGTAGCAGCCTTAAAGAAAGTGTTCCAAGAATTGGAAATCATTAAGTAAAAGAAAATCAAACGACAATCTACATTTCGCAAGCGAAAGATTGGTTTATAGAAAAAGCACAAGACCTTGTAATTAACAATCGTCTTGTGCTTTTACTTATTTCCAAAGCTAGCACATTCCAACCTAGCCCAACTTTCACACCCCTAAAAAACTTTCAATTTTTATCGCGCAAATTTGTTACTCTATATATTGCAAAAGAAGCAATAAGGGCCTATTTGATATTGCTTTAAGCCACTTACAAGCCCCCGATGCAAAATGTAGGACACAAACGTTAATATAAAAAGGCGTAACTTTGCGCCATGCACGTGAATGTACAACTCAGAAATAATCCCCAAACTGGCGATAGGGCTCCTTATTACAGATTAAAGGAGTCCTATCGTGATGTGCGTGGAAATGTACATTCACTCATTGTGTTGAATATTGGTTTTGAGTTGAATGTCTTATAGAAAAAATATATAGTCCTTCCCTCATAAGAACAGAGAGGGTAGGGATGATGAGAGTGCAAATCTCTTGATAAGAGATACAGAAATTCGCTTTTATCCCTGTTAATGAGGCATTTACTTGCGCAAAGATTGAAAAGTTTGTAAACAAATGTTGACGAAGTTTTTAGCAGACCCTTCATTTCCTCATAAAATACTTCTTCATAAAGAGCTATGTATCAATTTAAAATCGTACATTTGCTTCAAATATACTGTATCTCTTATTAAGAGTAGCAGCTATTTGCATGCTAAATGAATTCTATGTTCGCGCGAGAAGATACGTCCGAAAACGATAGAAAAGTAACGTCTACTAATGCAGTGGACGACGGCGAAGCCGTGTCTAAAACTCCCGTGTCACCTTCCTCTTTGATGGAGGAAAGTCCTTTAAAACCAAGTGTTTCTGGATGGTATGTAGCCGTAGTCAGAATGAACTGCGAAAGGCGCATAGCTTCCTATATAGAGAAGGATTTAAAGCAGAAAGGAATATGGTTTGAATATTGGGTACCCATGGTAAAGGATGTGGTGCTCAACAAGCGTACCAATAAGCGTAAGAAAGTAGAGAAAGTATTTCTCACCACCTTTATCTTCTGTCATATATCCCCCTCAAAAATCAATGAAATTCGTTTTCGTTCCGACGTATACAAGATGCTCACCATGCCAGGGCATCGTGAGATTTATCGTATCCCCGATGAAGAGATGAACAACTATCGCACTTTTGTAGACCGTTCGTGTATGCCCATTTCTTCCTATACAGGTGCTTTGAAGAAAGGACAACGAGTACGCATCATTGGTGGTCCTATGAAGGGAGTGGAAGCTTACGTGCAACGTACCAAAAAGGACAAGGTGGTCATTGGTTGTGAAATTCGTTATATATCGGGAGCCACTATCGAAGTGGATAGAGATTTAATAGAGATCGCTAATTAGGTTTGGGCTTATTCTGCTCTCATAAAGCGAATCAAAGGCATGTGCATGACATCAAAGAAAAACAAAATCAAAAAATAAATATATGAGCATTTTTGCGGGTAAAACCCTTATGATTACTGGAGGAACAGGCTCTTTCGGTAATGCCGTACTGAATCGTTTCCTACGTACCGATATTGGTGAGATTCGCATCTTCTCACGTGATGAGAAGAAACAGGATGATATGCGTCATGAGTATCAGGCGAAATATCCAGATGTAGCACACAAAATAAAGTTTTTTATCGGTGACGTACGTAGTTTGCAGTCATGCAAGAATGCTATGCCAGGTGTTGATTACATCTTCCATGCAGCTGCGTTAAAACAAGTGCCCAGTTGTGAGTTCTTCCCCATGGAGGCTGTTCAAACCAATGTAATCGGTACCGACAATGTGCTTACTGCCGCTATTGAGGCGGGTGTTGGTGCCGTTATTTGCCTCTCTACTGATAAAGCCGCTTATCCTATCAATGCAATGGGTATCACCAAGGCTATTGAGGAGAAGATAGCTGTGGCAAAGAGCCGTTATTCTGGCAAGACCAAGATATGCTGCACACGTTATGGTAACGTGATGTGCTCACGTGGTTCAGTAATTCCTTTGTGGATAGAACAAATTCGCAATGGTAATCCAATCACATTGACCGAACCTAAGATGACACGCTTTATCATGTCTCTTGAAGAGGCTGTAGACCTCGTTCTCTTTGCATTCGAGCATGGACAAAATGGCGATATTCTCGTTCAGAAGGCGCCTGCTTGTACTATTCAGACACAAGCTGAGGCTGTTTGCGAGCTCTTCGGTGGCAAGAAAGAAGAAATTAAGGTTATCGGCATCCGCCATGGTGAAAAGATGTACGAGACCTTGCTCACTAAGGAAGAGTGTGCCAAGGCCGAAGATATGGGTAACTTCTACCGTGTACCCGCAGATAATCGTGGTTTGAACTACGATAAGTTCTTCAAGGAGGGCGACACCAAGCGTGCTGAAATTGAAGAGTTCAACTCAGAAAACACCTATCGCCTGAACCTTGAGGAAACAAAGGCTAAGATTGGTGCGTTGGAGTACATCAAGAAAGAATTGAGTGGCGAGGGTAACTTCGTGCAGTAAACGTAACGAACACAGACTTCAATAGTTATACGAACACAGATATAACAGATCTAACA
>OIZT01000707.1_pt1 | contig 18804 bp, 20 predicted proteins | sample 1588611 | NCBI WGS metagenome assembly OIZT01 (sample SAMN03283278) | human gut metagenome | biome: human-associated habitat; material: feces | host: Homo sapiens | place: Peru | collected 2012
CTTTTGACCTTCTTCTTCCGCTATATGCGTCCGCTTATTGACAACGGCTATGTCTATATTGCGCAGCCGCCGCTTTATAAGCTTGAGAAGAACAAGAAGGTATGGTATGCATACAGCGATGATGAACTGAACCAGATTCTCAATATCGATATGGGTGATTTCGGATTCGACTTCACGGTAGATGAAGAAGATGAAGAACCGGAAGAAAAACACAACGAAAGAGAACGGACCGGGAACGCTTACAACCTATCGGAGTACGACCGAGTCAATGCGGTTGGGGACTATGATATTCCACGGCTGGACCCGGTAGATTACGTTCCAAAGGACTTGATACCGTTCAACTATATGTTAACAAGTAATGATTATGACAGCGGGGTACACTTTTACGTTGATGATTACCAGTTCGAACGCATATGGAATTGTCCGGATGAGTACTTAGACAAGATAAGCAATTTCGACTGCATGTTAACGCCGGATTTCAGCTTGTATATGGAAATGCCTATTGCGATGCAGATATGGAACACGTACCGGAGCCGGCTTATTGGTCAGATGGCACAACGAAGGGGGATAACTGTTATCCCGACGGTCAGTTGGTGCAGAGACAACAGTTTTGACTTCTGCTTTGACGGGCTGCCGGAGAGAGCTACACTGTCCATCTCAACAATCGGAATCAAGAAAGAAGATTATAACTTTGGCGTGTGGAAAGATGGAATGGATGAACTGCTGCTGAGACTGCAGCCGAAAAGGTTGTTGGTGTACGGTGGCAAAGTCCCATATGATTATGGCGATACGGAAGTAATTTATTATAAAAACAAGACGACCGAACGAATGAAACAGAAGGGAGATGTGGTATAATATGGGTGGCAGAGGAGCATCCGAAAGCGGAAGATATTCAGGCGGCGGTTTGAATGCTGACGACATAACGGGCGTGGAAGACCTTGTCAGCATGAGAGAGGAAATTCCGAGAGAAGTTGACGAAATGTTGTCAGTAGGTAAGGACGTGCACGACAAATACGGAGAAGATATTGGGAATTTGGGCGCCGCAACAATCAAGGAAGGAAAATCGTCCGGCGTGCTTGGATTCTTTGGCGGCGATGAAATCGGAATCAACAAGAAATTCTTAGATTCGAAGAAAATGGACAAAATCATGGATGAATCAACAAAAGACGGGTTCCATCCGTCGAGGGGAAAGAAAACAGGATTGCAGGCAGTGGCAGCGCATGAATACGGTCACAAACTGACAGAAGCAGCAGGAAGACGGCACGGAAAGTCGCTGGATGCCATGGCGGATGATATCGTCAAGGAAGCACGACAGGCGACCGGTCACAGGGGCGTCGTTAAAATGGCATCCAAAATCAGCAGATATGCAACGGCAAGCAATGCGGAGGCAGTAGCGGAAGCGTTCGCCGATGTTTATTGTAACGGCGGAAGAGCCAAAAGGGAAAGTATCGCCATTGTAAACGCACTGGACAAGCGTTTTGGATTATAAGGAGGTAAGAAATGAAAAAGAACAGAGAAGTCACGTATTCGGAGCCGGTAGATTACATTCCGAAAGAATTGCGGAAGAAATACAAAATCGGAGAGTTTGCCGATGAAGAGGACGACGAAGCAGAGAAAAAGAAAAGCAAATAGCAGACTTGAAAGGGACTTCAAAAGAGGTCCCTTTTATAATGCAATAAACAGAAAAGGAAATTAGATTTATGGCAAATGAAGAAAATCTAAAGCCGCCAACCACGAGCGAAGCACGAAAAAGAGGCAAAAAAGGCGGCATCAAATCGGGCAAGGCACGAAAAGAGCGAAAGGCGATGAAAGAGACCGCCGAAATGATTCTAGGGTTAACCCTAAAGGATGGAACAGTAACCGACCTTGAAGACATTCAGAGCATGGCAGCAGCCAATGGGAAGAATATCACAGTTCAGGATGCAATCATCTTGAAACAGGCACAGAAGGCGCTAAAAGGTGATATCAGGGCGGCAGAGTTCATCCGGGATACCAGCGGAAACAGACCGACCAACGAACAGAGAATGGATGTAGCCGTGGACAACGGATTCATCGAGGCACTGAACGCTGCAGTTGAGGAAGTGGAGCAATGTTCAAGTGGCAACCACTAAGCCCGAAACAGTTCAACATCTTCTCATGGTGGAATAGCGGTAGCAAGTATTCTGATATGGACGGAATCATTGCGGATGGCTCCATCCGTTCCGGAAAGACCGTAGCGATGGGAACAAGCTTCATCATGTGGGCGATGGAATCATTCGAAGGGGAGCAGTTCGCCATATGTGGTAAGACATTAGGAGCGCTAAGAAGAAACGTGCTCTCACCGATGCAGAATGTTTTACCAGATATGGGCTATGAAATATCAGAGAGCCGCCTCGAAAACAAGTGGACGGTTAGGCACGGAGACAACGTGAACACCTTCTATCTTTTCGGCGGAAAAGACGAAAGCTCACAGAACCTTATTCAGGGCGTAACGCTTGCGGGCGTTCTTTTCGACGAAGTGGCACTGATGCCGGAATCATTCGTGAATCAGGCAACAGCACGTTGTTCTGTAGAGGGTTCTAAGTGGTGGTTTAACTGCAACCCTTCAACGCCGTTCCACTGGTTCAAGGTGAACTGGATAGACCGGAAGGAAGAAAAGAATCTTTTGTATCTGCATTTCGAATTGGACGACAACCGGAGCCTATCGGAGCATATCAAGGATAGATACCGGAGCATGTATCAAGGCGTGTTCTATCGGCGGTATATCCTCGGTGAGTGGGTAGCAGCGGAGGGTATTATCTATGATATGTTCAGTGAAGACAGGCACGTTACAAAAGAGAAATATAAGCCCGTGGGCGATGTTTACGTATCGTGCGACTACGGAATACAGAATGCAACAGTTTTCCTTATGTGGGCGAAAATAAAAGGCATATGGACATGCATTCGTGAGTATTGCTATTCCGGAAGGGAAAACCTAAAGCAAAAGACGGATGCTGAATTTGTTCAAGACATGAAGATGTGGCTAGACGGCACGATTCCGAAAAGGATTATCGTTGACCCGTCAGCCACTTCTTTTATTGCAGAACTCAGGAAGAATGGTTACACGGTCAAGCGTGGAATGAACGACGTACTGGACGGCATACGGTACACTTCAACAGCACTTGGAAGAGGAGAACTGGTGTTCGTTTCTGATTGCGTGAATACCATTCGTGAGTTTCATTCCTATATGTGGGATTTGAAGTCAGCGGATGCAGGAGAGGACAGACCACTGAAAGAGCACGACCACTGCATGGATGCGATGAGATATTTCACGTATACAATCATGAGACAAGAAAAAGTTAAAGTTAAGGGATTCAAAGAGGGAATCTAATGCATACAAAAAGACCATACGAATTACCAAAGCCAATCACGGCTGACCCGTCAATTTTGGAGCATATCACGCCTCAGTTGATTGAGGGGTACATCAATAAGCACGAGAGCCAATTCAAGCGCTATGAATACCTTGAGAACCTATACAAAGGGTTTCACGACGTATATAGACAGCCGGAAAAGGAGAATTGGAAGCCCGACAACAGACTGGCGGTAAACTTCCCTAGGTACATCACAGACACCTTCCTAGGATATGCCTACGGAGTGCCTATTAAGTGCACTGCACCAGAGGACTCAGAGAATGAGCGGCTGAAAGAATTCTACCGGAACAATGAAATGAACGACCATGACGCAGAGATGGCTAAAATGTGCTGCATATATGGGCACGCATGGGAGTTCTTCTATCAGGACGAAGAGACAAACACCAAAGTAGTTGCATACAACCCGAAAGACCTATTCTGCATTGTCGATGATACAGTACAGCGCCGGGCACTGATGATGATTCAGTACGGGCGGCACACGGTGGACGGCGTGAACAACGGTGTGCTTTACGGCATGGCAGCGACGGCAGACACGATTTATTACTTTGATAACGGAAAGTTAACCGGCGACAAAGAGAACCCATACGGATTAATCCCTTGCGTTGAGTGGCGACTGAACGAGGAGCGCATCGGACTTTTTGAGGGCGTGTCAGGACTGGTGGAGACGTACAACAGGACACTGGGAGAGAAGGCAAATGATGTTGATGCGTTTGCGGAGGCGTATTTGGCAGTTATCGGGTCCGAGCTTGACGATGAGGACGTGTACCGCATCCGGGACAACCGAATCATTAACCTTTACGGTACAGATAACGCAAGGGATATCTTGGTGCAGTTCATGACCAAACCAACGGCAGACGGCACACAAGAAAATCTGCTGAACCGCCTCGAAAATCTGATATATCAGATTTCGATGGTGGCGAATATCTCAGACGAACAGTTCGGAAACGCAAGCTCAGGTGTAGCTTTGGCTTACAAGCTGCAGGCAATGAGCAATCTCGCCGTGACTTTTGACCGGAAGATTGAAAAGTCACTCAGGAAGCGTTTCAAGATTTGGTCAAGCCTGTCAACCAACGTGGCTGACAGAGACGTGTGGAGGGATATCGATATCAAGTTTACCCGGAATCTTCCAAAGAATCTGCAAGAGGAAGCACAGACCGCTTCACAGCTGGAAGGTATCGTGTCGAAGGAAACGCAGCTATCCGTGCTCTCCATCGTTCCGGACGTGAAGAAGGAAATTGAAAAGATGGAAGAGGAAGAAGAGGAGCAGATGCAGCAGTTGAGCATGTATCAGCAGACCATGGGGGCAGTAAATGGCGAAAACAACGCAGGAAATATTTCTGGCGAAAACGAAGGAGAACCGGGACTACTGGAGAAGTAGAGAGGACCGGCAAGCGGTTATCAACGAGCATACGATGAAAAACATCGATGCCGAAATTCAACAGATATACGAGCGGATGGTCCCGGAAATCCAAAAGGAGATTGAATCATTCTATCAGAGGTACGCCGATAAAGAGGGAATCAGCCTAGCGGAAGCCAAAAAGAGAGTGTCGAAGTTCGATGTTAAGGCGTTCGAGGCAAGGGCTGCAAAACTGGTTAAAGACCGTGATTTCAGCGATGAGGCTAACGAGCTTATGCGGCTGTACAACGCAACCATGCGGATTAATCGGCTGGAGCTTCTAAAGGCGGATATCGGCTTGCATATGATAGACGGATTCGACGACCTAGAGAAGCTGACCGGAGAAAAGCTGACCGAGGAAGCTGTGAAAGAGTTCGAGAGGCAAGCGGGAATCTTGGGGAATGGCGTAAAAGGTGCATCCGAAAGAGCTAAAAGCCTAGTGGGGCAGTCCTTCATGAATGCCACATTCAGCGAGCGCATATGGAGCAATCAGACAGCCTTAAGAAATAAGCTATCCACGATACTCACAAAGGGCTTGATTGGTGGGAAGAGCTATCAGAGCCTTGCGGCGGAGATTCGGAAGGATTTCAGCGTATCGGCACGGGAAGCAATGAGACTGGTGCGAACCGAAATGGTCCGGGTGCAGACACAAGCTCAGATTGATTCTTACAAGGCGAACGGATGGGAAGAGTTCGAATTCCTAGCATACGGCACGGCATCGTGTGAAATCTGCAACGCCTTAAACAAAAAGCATTTCAAGATATCGGATTTTCAACCGGCAGAGAATGCGCCGCCAATGCATCCGAATTGCAGATGCAGGACGGCACCATACGAGGATGAAGAAGAGTATCAGAAATGGTTGGATTCTTTCGGAAACTCTAGAAAAACCATTGATTCTACAGGAAAAAACAATATAATAAAAGAAAGAGCGACGGAGAGTGATGAGGATAAACGGCTGGAGGAAGCTTACGAGAAATCGGTTGCCGCCGGAGCAATAACACCGCTTGCAGGTGTGGAACTTTACAAGGAAACGAGTAAAAAAATAGATGAAAAACTTGTAGGGATTGAAACAGCAAACGGAATTAAAGTGCAGGGCAAATCGTACCACTTCATTGACAGAGTTATCGGTTCAATACAGCAGAAGAGAAATGGAGTGCCGATTAATGATATCGTAGAAGCGTTGACAAATCCGGACGAAGTCACTCCAATCAAAGAGAGTTCCAACGGTAGAAGCCAAAGATATATATTGAATGGAAAGTGTTCCGTAGCATTAAATCCAGATACTGGAAGGCTAATACAGGTAAACCCACTAACAAGGAAAGACAAGGCGTAACATGAATATTAAAATAACAAAAAAACAAAAAGATTTCTTAGGTGACTCTATTAAAGATTTAGATAAGTTGTTGATGGATGGAGAAGTGAACGATTTACTAATAGCGATAGACGATGCTATTATTGAAACATTTGATGAAGACGGCTATCCGGACGAAACAGGAAATCAACTACAAAAGATTTATGATGAAATATATCTAATGAACGAATAAAGCACCTATGTGGTAGGTGCTTTTTTAGTACACGAAGGAGCAAAGCCATGGCGAAAGATGATATCAATGTAATCATGTACAAGATTCTTAAATACTTTTACACGTGAAGGAAAATCGCTCATTACAGGGCGATTTTTTATATACCCTTTTTCGGGTGTGTCCAAGCATTCACGACATTAAACTGTATGGATTATCGAGCATTGTGATGTAAAACAAATGGAGGAAATTATGTCAGAAGAAATGAACAATCAGAACACAAACGCAAACACTGACCCGAATACCGAGCCGAACACTCAGACCGAGCCAACTGGCGGAGCGGAGCCGGAAAAGAAGTATTCGGATGCAGACCTTGATAAAATCATCGGTCAGAAATACGCAAAATGGAGTGAAAAGACCGATAAAGCTATCGAGGATGCCAAAGCGGAGGCGGTCAAGCTGGCGAAAATGAACGCAGAGCAGAAAGCCGCCTATGAATCAGAGCAGAAGGACCGCAAAATTGCGGAAATGGAAGCACAGCTGCAGAAAATCGCACTGGGCAAGGTTGCCGGTGAGATTCTCAAGGAACAGGGCATGGATGCTACACAGGACATTCTAGACATGGTCGTAGGCACCACCGCAGAGGACACAAAAGCACAGGTGGAAGCGTTCGTGAAGTTGGTCAATGCGCAGGTGGAAATCCGGGAAAGACAGAGGGCGACAGGTACCACCCCGAAATCTTACACTGGAGCGGAACCGATGAGCGAAATTGAACAGCGGATTGCTAAGTACAGGAAGTAAAAGGAGTAATTTATGGCAGGTGAAAACAATAATCAGGCAGTAAGACGTTATACCAAGGAGTTTAAGGACCTTATGCAGGCGGTATTCCAGAGCCGAGCGTACTTTGGAGACTTTTTCGGCGGCGGAATCGAGGCACTGGACGGAATTCAGGAGAATCAGACCGCATTCAGCGTTAAGACTTCCGACATTCCGGTAGCGGTAGGCACTTACAGCACCGAGGAGAACACCGCATTCGGAACCGGAACGGGAAAGTCCAACAGATTCGGCAATAGAACCGAGATTATCTATACCAATGCGGATGTTCCTTACAGCTGGGGCTGGAGCTTCCACGAAGGAATCGACCGGAACACGGTTAACAACGACTTCAACACGGCGGTGGCTGACCGTCTTGAGCTGCAGGCACAGGCAAAGACAAATCAGTTCAACACTCATCACGGAAAGTTCATTTCCGATAGCGCTGCTGAGACAATCGAGGCGGCAGCACTCACCGAGGAAGAGGTTGTAAAGGCGTTCAACGCCCTTGCAAAGTACTTTGTGAACATTGGTGCAGTTGGCACCAAGGTAGCAAAGGTTACGCCGGATGTATGGAACATCATTGTTGACTCCAAGCTCATGACTACCTCAAAGGGTAGTTCTGTTAACGTGGACAACAACACCGTGAACACCTTCAAGGGTTTTCAGCTTGAGGTTATTCCGGATGCAATGTTCCAGAAGAACGAGTGTATTTACGCTTACATCACCGGAATCGGTAAGGCGTTCACCGGCATTCAGACTGCTAGAACCATCGAATCTGAGGATTTCGACGGTGTGGCACTGCAGGGAGCCGGTAAAGCGGGTGAGTACATTCTCCCGGCTAACAAGAAGGCGGTTGCAAAGGTTACAGCTACGGTAGCATAGGAGGTAAGTAATGGGTTATGTGGTTATTCATCGGTTCGCAGACACGCAGGATGTGACCGAAACGAAGAACGGTTCAATTCCGTACATTTATGAAATCGGTGACGAGTTCCCACGAGCAGGAAAGCGTGTGAATAAGGGCAGAATTGAAGAGCTGGCGGGTTCGAAAAACAAGCCGGGCTTTCCACTGATTGAGTACACCGAGGAGTGCAACACAAAGACCGTGAAAGGCAAAAGGACGAAGTAGTCAGAAAGGCACGACATGGAAGACTTGTTAGAATTGCTCAACATGCAAGATGCCGGAGACGAACAGAGGAAGAAGCTGCAAACCATTATGGATATCACAAGCGACAGACTGAAAGTAAAGTTGGGCACCGATGAGGTGCCCGCTCAGCTGTCCTACATCGTGACAGAGGTATCCATCATTCGATTCAACAGGATTGGTTCAGAGGGGCTTTCTTCCCATACCGTCGAAGGCGAATCACAAAGTTTCAGCGGAGACGATTTTTCGCCTTACGAAAGCGACATTCAAGCGTGGATTGACGAAAACAAAGGCACGTCGAGAAGGGGGAGGATTCGGTTCATATGAGATTTGACAAAGAAGTGTACTTCTATACCGAAAAGTCGGATTACAACGCTAAGACGGGCGATTATGACCGTCTAGAGGTGTCTGAGGTGCCTAGAAGAGCTTCCGTCAACCAAACAGAAACCGCAATGATTCGGATGGTATATGACAGCATATCGCAGGAGTCGTTGACGGTCCGGCTCCAAAACAAATATGAGAATCCGTTCGACTATATTCGAATCGGAAAAAAGCTCTACAAGGTGGACAAGCGAATCGACTTATACACCAAACAAGCGTTTATTGTTTCGGAGGTACAGCATGGGCGTTGATATTAAATGGGAAGGTCTCGACAAGCTGCAGGACAACCTAGAAAAAGCCGCCACACTGGACGACATTAAAAGAGTTGTACGGCACCAAGAAAAAAATCTTATCGAGACGGCAAGCAAACACGCCGTGAAAGCAAGTGAGGGCGGAGTTTTTGCAGGTGGTTATTCCGGAGTAGAGCAATCTCTCGGAAACATTAAAAACAATCTGAAAACTGACCTATACGAAGAAGGTTTAGCGGTTGGAATAGGCACAACAGCCGAACACGCCGCCTACGTTGAGTACGGGACCCGGCACATGCCGCCGGAGCCATTCATGGAGCCAACAGCACGAGAAGCGGGAGAGAAGTTTGTGAGAGATTTGAGGAAGTTGTTTAAATGATGGATGCACAGCAAAGCCTTTTTACAGGATTGAAATTGAAGATTGAAGCACTCGGATTAAGCGTGCATGACGGCGGTATGCCTTCTGAGGATGAGCCATACCCTTTTGTGTATCTCGCAGATAACACGATGCGGGATACGATGGTAAAGGGGTATGGAATCGGCACGGTATCGCAGAACATCCACGTATGGCAGAACGATTCGAAGAAGAGGGGCACACTCTCACGGATTGCTGCCGAGGTGATGGATGTTTGCCGGGAGTTCGAGGATTACGGCGGCACGGGCTACACGTTGCGGAGCTTGAGTCAGAAAATCATCGCCGATAACAGCACGGCGGAACCGTTAATGCACGCAATTATTGAGGCGGAATATTACTACAGCTAAAGAAGGAGAAGAATTATGGCAACAGCGATTGCAGGAAAGAAAATCATTTATCTTTACCGACTTCTTGAGGATGCATCGAAGGAAGCAGCAAAGCAGATTGCATTTGTTACGGAGAACGGCAGAACGAAGTCGAAGGATGCGGATTCTACAGCAACGAAGGACGGCACTATTCGAACCCCGGCAACAGCGGAGGTTGAAATCACGTGCACTTCCATTCTTGCTAAGGGTGACACCATGCTGGACAAGCTGGAATCTGCATTGGACAACGACAAATTGATTGAAGTATGGGAAGCAAACATGGATGAACCAATTGAAAGTAAGACAAACCAGTACAAAGGCACTTACTTTCAGGGGTATCTCACCGAGATTGAGAGAACAGCCAACGCCGAGGATATGGTCGAGGTATCTCTCACCTTTGGTATCAACGGAGCGGGCGCAAAGGGCAACGTAACCGTAACAGACACGCAGGCAGACATGGCTTCCTATGTATTCAAAGACACTACAGTAGGAGCATAGGTTTTAAGCGGGCGGGGGACGATTGTTCCCCGCTTTTGATATATGGAGGATTAATATGTACGATATCGAAATCAACGGCACATCATACCCGGTTAAGTTTGGAATGCATTTCATCAGTGAGATTAATAAGAGAGTCACTGTTTCCATGGATGCATGGGGCGGCAAAGAAGAGAATGTTGGACTGAATTATTACATCGCAAAGCTCATGGATGGAGACCTTGAGGCATTGCAGCAGATTCTTTTTGTTGCGAACAAAACAGAGACTCCAAAACTTAATATTTCCATGCTGAATAACTGGTTCGAGGATGAAAACACTGATATTGATGCGATTTTCAAGCAGGTGACCGATTTTTTATCGGAAGCGAACTGTACGAAGAGAGCGTACAAAGCCATCAAGATAGCGGTGGAAGAGCAGAATCAGAACTAAAGTCGTCTATGACCTTTGAAAAGCTGATAGAAAAAATCACGGAAGATTGCTTCCGGTTTTTTGGCTTCCGGAGCTTTGATGAAGTGGACCGGCTAACGTTCCCGGAATATGAGCTACTGTGTAAGGCTCACAAGCTGAGCACGGTGGACAAAGACATGTGGGTGCACAAGCTCGCCTATCTCAACTTCATGGCTAAGGCAAGTCGGAAAGCAGGAAAGACACGGACCAAGCCGGTGTATGAAACGTTCGACAAATTCTACGACTACAAAAAGGAGCTGGAAAAGGTAGAGCGGGAATATAACACGGAGCGGAACGAAAGATTCCTTGCTATCAGCAGAAAAATGAAAGAAGAAAGGAGGGAAGAATGAGCAATGCAGACTATATTGTAACCGCCGTCCTAATGGCTAAAGATAGGAACTTTCAAAGCACTTTTGAAGCGGCGAACAAGACAACGCAGACTCTCGGAGGCAAGATTAAAAGCGGTCTCGGATTCGGGGCGCTCGCCGGAATCGGCGCAAAGGCGGTTGGCGTTGTGGGAAGCGGTCTCAAAAGTCTTGTGTCAGAGCTGGATAGCACAAACAGTGCGTGGACGTCTTTTGCCTCCAACATGAGAATGTCAGGCATGGGCAACACGAAAATCAAGGAAACACAAAAGGACTTACAGGATTACGCAAAAAAGACCGTATACACATCAAAAGATATGGCAGCGACATTTGCACAGCTCTATGCAGTTAACCGAAAAACATCACCAAGCCTTGTTAAAGGCTTCGGAAACGTTGCGGCGGCGGCACAGAACCCGACACAGGCAATGAAAACGTTATCCATGCAGGCAACGCAGATGGCAGCAAAACCAAAAGTTCAGTGGGAAGACTTCAAACTGATTCTTGAGCAAACACCAGCCGGAATGTCAAAGGTTGCGAAAGCAATGGGCATGACAACAACAGAGCTTGTTAAGAATGTTCAAGACGGCAAAGTCAAGACAGAAGACTTCTTTAAGGCGATGGAAAAGTTGTCTGAGGATAGCGACCTATCCAAGATGGCGCAAAGCTATAAAACGATAGGGCAAGCGGCAGACGGCTTGACGGCTACACTGTCAAAGGGACTGGCGCCGGCGTGGCAGGTAATTTCCGATGTTGCCATTGATGGAATCACAAAGTTGATGGGCGTTGTAGATAAAGGCATTGGAGGACTATCAAAAATCTTCAAAGGGACCGGAAAACAACTACAAAAAACAGCCAAAGCCTTTGAACGGTTCGCCGGTACCCTTAGCCGGAACAAAGGCTTTATGGACGTACTTAAATTGACGGCTAAAGCCACGTCAGCGGCTCTTAATGCCCTTCTTAAGGTCATTGAGAAGGTGTCTAACGGTCTGAACAAACTGACAAAGATAGCGCCGTGGCTTCCGAAGATTGCCATGGGATTCGGCGCAATCAGTGCCGTCATGAAAAAGACAACCGGAAAGGGACTTTTAAGGACCATGGGTGAGCCACTTGTTAAGAAGCTGACCACGACGGTTAAAGGGCTGAACATCTTCAAACGGAGCGCCAAAAAAGCCACTGAGGAAGTTGGCGAAACGCTGGCAGAAGGCGCCGCCGGAATGTCCAATGCAGGAAAGGCGGCATCCTCGACAGGTGAGACGGTCAAAAAGGCAGGAAGTACGCTAATGCAATCTGCGAAGACGTTCCTTGTGTTCGGTTTGGCAATCCTAACAGTAGCCGCAGGTTTTTGGGTGCTCGCACAGGCTGCAACGACGGTAGCAAACGGAGGACCGGCAACAATTGCCGTATTCTTTGGAATGATAGTAGCCATCGGAGCTTTAGCGCTTGTTTTCTCCACTCTCGGAGAGGGATTAAATGCAGCCATTCCGGGAATGGTCGCTTTTGGTGCTACAGTAGCACTTGTCGGTCTCGGTCTTGCGCTTGTCGGTGTGGCTGTGTACTTAGTATGCGCCGGCATTGTTAAGCTTTCAGGGGCACTTCCGGCGATTGCCAAAAATGGAACATCGGCAGCAGTCGGACTTGTCGCATTAGCCGGTGGAATACTGGCGGTTGCTTTAGCAGCAGCGGCGGCAGGTATCGTTCTTGTGGCTCTCGGGTCCGTGGCTGGCATTGCAGCCATGGGAATCGGTGTTTTACTGGCGGCAGGTGTTGTCGTAGCAGGGGTCATGCTCATATTTGCGGGAGCATTAAAGCTTGTCAAAACGCAGGTATCGGGCATCGCATCGCAGGCAAAAAGAGCGGCATCCAGCTTGAAACAGATGGTTACATCCGTAAACGTCGTTAAGTCCGGATTAGGCGCACTTAAGAGCCTCGCATCCGGCGCAATGTCAGCATTAAAGAGTGCTTTCAGTTCGGGAGCATCCGGGGCAAAATCGGCGGCGGCTTCCATCGGTAAGAATTTCCGTTCTGGCATTTCGAGCGGAATGAGAGGCGGAGTAAGCGCCGCAAGAAGTGGAATGCACGCAATCAATAGCGCAATGTCAGGAGAAGCCGGGAAGGCTCACACCGTAGGCGTTAACATCGGCAGGGGACTTGCTAATGGTATTCGTGCAGAAATTCCGGCAATCAGAGCAGCAGCGGCGGCAGCTTCCAGTGCCGCAACCGTGAAGATGCGGAAAACGACGAAGGAGCATTCACCTTCAAGAATAACTCATAAGATTGGTGCATTCCTATCAATGGGTTTAGTTAACGGTATGGAATCCAAGAAGCGTGATATCAGCCGTATGGCTGCAAAGCTGGCGAACATGGCTACACTAAGTCCTAGCAGAATGGCTTTTGCTGGTGATTACAGTTTGAACGATACATGGGACTATACCAGTACCGCCAACTATGAAATCACGGTAGTGTCCGAGCTTGACGGCAAGGTGGTATCGAAGCAACTGGCGCCTACCATGCAGCAGGAACAGAACAGACTGACCACCAGAGCAAACAGAAGGAGAGGTATCAGATAGTGTACGTATTCCGAGACACAACGGAGGTGGGGACTTTATTGTCCCTACCTTCCGAGGCGGTAATGATTAACGGCGAATACATCGAAGATGAGAATTCGTCGTTGTACATCGAAGGCTACCGCACATTGTATACAAAAGGCAGGGAGAGCCTTAAAAAGGACCTTAAAACAGAAGAAATCGGAAGCCGGAACGGAACGAAAATCAAAACGACACGATACCCGGAGAGAGAAATTGTTGTTGGGTTTCAGCTTGTCGCAGAAGATAACGAATCGTTCCGGAGCGCCTTCAATAAGTTGAATGGGATTCTCGATAGAGAAGAGAGTCAGTTCATCTTCCACGATGAAGAGGATATGTTCTTTGTTGGAACGCCGTATTTTGAGGGCGATATCGAGGAAGGACGGAACGCCGTAAAAGGAGAGTGGACAATCTACTGTCAGGACCCGTTCAAGTATTCGGTTGATGAATATGAAGCGGAATCTTTCACGGATATAGACGGGAACACAACCATGATGGTTGAGTACGGCGGAACGGTCCCGGCGCATCCGACATTCAAGGCAAGTTTTTATACCACGAAGCCGGAAGTTGACGAAACCAACGCCGATGATACAAGCTATCAAGGCAACGAAGACGAAAAGCTGGGCGAACTGGGAAATTGCGGATACGTTGCGTTTTTTGATAGCAATGAGCACATTTTGCAGTTTGGCGACCCGGATATTTCCATCGAGAAGCCGGCAGAAGTGCAGCCTATCAGGGTATCACAGGAGTTCACACAGGCGGGAAACTTTGGCAGCGCTATACAGCAGCTATGGAAGCCGAATCAGAGCGGTACCGGGTATTCCGGCGCACCTATCGAGGGCGGATTTTATGAAGCATATGGCGCCAATTCTACGCCTTCCGGGACTACCAGCGGGGCGATTATCGGCTATAAGTGGGATGCCAAAAAGAAAACATGGGTTTCAAGTCCGGTGTCTGACAGTTCAGGAAGTGCACCGAGCGTTAAATACAAGATGTACTACAAGGCGACCGGAAGAACAGCTAGTTCGGTTAAGCTCACGGTGGATATTACCGCCGTCGTTGGTTCAGTCAGCGGCAAGGTAAAGAAAAACTGGAAGAAAGCAAAGCTCCAAGCGGTAATCACGGTTGCTGGCAAGAGCCACACCAAGACAATCAAGGCAGGTGGTAAGTCATGGGGTAAGGGGTCTCACAAGGTGCCCTACACATTCACGGTGTCGGATATTCAAGCCGGAACCATTGACCTATCGTGCAAGGTGGAGGTGAAAGAATCCGGAGCCAAAGGGTCAGCGGGAAAGCTGAGTTCTCGGAGCGGAAACACAATCACAATCCCGACTTATACCGACAAGACCCCGACAAACTACTTCTTGAAATCAAGTTATGGAAGCGTAACACAGAGCGGATGGCACGGGGCAACAATCACAAGGGAGTTGCCGCCGGATGAGAACGGAACCAGCGGCGCAGAATTCTACAGCATTGATGCATCGGTAAAGTTTTCCATTGGGACAAGTGCAAACGATGTTACACAATGCGGAATGCTTGAAATCATGGCGCTGAACAAGAGCAATGATATAGTAGCCGGCATTCGGGCGTATAAGTCAAGTCGGGGCAAGAATGCGACTATTCAGTACGTATGGCAGAATGAAGTTGTCGACAAAACGACCACCTTCAACGCAGATAACAAGAATAGCAACCTTACAGTTAAGATTGAGGGCGGATGGTACATGATATCCTACAAGTTCGGGAGCGCCACGAGCGAATTTTACCCGTTCCCGGCAATTTACAATTTCGAGGATACCAACGTCACAAAGGTTGTAATTGCCGCATACCAGTGGAAGGCGCAACCGCCGATGGATTGGTTAGGCGTTAGGAATCTATCGTTTTACGGGCGACCAAAGACTAGTGAAAGCACGACAGAAATTCCATTCCAGAACGGCGATATCTTGACGGCAGACGGAAAGACCGCCACGGTAACCATGCTGAGGCACGGTAGCGACGAAGGCACAAGTCGCCCTGACCTTGGAGCGCTTGGCAACGACTGGGAAACGTTAGTTTTGAATCCCGGAACAAATTCAGTTCACACGTCCTATTCGGCGTGGGCGGGGCAGCAGCCATACATTAGACGTTGCCGTGCCGATGAAGCTTATGGCAGAGATTATTATCAGCAGCTTGATTCAGACACTCCATACGATAGCGGGGTTGAATATTACAATTCATCGAAGGAGAGAGTATACCCGACCGAGGAGGAGTACAACGCAAGCCCGACAAGCTATTATCAGTTCATGGATGCGGGCACAAATCCGACCGTCTACTGCAATTCAAGCGGCACGGTGTACAGCACACAGCCTACATACGAACAGTGGGCAGCGAATCCGTCGGAGTATTACGTGAGCGAATCAACAGCGCCTAAGTTCACAATGACATACAGAGAGGTTTTCATATGATTTTATATTTTGCGGATAAGAATTTTAAAATTCTCGGAACAGCTTCAACCAGTTTGTCGGGCGGCTATGTTATCACCGACGACACGAAAAAGGAAGAAGTGGAAACAGGAATTGCAACGCTCGATTGCACCGTCGCCTATACCGACGATACAAGGTCAGACATTGAAGGTTGGTGCAGGGCGGGGAACTACGTATTAGCCTACTACGGCAAAGAAACTGCAGCCGATATGGATATTGTAAATCTCTTCATGATTACAACCACGGAGCTGTCTGTATTGGACCATACCATCAAATTCGAATCCGAAGATTCCGGGCTAGACCTGCTGAACAACCTTGCTAAGGAGTACACCGGAACGGAACAGATGAGTGCAGCGGATTACATCAACAAGTTCCTTGAGAAAACAGGTTTTCGATTGCGGAACAACAACGTTTCGGCGCTTCCGAAAAAACTTGAATGGACTAGTACCGATACGGTAACAAAGAGGCTTGCGGATATTGCGGAAAAATTCGAGATTGAGCTTACCTATGGATTCAGCGTTAAAGGCTTGACCGTGTCGGATAGATGGGTTGATATTGCAGATGAAACAGGAAGGGACACAAAAATCAATCTGTACATCGACAAAGAAGTGAACAATATCACCGTAAAGAATACCATCGAGAACCTAGCGACGGCACTTTACGCCACCGGAAAGGATAATTTAACTCTTGTCGGATTCACGATTCCGGAAGAGGATAAAGAAAAGTATCAGATTGACCCGGACGGAAACCTTGTATCCCTTGAAGCGCTGACAAAGTGGGCAAGAGTGGACTATTCGAGTAAAGATTCTTTCAGCGGCAATTTGTACCAGAAATTCGAATCCTCGGACACGAATTCGCAGGCAGACCTTTACAAGCTGGCAAAAGAAAAGCTGGATTCCATTTCGGATATTGAGACCAATTATGAAATTGACATTGCAGACCTTCCGCAAGGAGTCGGTATTGGTGACCGTGTGAACATCGTGGACGATGCCGGGAACACTTACATTTCCGGTCGAATCCTTGAGCTTGAAACATCTGTCACCGACGGAACGAAGAAGGCTACACTGGGTGAGTATGTAATCAAGGATAGCGGCATTTCGGAGCTGGTGGAGAATCTAGCAAGCAGTTTTGCCAATCTGTCAAAGGTCCGGGAGCTGTACACATGGATTGCTTACGCCGATACTATCGACGGTGACGGATTCTCGTTTTCCCCGGAAGGGAAAGAGTACCTTGGTACTGCAGTAAATCAGCTGACGGAGGAAGCAGGAACGGACCCGGCAGTGTATAAGTGGGTCAAAACCAAAGGCGAACAAGGGGAGCAAGGAATCCCCGGTGAAAAGGGGCAACCCGGAGCGCCGGGCGAAAAAGGAGACCCCGGAGAAGATGGATACAGCCCAACGGTAGACCTTAGCACAGGCGAATCAGGTAGCACGGTTTTAACCGTGACCAATAAAACCGGACCGTCAAGCACGGAGCTTAAGGACCAAACAGCACGGAACGATGCTAACGATGCCCGGAATTATGCAGATAATTATATCAACACTGATGATACCGGAACGATGGTGTCACCGGAAGCAGTAAAACCAATAGCTGCCACGAAAAACAACGTGCTCATTACGGAAAAGGATGTACAAATCAGGAACGGGCAGAAAACAGTGGCTTCTTATGGAAGTTCTGTTATCATCGGGAACGATGAAGGAAACAGCATTCACATTGGTAGCTCCGGGATTGATATGATGGATGTTGGAGAATCGCTAATTAAGATAAGTCGAAACGAAGAAAAAACGCCGGAAACAACGAACGACCTAGTAAAAGTCGCATACGATGCCGAAAGCGATTCTTACATTGCAAAGTCAACATACATGGTTAGCGACACGATAACAGAGGAAGATGTACAGTTGTATGGCTATGAATATGCTATCGATGATATGCCATCTAGTGGGTCTCACCAAGTACTGATAAGACAACAAGAATATGGAATGCAATATGACTTGTTGACCGACAAAAAATATATAATCGTTAAAATGAATAGGTCTGCATGGGAATCGTGGTGTGAAGGCGCCTTACACGTATCTGATGCAGAAGAGCTTACAACCGTAAAAATGTTAATGGTTTACACGAGGCTACATAACGGAGCCATGCTAACAATGGGAAAAAGAAGCTCGGATGAACAATTCGACCAATTGCAGGGCGAAAATTCAATTAGCGTAGGTGAAGAAAACGTTGCGGGAGATAATTCGATTGTTCTAGGTGAATTTTCAGATGCGACAAATACATCAATTGCTGTTGGGCGAAAGGTAAGTGCTGACGGTAATTCTATTGCTGTTGGGAATGAAGCACAGGCTAGCGGTGGGGCGGCTGCCATTGGGCACAAAGTCCACACGTCAGAGAATTACCAACTGGTGATAGGAGAGCGGAACGATTCAGCAACCAAATTACAAGATGATTCAGCGTTATTCATCGTAGGTAATGGGGAAGACCCTCTAGTTGTAGAGTTTTCGCCAGAATCAAATGCAGCGGCAATAACCAAAAAGGGGAATCTACGGTTGGCTGGTGACGTATACGTAAATTGCAATTACGACTCAACCGGTGGCGTACCATTAAGCACAATCATATCCGGAACCGGAAAGATAGCTCTAACAACCGGAGCAGTAGAATATCAGCCACGTTGGTATCGGTGCGGAAACATTGTTCAGATGGAAGTTTCGACAAAATGCGCCGGAGAAGTAGCAAGCGGAGCAAATATCGCCGCCGGAAAGATTACGGGAGTTCCAAAGCCTATAA
>OIZT01000709.1_pt1 | contig 18778 bp, 19 predicted proteins | sample 1588611 | NCBI WGS metagenome assembly OIZT01 (sample SAMN03283278) | human gut metagenome | biome: human-associated habitat; material: feces | host: Homo sapiens | place: Peru | collected 2012
TCTCGAACCGCCACCTCACGGTTGGCAAGAAGTTCTTCCTCTGGGGCAACTTCCCGGAGGCGCACGTGTGGGACACGGTGCTGACCGACTCGGACGGCCCGTACCTGGAGCTGATGGTCGGCTGCTGGAGCGACAACCAGCCGGACTACAGCTGGATCGACCCCTACGAGACGCGTACGGTCAAGCAGTTCTGGTTCCCCGTCAAGGGCATCGGCGGCGTGAAGAACGTGACGATCGACGGCGCGGTGAACGTGGAGCGCCTGGAGAAGAAGGAGGGCCTGCTCGTCGGCTTCCACTCGACGCGCGTCCTGAAGGGCTGCACGGTGCGCGTCCTGCAGAAGGGCGCGCCCGCGCCCGTCTTCGAGGAAAAGAAGGTCGCCATCGGCCCCGACACGCCCTGGTGCAAGACCGTGAAGGTGCCCGCCGACGCACAGGACCAGGCGTTCACGGCGACGCTCGCGGACGCCTCCGGCAAGGTCTTCCTCGCCTACACGCCCGTCGGCCCCGACCCGCACGACCCGCTGCCGCCGAAGGTGGCGAACCCGAAGGAGCCGAAGGACTACACGAGTGCCGAGGAGGCGTACCTGACGGGCCTCCGCCTCGACCAGTTCCACAACGGTCTCATCGACCCCGTTCCCTACTACGCGCGCGCGCTTGAACTCGACCCCGGCTACGCGGCCGCGAACGTCGCCCTCGCAACGCGCCTCGCGAAGAACGCCGAGTACGCGAAGGCGGAGAAGCTGCTGCGCACGGCGGTGGCGCGCGTCACGCGCAACTACACGCGGGCGAAGGACGCCGAGCCGGAATACCTGCTCGCGGTCGTCCTCGAAGAGGAGGGCCAGCTCGCGGACGACCCCACCGTGCGCGCGGCGAAGTTCAAGGAGGCCGAAGACCTCTACTGGCGCGCGACCTGGCGCAGCACGCACGCGCGGCCGGCCTACGCGGGGCTCGCCCGCCTCGCGTGCCTGCGGGGCGACTGGGAGGAGGCCCTGGCGCGCGTCGAGGACGCGCTCGACCGGGGCGTGAAGGAGGCGAAGCTGCACGTCACGCGGGCCTACATCCTCCGCCAGCTCAAGGACGTGACAGGCTGCGCGAAGGAGCTGCGCCTCGCGGCGGCCATCGACCCGCTCGACGCCTGGGGCGTCGCCGAGCGCGCGTTCCTGGAGGACGACGGCGAGGACGCCGTGGTGAACGCGGGCGAGAACCGCGGCATCAAGGCCCAGGCCCTGCTGGAGACGGTGTGCGACTACTGGAGCCTCGGCGCGTGGCGCGAGGTGGCGGCGCTCTGCGACCAGGCAAGCGCCCTTGCCGCGCGGGAGAAGCCCTACAGGACCGAGGGTGCCCTGCCGCTCAAGGAGACGGTCGCGGCGTGTGCAAGCTACAAGAACGCGCTCTTCGACTACTTCGGCGCCGCCGCGCTGGAGCGGATGGGGCGCGCGGACCTCGCGAAGGAGCGCTGCGCGCGGGCGGCGGCGCAGTCCACGGACTATTGCTTCCCGAGCCGCCACGAGGAGTACGCCGTGCTGAAGCGGGCGGCGGCGCTCCGCCCCGACCTCGCGAACACGTGGTACTACCTCGGCAACCTCGAATGGAACAACGACCAGAAGGACGCCGCGCGCGCGAGCTGGCAGAAGGCGCTCGCCCTCAAGCCCGACCATGCGCTCGCGCTCCGCAACATGGGCTTCGCCCTCGCGCATCCCGGCACGTACTTCACGAACACGGGCGTCCCCTCGGGCGTCCCGAGCGAGGAGGCCTACGGCTACTACGTGAAGGCGCTTGCGGCCGACCCCACGAACTTCCGCGCGCTGGAGGAGATGGACAAGCTCGCCGAGAAGCTCGGCAAGGGGACGGCGGAGCGCCTCGCGACGATGAAGACGTACCGCGCGACGGCCGAGAAGTACGACGCCTGCATCCTGCGCATGGCCTACCTCTTCAACGAGGCGGGCGACTACGACGCCGCGCTCGCGATCCTCACGGGCCGGCGCTTCCACGTGTGGGAGGGCGGCGAGGGGCTGCTCGCGCCATTCGTGGACGCGCTCCTGCTGCGCGGCCTCGGGAAGATGGCGGCGAAGGACTTCGCCGGCGCCGAGGTCGACTTCCGCCAGGCCCTCACGTATCCCGAGAACCTGCAGGCGGGCCGCCCCGGCGACGCGGGCACGGAGCCGAAGGTGCGCTACTACCTCGCACAGTGCCGCAAGGCGCAGGGCGACGAGAAGGGCTGGCGCGACGAGCTCGCGCACGCGCTCAAGGGCTGGGTCCACCCCGGTGAGATGAACTTCTACCGCATGCTTGTCCTCCGCGAGCTGAAGGGGGCGGAGGCGGACGTCGCGGCGAACCGCGCCGAACTCCAGAAGGCCATCGCGATCCTGGAGACGCCGCAGCCGAAGGTGATCGACGCCTACGCGAAGTTCGGTGGCGAGAACTCGCCGATGGAGCGCCAGGCGGACAACCTCTGGAAGGCGAAGTACCTGCGCGGCCTCGCGCTCCTCGCCGACGGTAAGGCCGCCGAGGCGAAGGCCCTCTTCCAGGAGGTCGCCGCGAAGAAGCCCGCCCTCCTCTGGGCCGCCTACCAGGCCCGGCAGAAAGAGGGAACGCCATGAGTTCCCCCGGGCGGCCCCCGGCGACGCATGACGCGCCGTCGGGGCTTCCTTGAAAAGCATGGTTCTTCGAAGTTTTTAGCCTCGACGGCCGCGACAAGCGCGGCCCTCCCGTTTTCGTACCCGAATGATCGTGATGCTCGCGCAGGTGCCCGTCGCCCACGAAAGCATCGCCACAGGGTGGCGCTTTTTTGGTACAATGTCCAGGCAATCGGGCCATATGCCCGTTCCGAGGAAAAAGACAATGAGCAAAGAGTACAAGGTTGGTCTCGTGGGCGTCGGCGCCGTCGGCGCCGAGATGATCAAGGTTCTGAAGGACCGCAGGTTCCCGTGCGGGAAGGTGCAGGTGTTCGCGTCGCGCGAGCGCGACGAGGAGATCAACGGCGAGACGTACCACGTCCTCAAGGCGGACGAGAATTCCTTCACGGGCCTCGACATTGTTCTTTTCGCGGGCAAGACGGACGTGGCGATCCAGCTGCGGGATGCCGTCGTGAAGGCCGGCGCCAAGATGATCGACAATTCGCGCGCGTTCCGCCAGGATCCCGACGTGCCGCTCGTGGTGCCGCAGGTCAACCCCGAGGACCTCGACTGGAACAAGGGCGTGATCGCGAACCCGAACTGCACGACGGCCATCATGCTTGAAGCCGTCGCGCCGCTCCACAAGGCGAAGAAGCTCAAACGCCTCATCGCCTCCACCTACCAGGCCGCCTCCGGCGCCGGCAAGCCCGGCCTCGACGAGCTGGAGGACCAGATCCAGTCCTACGCGAAGGGCGAGCCGCTTGCGGTGAAGGCGTTCCAGCACCAGCTCATGTACAACCTCATCCCGCACATCGACAAGTTCGACGAGACCAACTGGTACACGCTCGAAGAGCTCAAGATGCGCAACGAGGCGCGCAAGATGCTGCACTGCCCCGATCTTCGCCTCAGCTGCACCTGCGTGCGCGTGCCGATCGCCCGCGCCCATTCCGAATCCCTCAACCTGGAGTTCGAGGAGGACATCACGCCCGCCGAGGCGCGTGAAATCCTGTCGCACGCGCCGGGCGTGAGGGTGGTGGACGATCCGCTGAACGGCGGCTACCCGATGCCGCTCGATGCGACCGCGAAGTACGACGTGCTCGCCGGCCGCATCCGCCAGGATCTCAGCCGCGACGACCGAAAGGGCCTTGAGATGTTCGTCTCGGGCGACCAGCTTCTGCGCGGCGCCGCGTTGAACGCGGTCGAGATCGCCGAACACCTCGTCAAGCGCGGCCTTGTGTAGCAAACGTGGGGGACGGCGTGTCAGATGCGCGCCACCTGGTCGCCTTACCGCTTGTAAACGCACACGACAAGACAGGAGAAACAGACATGAAGAAGATCATCATTGCAACCCTCGTGGCGGTGGCCATGGTTGGAACGGCATCCGCCAGGCACCATCATCGCGGCGATGCCATTGCGGGTGGTATCGCGGGCGGCATTGCGGCCGGCCTGACGACCGCGATCCTGGGAGCGCCTCCTCCTCCTCCGCCGCCCCCGCCGCCGGTGGTCGTGCAGCAGCCGGTGGTGGTCCACCAGCCGACGTACGTGCAGCCCGCGCCGGTCGTGGTGACGCAGCCGATCATGCCGCCGCCCCCGCCGCCGCGCCCCCGGCCGCGTCCGCTCTGGTGAGGGTCGCAGCGTAGCCATGACGGTGAAACCGCTGTTTATCGTGCTTTCCGCGCCCTCCGGGTGCGGAAAGTCAACTCTTATCGACATGTTGCTCCAGGAGTACCCCGACATGGAGTATTCCATCTCCTGCACCACGCGCGCGCCGCGCGGCGAGGAGGAGGACGGCCTCGACTACCACTTTCTCACGGTGGCGCGTTTCCGCGAGCTGATCGCGGAGGATGCTTTCCTCGAATACGCCGAGGTCCACGGCAACTTCTACGGCACGCTGCGCCAGCCGATCGTGGACGTGCTGAACGCGGGCCATTCGATGATCCTCGACATCGACGTGGTGGGGGCGGCGAAGGTGCGCCACCAGGTCTTCCACCATCTCCCGCCGGAGAATCCGCTGCGGGCGGGGTACATGGACGTCTTCATCAACCCGCCGTCGATGGAGGAGCTGCGGGCGCGCCTGGAGGGCCGCGGCACGGATGCGCCGGCGGCCATCGCGCGCCGCCTCGCGAATGCGGAGGGCGAGATGGCCCGCGCGGGCGAGTACATGTTCCAGGTCACGAACGACGACCTCGCGCTCGCCTACAGGCGTCTCTGCGATCTCATCGACGTGAAAAGCGGGCGGATGTAGGCGCTTGCGCCCGTGGTTTGATTGGATGACGACAGTCAAGTTTACCGAGATTCGAAAGGAAGAAAGACATGAAGGCGAAAGACATGAAGTCGGTTGGCGGGGTGCTTTTGGCGGGATGCCTGGCGGTTCTCGCGGCACGGGCCGAGCGGGTTGAGCTGTTCAACGGGAAGGACCTTTCCGGCTGGACGTCGGTTGTCGACCACGAGGTGACCGGTGGCTACAAGGCGGACGAGCCGACGTGGTTCGTCAAGGACGGGACGATTCTGACGACGGGCACGCCGTTCGGCTACCTGCGCACGAAGCGCGGCGATTTCGCGGACTTCCGTCTGCATGTCGAGTACCGTTGGTGGCGGAAGACGGAGAAGCCGAACTCCGGCGTCTTCGTGCGCCTTTCCGCCGAACATGGGACGTTCCTCCCGACGTGCCTCGAAAACCAGCTCTGCCGTGGGGCGATGGGCGATGTGTTGGGCCTCGCGGGGCTGCGCTTCGCGGGCTTCGAACCGCGTTCGCCGTTTGATCCGGCGCACGCTCTTTCCGGCATCACCAAGGCACCGCGAAAGGGCGCCGATGTCGAGAAGCCCTTCGGCGAATGGAATGTGCTGGAAGTCGAGGTGAAGGGCGACACACTCGTCAACCGCGTCAACGGCGTCGAACTGAACCGCCTGACGGGCATCACCGTCCCCAAGGGCGCCATTGCGCTCCAGTCGGAAGGCGGCGCCGTGCAGTTCCGCAATGTCTGGGTCGAAGATTGACCTGGGCGCGGGCGGTTGAGGTCGCAGGCGAAGGATGACGGTTGAGGCGGCGTTCGGGAAGCTGGCGCGGTCGAAGTTCCGGAGTCGCTTCAGTCTGTCGGAGGCGGATCGGGCCTACATCGGGAAACTCGGCCTCGATGCCCTCCGTCGCCACGCGGAGGATTTCGTCCGGCAGCGGCTCGCGCCTGCCTGTCCGCCGAACGACGGACGCCAGACGCCGATGCGCGGGCATCCGGTCTTCACGGCGCAGCATGCGACGGCGACCTGTTGCCGGGGGTGCCTGAACAAGTGGTGGAGGGTTCCCCTCGGCGTCGAGCTTTCGCCGCTGCGGCAGCGGAAGGTGGTGAACCTCATCATGGCTTGGATCGCGCGCGAGGTTCCATCTGCCTGGCCATGTGCAGGATCCTCCGAACGGAATCCGGAATGTGAACGCAATGCCGACAAGTGAACAGGTTCGTGCGTGGGAACATGGTCTGCCAGGGGGCTTTGCAGCATGATCTCGATGCCTCTAAGGTTCATGCGGTTGAATGCGCGCGTGATGTGCAGGAGCTTCGTCAACTTGCCGGGACCATCCGCGCCCTCCACACGCTCCGGCGGGAAACGTGATGGGATGAGCCGTGGAGATCGGAAGAAACGGGAGATGAACAGAGACGAACCAGCTGATTGAACAGGCCAGGCAAGTCGCGTACCGATTGCATGGTCGGATGGGTTTGGATCGCGTGTGGTTCATGTGGAGGCTTCACCCACTCCCGACACTCCCGATCTCCACGGTCAAACACATCAACTCGACCATTCTACAACTCTACACGGCTAAAACCGAAAAATGTGTTTCCCTGCCACTGCGCCTCCTCTGCGTGAGAAATGGTATACTACGCCGCACATGTGGGGCGGACGCGGAGACCGTTTACCGGCATGTCGATGTGGAGCGTTTGAAATGACAGAGAATGTTGTCATCCGTCAAGAACGGGCAGAAAATGAGGCGACAGTTGAGAACCTGGTGCGCGAGGCGTTCTGGAACGTGTATCGCCCGGGTTGCCTGGAACACTACGTTCTCCACCGGCTTCGCGCAAGCCCGAACTTCGTCCGGGAGCTCGCCTTCGTCATGGAGGGGGACGGGCGGATCATCGGGCAGATCAAGGAGAAGTTGAAACTTCCGGGACAACTCTTCGAGGCGTGACGTTGACAAATGGTCTACACGCAAAAGTATGCGTCGCCGCTCGGCGGCATGTTGCTGGCGGCGGACGAGGTCGGGCTGACGGGCCTGTGGTTCGACGGTGAGAAGTTTTTTGCCGACAACCTTCCGGCGGAACATGAGGAGGAGGAGACTCCGACGCTGGCGGCGTCCAAGCGCTGGCTGGACATCTACTTCATGGGCAAGGAGCCGGACTTCACGCCGCCGCTGCATCCCATCGGTTCGGCGTTCCGCATGAAGGTCTGGGACGTCCTCCTGCAGATTCCCTACGGGCAGACCGTCACCTACGGCTGGATTGCCCGGCAGCTTGCGGAGCGGGAAGGGCGGGCGAGAATGTCCGCACAGGCCGTTGGCGGCGCCGTGGGGCACAACGAGATCTCCATCATCATCCCCTGCCACCGGGTCGTGGGCACGAGCGGTAGCCTGACGGGATACGCGGGCGGCATGGACAGGAAGATCGCGCTGCTGAAGACGGAGCACGTTGACATGAGCCGGTTCTTCGTCCCGAAGAAAGGGACTGCGCTGTAGCGCACACGAAGAATGACGAATGCCGATTCTTGTGCTTTTTGTGGAAGAAGCAGCAAGATTAAGCACGAGAATCGGCTTATTCTGCCATATCTATTGACCACATGTCATGGAAATGGTATCATTTGGTCTGTTTCTGAAAAGGAGGCAATATGGTCGGACGTTTTGGAGAGAGAGATGAACTGAATCGGCTCTATGAGTCGGGCGAGTCTGAGTTCGTCGCCGTTTATGGACGTCGTCGCGTCGGAAAGACGTATCTTGTGCGCGAGACGTTTGGGGATCGCTTCTCGTTTTGTCATACGGGGCTTCCGAATGCGTCGAGACAGCAACAGTTGGTGCATTTCAAGAAGTCGCTGGCAGAGGCCGGCTACAAGGGTGTTCTGCCCAAGGACTGGTTCGCGGCGTTTTCGGCCTTGGGCGAGACGGTTGAGAAGTGCGGAATGCGGCGAAAGGTCATCTTCATCGATGAACTGCCGTGGCTGGATACGGCGAAGTCGGATTTTCTCATGGCGTTGGAGACGTTCTGGAACGAGTGGGCTTCCGCACGCAAGGACGTGCTTCTGATTGTCTGCGGGTCTGCGGCGGCGTGGATGGTGCAGAATCTCTTTCGCAATCGTGGCGGGCTTCACAATCGCGTGACGTCGCGGATTTGCCTTCAGCCCTTTACGCTCAACGAATGCGAGAAATTCGCCGAGGAAAGAGGCCTGAGCATGAGTCGGTCGGATGTTGCCGAATGCTATATGGCATTTGGAGGGATCCCCTATTACTGGCGTTATCTGGTGCGAGGCTTGAGTCTGGCGCAGAACATCGACCGCCTGTGCTTCGCGATTGACGCGCCGCTGAGGCATGAGTTCGAGGAGCTTTACGCTTCGCTTTTCAAGAATGCTGAAGCCTACAAGAAAGTCGTCACGGCCCTGGCCAAGAAAAAGGTCGGCATGACGCGAAGCGAACTCCTGTTGGCGTTGGGTGTTTTCCCGACAGGACGGATGACGGAGACGCTGGAGACGTTGGAGTCGAGCGGATTCATCCGCAGCTACCGTTCGTATGGCGCAAAGAAAAAGAATACGATCTACCAATTGATCGATCCGTTCACGCTTTTTCATTTCCGCTTCCTCGACACGCCTTCGTCGGACGAGCATTTCTGGTCGTCGACGCTGCTGTCGTCGGCTCAGACCGCATGGCGGGGGCTTGCGTTTGAGCGGCTGTGCCTGCTGCATCTTCGGCAGATTCGGCGGGCACTGGGCATTGATGCCGTCCATGTCGAAGCGTATGGCTGGAGCTTCAAGGGCGACGAGACCTATCCGGACGGCGTTCAGATTGACTTGATTCTTGACCGTGCGGACAATGTCATCAATGTCTGTGAACTGAAATACGCGACAGGAAGCTTCGCGATTGACAAGGCGTATGCGCGTGTCTTGGATCGGAAAGTGACGACGTTTGCTGGCGTGACGAAAACGCGCAAGGCGGTTCACCTGACGATGATCACGGCAAACGGACTTCTCAAGAACGCCTATTCGGGCCGCATTCAGACGGAGCTGACCCTTGCGGATCTGTTCGCGTGCTGACGCTTGTGCTGCGTGCGTGCAACGTTACGGAAATCTGAAATGAAATCCAAGACTATGAAAATGATGTTGGTGACAGTCATGGTTCCTTGGATGGTCGGTGCGGCGACGATGGCGAAGACCGATGTCCACGCACGGGAAACGGACGCCTTTCTCGCGGCGCGGGACGGACGCGTGCAGACCGCGCAGATTGCGGCCATCCGTCGGGCGACAGCGGGCGAGACGGACGACCTCAAGGCCGTCCGAACGGCACGGAACACGTGGGCGCCCCTGCCGGACGGCGTGGAGGCCGAAAGGATGTCGCCGACGATGCAGCTCTATCGTCCGAAGGGCGGACGTGACTTGCCGCTTCTCATCTACCTGCACGGCGGCGGCTGGGTGATCGGCAGTCTCGCGAGCTGTTCGGCGTTCTGCGGCGCCGTCGCGGCGAAGGGTTCCGCCGTCCTCGCGCTCGACTACCCGCTTGCGCCGGAGCATCCGTTCCCGGCCGCGCTCAACGCGGTCTGCGCGGCCTTCCGCGCGGTCGTGTCCGATCCGGCACGCTTTGGCGCGGATCCGGCGCGGGTGTCGATCGGCGGAGACTCCTCGGGCGGCAACCTTTCGCTCGCGGCGGCGCTCGTCCTGCAGAAGGAGAACCTGAAGCCGCGCTCCCTCGTCCTCTACTACCCCGTCACCGAGGCGCGGGCGGACGGTTCGGCGTCGTGGCGGACATTCGCGACGGGATGCGGCATGGACGCGGCGTTCATGGACGCATGCCTCGTGGCCTACCTGAACGGACACGACCCGAGGGATCCGCTCGTCTCGCCCGCCTTTGCCACGGACGAGCAGCTGCGCCGGCTTCCGCCCGTCCACATCCTCGGCGCGGATCGCGACGTGCTGCGCGACCAGGGACTGCGCTTCGCGCGGCGGCTTGACGCGCTTGGATGCCCCGTGCGCGCGGAGGTGCTTCCCGGCAGCACGCACCTCTTCGTCACCGTCAGGGGCCAGCCCGCCGCCTTCGCGCGCGCCGTCGATTTCGCGGTCGAGGCGACGAGGTGACACACGGGCCCATGCTTTACGCCATTCGCGAGATGGACGTCGCCCGTTGCGACGGTCCCGAACTTGGTATAAGTCATCGCGAACAGTTCCATTAGAAAATGTCCCGCGTCTTATGAAGCGGAACGTATGCGACAACAGGCAACCAGGAGAACGACATAATGAAAAAGAATTTCGGGACCAGGGCGTGGCTTTATCCGATGCCGGTGCTGGTCATCGGCTCGTACGACGAAAACGGAATCGCGGATGCGATGAATGCGGCGTGGGGCGGCATCTCGCTCGAAGACCGCATCTCGATCTGCGTGGACGATGCGCACAAGACGACGGCGAACGTGCTTGCGCGCAAGGCGTTCACGGTACACGTCGCGGATGTGAAGAACCTTGTCGCGTGCGACTACGTGGGGTGCGTCTCGGCAAACAAGGCGCCCGACAAGCTGGCGAAGACGGGATGGACGGTCGCGAAGAGCGCGTTTGTCGATGCGCCCGTGATCGAAGACCTGCCGATGGTACTGGAATGCGAACTCGTGGGCTACGACAAGTCCGACTGCCGGATGGTCGGCAGGATCGTCAACGTCGGCATTGACGAGGCCGTCCTGACGGCGGACGGCAAGGTCGATGTCGCGCGGCTCGCGCCGATCGCCTTCGATCCGGTCAACCATGTCTACCACAGGTTCGGAGAAGCCGTCGGCGCGGCGTTCAAAGCCGGCCTCGCGTTGTCCACCCGTGCGTAAAGGTGATGGATACGGAAGCGGCTCTCATCGGCATCGTCCGTCGGGGCGGGTTAGGCCCTTGCCCGCGCCTTTTCGCAGAGGGCTGCGGCGAGGTCGTTCAGGACGAGGCAGTTGGCGCGGAAGAGGTGGGCGGCGGCGGGGCGCGGCGCATCGCGCGGGCCGAGATGTGGGGCGTCGTGTTGGCGAAACCCGAGAGAATGAGCATGCGGTCGGCGGCGAGTTCGCGCGAGTCTTCGGCCGAGGGGCCGTAGCGCGGCGGCAGGGCGCAGGGCAACATCTTGACGAAACGGGCGTTGGGCGTCGCCTTGAGCTGTTTGAGCAGTTCGACCTCGCTCGGCGAAATGAAGCCGCTCACGATGACCGCGCCCCGGCGGGCCTTTCCGACGAATTCGGCGATCATGGGCTCATGCTCGGCAAGCGACTTCTTGAGCGTCAGTCGGGCATGCACGAGAAAAGGCGAGCCGAGCAGGGTGAGATTACCCATCGCCGACCAGACGTGTGCGGGGTCGAGGATCGCGTGGCGGATGTTGGTGATGCGCAGAAAGCGATCAGGATGGTGGTGTTTCCAGATGGCACGCGCCGGGTTGAGCTGGATGTAGCGCCGAATGGCCTTGAGCTGGCGCGCGTCGAAGGAGAGTTCGATGTAGGCGCGGCGGTCGAAGCGGAGCGCCGAACGGACGGGGGGCTGCGCCCCCCGCACCCCTTGCGGAGGCGTGGGTTGTGCCCGCAGAGCCCCCAGCCGCGCGAGGGCTTCGGCGCGGGTGAGGCCCTGGTGCATGAACCGCTCGATGCGGGCCGCCGTGGCGCGCTCGTGGGCGAGGATTCCGGCGAAGTGCGCGGCCGCCTCCGGGGGCGCGGGGGCATCGCCCCCGTTCCGTTGGACCTCGGCCGCCTCGATGGCCTTCATGAGTGCGAAGCTGGCCCAGAGCGGGTTGAAGCCGGGGGCCTGGTCATAGCGCACGATCATGAGGAAATGCACGTGGTCGGGCATGATGACGCGGTCGGAAATGGTCACCGCCGGGTAGACGGCGTGAAACGCCCGCAAATAGGCTTGAACCACCTCGCCCGCCGGCAACAGCACGGGGTGGGCCTCACCCTCGACGAGCCGCGAGAGTATCTGGGGGCGGCCTTCGAGCGTCAACGTGATGAAGTAGAACTGGAGGCCGCTGTGGCGGAAGGTGAGATTCACGGCATGATGCCCATTAGGATTTATTCGGCATATCCATCTTCCATGAAGCGATCTTCGCACAGAGGGGCACTGGCGCACGGAAGGGCACCGTCAGTTCCAGTAGGTGTCGCCGGGTACAACGAGCATGCGTCCGTGGCGAATCGAGAGGATGCGGCATTCGCTGCCGACAACCTCGTAGACGATACGGAAAGGTTTACAGATGAGTTGGCGGAGCCGTTCGGGTTTCGGCGGAACTTCGTGGAAGCATTCACGCGGAATGACGGGACAGGAGAGAGGGAACAATTCCAACTGCGAAACGGCATGGATTATCTTGTCATTCCAGCGAACGGCGTCTTCGCGCGAGAGTTCATCTTGAATCGTCAGAAGGATGTCGCGGAAAAGCGATTGCGCATGAGGCGAGAATTTCGTGATCATCGCGCCATCCTCATTGCGGCATGTTCGTTGATTGCGGCAAGCATATTGCGAGAGACTTCATCGAGCGGAATGCCTTTGCCCTCCTCAAACTCGCGGCGCGAGATTGCGATGTCCGATTCGAGCGCGGCGATGTCGTCGGCGGTATGGAGCGGTGCCTGGATGGTGAAGGGGATGCGGCGTTCGCGCGAGATCGTCACCATGCAGACATTGAGGACGGCCGAGGCTGTGAGCCCCACGTCATCGCAGAACCGCGTGAAGTCGCGCTTGATGTTGTCGTTTACGGAGATTGTCATGTTTGCCATAGTGAAAGCACCTTCTTTGCTGTGTGATTTACGTGTATTGTACAGAAATCGCTCGGCGGCGGCAAGTGGCTACTCGGTCACTCTGAGAAAGGATGCCTGATATGAAGCGAAGAAACAGAATCTTGTTTGCGCTGTGTGCAGTGTCCCTGTACACCGCATCGGCATGGGCCGACCTCGTGCATGTCGTCGAGCAGAGAGAAGTTGACGGCGTGACGACCGTCATGCGTGACGAGACGAAGATCACGGGCATGCCGTGGGCGACGGCCCCGGCGCCGTCGGTGGACGGTGCCATTTTCACGCACTGGACGATTTCGACCCAGCAGGACTTCGCCGCCCGCGACGCCTGGGGACGGGCGTACGACGCGCCGCGCTTCAAGCTCTAACACCACACTGACGGCGCACTATCTGCCCGCCACGCGGGACACGGACGGCGACGGCGTACCCGACGGCTATGAACTCTACTGGTACGGCCATCTGGACCAGGACGCCGCGAGCGACACGGACGGCGACGGGTTCACCTTCGCCGAGGAAATCGCGAACGGAACGAATCCACTCATGCGGACAGCGCGGTCGAGGGCCCCATCGCGTATGCCGACTCGGACACGCTGGAGGCGAACCTTCAGCCGTTCGACCCGGCGACGGGCGCGGTGGTCGATGACACGTTCGACGAACTCTTCACCTCGCCGTTCGCGGGGAACGGCGCGACGAGCCGGACGTTCGGCCCGAACGCGCGCCCGGTCGTCACGGATGTGAACGGCGACGGCCTTTTCGACCTCGTCATCCTCTACGACGGTGGGTATGCGGTCTACCTGAACGGCGGGACGGCGGGGAACCCGATGTTCACGCGCGCGGAGGGCGTTTCAACGAACGGGCTCGACCTCGCGCAGGGCTCGCTCGCGGCGCTGGAAGGCCTGACGCTCGACCGGAACGTCGCGCTTGATCTTCCGCAGTCGGCGACGATTGAGATTCCCGACTCGCATCCGCTGGTGCCGTCTCTGGTCGCCGTCCACGTGGCGGATGCGTCCGTCGCGAGCGAAACGGAATTCGAACTGCCGGTCTCGGTCACAAGTACGGAGGTGTTGACGAACTTCACGGCGGAGGTCACGTGGGACACGGCTTTGTTGGAGTTTAGGGGCATCCCTCCCATGTCGGGGAATTCGGATGCAACACGTTGCGTCCCTCCCGTGTCGATCACGACGGTGGGCGGCGACTTTGTGTTGAAGTTCTATGCGAAGGACCAGCACGCCGTCACGGAAACGGCGATTACGCTTGGCTCGGCGTCGGCCTGGTGCGAGGACGGCCTTGCGGCGGTCGTGACGTGTACGGATGGCCGCGTGTTCATTACGGACTCGAACCCGCCGGTTGCGCCGAACATGACGCTCGGCGCGTGGTCGGTGAGAGTATTGAGTGGCGAGGCGTTCCAGCCGCCGGGACTGGCGCTGGAACTCGACGTTTGCATTCGATATCCCCGGAATGGAGCCCACGGTTGACCGGGACGGGGACAGCGGTTCCACGCATGGCTCGGATTCGCAGACCGAATTCGCGGCCCAGGCGATCATGGGCCTGCAGGCGACCTACATGTTCACCGACCACATCGGGGCCTACGCGAACGTGGACTACCGTTGCGGTAGCGACGTGGACTTCCGCTTCGCATCGCTCGACCTGGACGGCTGGTACGCCGGCGTCGGCGTGACGGTGGCGTTCTAGCGCACATCCACACCGCCCTTGGCGCGGGACATCCAAACGGCGTTTCCGTGTGTCTGGTGATGGAAACTCAACCTCGCAGATTTCCGATGTCGTGATTGCGCTTCACGCCATATACGCCATAATGGGGCAAAACACCGCATTGGGTAGCTTCGACTATTTCCATGATTTTCAGAGTGGAACATTCCGGAGAAAAACCTTAAAATAGACCGTGTTCTTTGTGGCCGTCTTGTCAGATTGCCATGGAGGGCTTCCCCTACCCAAGTAATCTAAACGTCGACTGGTGTTTAATTCGGAAAGGAGAACGAACATGAAGAAGACTCTTGTAGTGGCGCTGTTTGCTGTGATGGGGATTGCGGGCTTTGCGGACACGAAGACGACCTACCGCGATGCGATGGGGCGCGTCCAGGGGACGCAGACGACCGACTCCTACGGCAGGACGACCTACCGTGACGCACAGGGCCGCATCCAGGGTTCGTCCACAACGGACCGCAACGGTAGAACGACCTATCGCGACGCACAGGGGCGAATCCGGGGATCGCAGAAATGAAGCGCGCGGGCGGTTGGCTTGACGCAGAGGGCCTAACAGATACGCACTGATTCATTTCACCTAAGAAGACGCCACGCCCATGCTACCCTTGATTCAATGGGTAGAGGGGCGAATGCTGGAGGACAGGCGTATTTGCAGGAGCAAGGACGGGTAGACTTGCCATGCGACAAGGAATCAGGTCGTTCTGGGTCTTTTCCACCAACGGCGGGCGTGGAGGCCGCGGCGGGGGAGGAGGCGTTCGGCAAGGGCGAGGAGGAGAAGGCATCCGAGATACCAGAGCGCGCAGACGGGAAGGGGCCAGGGGGAGACGGTGAAATTCGAGAACGGCAGGGAGGCCACCTGTTCCGAAACCCAGGTCATCGCCCACGTGGAGGCGGCGGCGAAATTGTTCATGAGCGCCGCGAGCGGAAGGCAGACGAAGCTGACGACGAGTCCGCCTGCGCCCACGCGCACCATCCACTTCGCACACACCAGCACCACGATGTTCGCCACAAGACCTCCCGGCGTGAAACGTCCGAATGCGTGTGCCATGATCGGCACGCCCGCCGCCCAGGCCGAGCACGAGACGCCGAAGTCGCCGGCCCATTTCCGCCAACGGCTTCCCGCGTCGAACCACGGCTCGAAGTGGCGGGACCAGTGGCACCAGAACACGATGCCGAACATGACGGCGAACGAGAGCGCGCAGCCTAGGTCGAAGAGACGTTCCGGCGCGTAGCCGTAGACGGCGAGGACCGTCACGGACCAGGCCGTCAGGGCGTCCGGACGCCGACCGAGGACGGGCGCCACGAGGAGCAGCGTGGCCATCGCGGCGGCCCGGATCGCGCTGGGGCGCGCGCCGGTGAGGACGACATACGCCCACATAAGGGGAATGGCGACCAGTCCACGCAGACGAACCGGAAGTCCGACTTTCGCCAGCGTCGTCTGCAGAAGCCAGGCCACCACCATCACGTGCAGGCCCGAGATCGCGAAGACATGGATGGTCCCCGCGTCCGCGAAGACCTGTTTCCGTTCCCGGGAAAGGTCGTTCCGGCGGCCCAGCAGGATGGCGCGGTTGAGTCCGGCGAGTTCAGGGCACCAGGAAAGGCCCGCTGTGGCCCGGCGGGCCAATTCGTCCCCCACGGCCGCCCAGCCCGCACGTGCCGAATGGGGCGAAGGCCCGAACCGGTTCTGCTCCGCCCGCGCTTCGTGGACCCACAGTGTCCGCCGCCCGTAGCGGTCCTCCGGATCGGCCTTTCGCGCAATCCAGCCGTCCAGCTGCCAAGTCTCTCCGATCTGGGGCGTGGGTTCCCCCTGGGGGAGAGACAGGATGACCTTGAGGGGAAGAGGACCGACGTGCGAGAGGAAGTCCACGCGCTCCCTGTCGGCCTTGGCGTTCCATTTCCGCCTGACGTCCCCTTCCACGGGGAGCGTCAAGCGCGGTCGTGGTCCGTAGAGCCCCGCGTTTGCGTCGAGGATTCCCTGCAGGACCGCCTCCGTTCGAAGGGCGAGCAGGATACCGAACAGGAACGGAAGCACGAGCCCCATGTGCCGGACGCCCCAGCCGTAGGCCGCCAGGCCGCCCACGAACGCGGCGAACCCCATCCACGGCCAGGCCTCCGCGAATCCCTGCTGTGCGAGCGCGAATCCGACCGCCTCGCCTAAGACGAGAAGCCCGGCGGCGCACGCCACGCGCACGGCGGGGCCTTTCTCCTCCAGAAAGAGCATGTCAGGTCCAGTAGGTGCGGTCCAGTTCGCGCCAACGGCTGGCCTCGTAGACATGTTCGTCCCGGACGTCTTCGGAGTCCGCAAGGTCTGCCACCGTGCGTGCCACCTTCAGGACGCGGTCGTAGGCACGGGCGGAGAGGTCCAGTTCCCGGATAAGGCCACGCATGCGGTCCTGTCCGGCCCGGTCCAGCCGACAGAAGTCGGCCAGGTCGCGTGTACGCATGTCGGCATTGCAGTGGATGCCCGGAAGGCCCGCGAACCGCGCGGCCTGTCGTTCCCGTGCCGCGACGACCCGTGCGCGGATGGCGGAGGAGGGTTCCCCGCGTGGGGCGTCCAGAAGTTCGGAGAAGGGGACGGGCGGAAGGGGGAGCTGGATATCGATGCGGTCGAGGAGGGGACCCGAAATCTTGCCGCGATAGGCCGTGATCTGGCGCTGGGAGCAGCGGCAGACGTGCGTGGGGTCGTCCGCATAGCCGCACGGGCACGGATTCATGGCCGCGACGAGCATGAATCGGCTGGGGAAGTCGCAGGCCGCCGCCGCGCGGGCGATGGCGACGTGTCCGTCCTCCAGGGGCTGGCGCATCACCTCCAGCACGTTCCGTCGGAACTCGGGGAATTCGTCCAGGAAGAGGACGCCGCGGTGGGCCAGCGAGACCTCGCCTGGCTGGGGATGCGTGCCGCCGCCCAGGAGGCCGCAGTCGCTGACCGTGTGGTGTGGGGCGCGGAAGGGTCGGCGCGTGACGAGCGAGACGCCGCCTTCGAGTTTACCCGCGACCGAATGGATGCGCGTCACCTCCAGGGCTTCCTCGGGCGTCAGGGGAGGGAGGATGGAGGGGATGCGACGCGCAAGCATCGTCTTTCCTGCGCCGGGGGATCCGATGAGGAGGAGGTTGTGCCCCCCGGCGACGGCGACCTCGATGGCCCGCTTCGCGCATTCCTGCCCCTTGACGTCCGCAAAGTCCTCACCGCCGTCCCGGTCGTTGTCCACGAGCGCCCTGATGTCGGTGAAGACGGGTTCGAGGGAGCAGGTTCCCGCAAGGAAGTCAACCGCCTCGCGCAGGGTCCGCACGGGATAGACGGAGATGCCGGCCACCACGCTCGCCTCGGCCGCGTTCTCCAGCGGCACGAGCATGCCCTTCTTGCCGATCCGCCGCATCTCCAGGACAATCGGCAGGATGCCCTGCACGCGGCGGACCTCGCCGGAAAGGGCCAGTTCTCCCGCGAGTGCGTAGTCGCCGAGGTCGGGGGCATGGATCTTCCCCGTCGCCGCCAGCAGACTCACGGCGATCGGAAGGTCGTAGAAGGGCCCCTCCTTCCGCACGTCCGCCGGGGCCAGGTTGACGGTGATGTTCGACTCGATCTTCTTGAAGCCCGAGTTTCCGATGGCCGTCGACACGCGGTCCTTCGCCTCCTTCACCGCCTGGTCGGGAAGGCCCACCATCGTGAACTGCGGCGAACCGTCGGACGAGCAGACCTCAATCTCGACTGTTCGCGCCTCGACGCCGCAGAGCGCACCCGAATGACATTTGGCCAGCATGTGTGGTTCTCCTTTCGTGGGCGCACAACGCGCCACGCGGAACAGAATAGCAGATGCAGGGCGAGATGAATAGCCCTAGAAAAGTCAAAAATTCGTGATAAAACGAGCGTTTTGTCATGGAAGTGTCAAGGAAACGTCAAGAAATCGTGACAAAACCCGCCGGGAGACGGGTGAACCGCCGTCAACATCCGTGCGCAGCGTGAGCGTGAACGAGCATACAGTCCGAACAGTCCGGATGGACGTTCAGGCAGATCGTGCGGTGGATGTGGATGAGCCCCTGGGTGAGGAGGCCGTTCCCCGCGTAGAGCGCGGGATTGTGGTCGCGGCCCAGTAGGCGGAACGCCGTCACGCGCATGGGCGTGCAGAGGTCTTCGGGGCAGAGCCAGGCCGGGACATGCGCGAGGCGTCCCTCTGCGAGCGCGAACGGCGTGACGACGTTCGCGAGCAGAGCCGCCGCGCGATGGGCGCCCAGCCGTCCGGCCTTGCGGAGCAGCCGTTGGGCGGCACGTTGGCCCGCGCTTGTGGCGAGGTCGCCGCCGACGAGGCGGTGCAGCAGGGAGGGGAAGGTCCCCGCAAACAGCGCCGCCGCCGTGTGGATGCGCCGGGAGGGTGCGTTGACGGGGCGGACGTTCGCGGTTCGCCACGGCATGCGTGGCGCGACGTCCAGGTCCGCCGCACAGGTCAACACGGTTTCGGCGGCCTCCGGCGTGGCGGGCAGCGC
>OIZT01000710.1_pt1 | contig 18728 bp, 15 predicted proteins | sample 1588611 | NCBI WGS metagenome assembly OIZT01 (sample SAMN03283278) | human gut metagenome | biome: human-associated habitat; material: feces | host: Homo sapiens | place: Peru | collected 2012
CCAGCTCCGGATTGGAAACATCTGTCCTGCCGCAGACGGTGCATTTGTGGGTGTAGGCAGGGGTTTCCGCCTTCTTGGGCTGCTCCGTCACATGGAAATGAATGATCTTCGGCTGCTGCTTGGGGGCTTTGCGGAAAAGCCGGCGCAGCTTGTTCTGCCAGGAAAGGGGAACCACATTCAGCACATCCTTGCCGAAGAACAGGAAGTAGTTGCCCAAAGCCACCAGTGGGAACAGGTTTGCCGGGGTGAAGGGCGTATGGAACAGGCCCACGAAAATGACCACCAGATCAAACAGCGCAAAGGCCCAGGCCTTGATGGGGATAATGAAGAACAGCAGGAACTGCGCCTGAGGGTACAGTGTGGCGTAGCCCAGGAACAGGCTCATATTCAGATAGTACACATCCGCCTGGCAGTTGAAGATCATGCCGTATACATCCATCAGCACCACGCCGGTGAAATAGAAAATGTTGAATTTCAGCGTACCCCACTGCCGCTCCATGGCGGTGCCCAGGGAGTAATAGCACAGAAGCGTGATGAGCATAAAGAGAATGTTGCTGCTGAGCGTGGTCAGAGGGTAGGTGATCAGCCGCCAGACCTGACCGTGCAGGATGGCCGCCCGGTTGAAGCACAGCAGGTTGTAAAGAACATAGTTTTCGGTAAAGGCGCTGATCAGGTAAACAACGGCATTGCCCAGAACGATGTAAAGCATGAGATTTGGGATGCCCTTGTTCCGGTTCACATAGCAATACCGCTCGAAATTACGGCGCAGATTTTTCAATGGGGTCAACTCCTTCGTTGTTTGCGTTTATTCTACCAGCAATGCACCGGTTTGTCTATGAAGGAACTGTTAATTTTGCAAGATTTTTTGCAAAGGCCTTGACATTTCCGGGGGGATTCTGTAGAATACAGAAAACTGCATACAAAGCCTTATCAAGAGTGGTGGAGGGAACGGCCCGATGAAACCCGGCAACCTGTTATGAGCAAGGTGCCAAATCCGGCGGCAAACGAAAGATGAGGATCTGATCAGATTTTTTTACGCGCATCAGGTCTTCTGGTGTGCGGTTTTTTTATCTAAAGAAAGGAAAAAACAAACATGGAAAAAAGACTCTTTACCTCTGAATGCGTTACGGTGGGCCACCCGGACAAGGTGGCGGACTCCATCTCCGATGCCATCCTGGACGAGTGCCTCCGTCAGGACCCGGCCTCCCGGGTGGCCTGTGAGACCATGGTCACCACCAACTTCTGCCTGATCTGCGGGGAGATCACCACCAAGGCCCTGGTAGACTATGCTGCCGTTGCCCGGGAGACCATCCGGGCCATTGGCTACACCCGGCCGGAGGACGGCTTCGATGCCGACACGGTGGAGATCCAGTGCCGCATCCACACCCAGTCCCCGGACATCGCCCTGGGCACCAACGATGCCGTAGGCGGTGCCGGAGACCAGGGCATGATGTTCGGCGGAGCCTGCACCCAGACTCCGGAGCTGATGCCTATGCCTGCCGCCCTGAGCCGGGCCCTGTGCAACCGGCTGACGGAGTGCGTCAGGGAGAATGACCTGCTGCGGCCTGACGGCAAGACCCAGGTCAGCGTGGAGTTTGACGAGAAGGGCAATGTGGAGGGCATTGAGACCGTGGTGGTGTCCATCATGCACAGCAAGGATTTTGCCATGGAGGACCTGCGGGCCTACATCCGGGATCGGGTCATTGCCCCGGTGCTGGAGCGCTACGGCTTCGATATCCGCCAGGTGCCCCACATCTACATCAATCCCACCGGCAATTTTGTGGTGGGCGGCCCCAACGGGGACACGGGCCTGACCGGACGGAAGATCATTGTGGATACCTACGGGGGCTACTTCTCCCATGGCGGCGGCGCTTTCTCCGGCAAGGATCCCACCAAGGTGGACCGCAGTGCCGCCTACATGGCCCGGTATATGGCAAAAAATCTGGTGGCCGCCGGTCTGGCGCAGAAGGTCCAGGTCCAGCTGGCCTACGCCATCGGCGTGGCGGAGCCTGTCTCCCTCCGGGTGGACAGCTACGGCACCGGCAAGGTTTCCGATGAGCGCTTGGAGGAGCTGCTGCGCGGGACCTGCGACCTGACCCCTGCCGGGATCATCCGCAAGCTGGATCTGCACAAGCCGGTCTATGCCGCCACCGCCGCCAAGGGCCATTTCGGCGTGGAGGGAAAGACCTGGGAACAGACCGACCTGGCGGAAACCCTGAAGAAACTGGTGTAAAAAAACGGTGTCCTTGCAGCCGGTCTGGCTGTGAGGACACTTCTTTTTTGCTGCCTTGTTGCCATTTTGGGAAAACTGTGATAGGATGGCAGAAAAAACCGGAGGAATGGAACGATGATGGACTTTCTACGCATCGCCTGCGCCGTGCCCAGGGTATCCCTGGGGGACCCAAAAGCCAATGCCCGGGAAATGGCCGGGCAGATGGCCCAGGCAGAGGGGCAGAACGCGGACCTATTGGTATTTCCGGAGCTGAGCCTGACGGGCTACAGCTGCCAGGACCTGTTTTTTCAGGACGCGCTGTATGAGGCGGCCCTGGAGGGATTGGGGATGCTGCTGGACGCTTCGAAGAATGCCCCCGCCCTGACGGCGGTGGCGGGGCTCCCTCTGCGCCTTGGCAGCCGGATGTTCAACTGTGCCGCCGTTGTCTCCGGAGGAGCGCTCCGGGGGATCGTGCCCAAGACCTATATCCCCAACTACAATGAGTTCTACGAGAAGCGCTGGTTTTCCTCCGGGGCGGAGCTGGACCGGGACACCGTGACCCTGGAGATTCCGGGCCGGGAGCCGGTCACCGTGGGCATTTATCCACAGGGACTGTTTACCATCGGCGAAGGCACTGTCTTCGGCGTGGAAATCTGCGAGGACCTGTGGACCCCGGTGCCCCCCTCCTCTCTGCTGGCCCTTGCCGGGGCGGAGGTCCTTGTGAATCTGTCCGCCTCCAACGAAACCATTGGAAAAGCCGCCTACCGCCGGAATCTGGTGAAGCATCAGTCCGCCGCTCTGACCTGCGTCTATGCCTACGCCTCTGCCGGGGCTGGGGAGAGCAGCCAGGACCTGATCTTTTCCGGCCAGTGCCTGATCGCCCAGAACGGGCAGCTTCTGGGGGAGAGCCAAAGCCCTATCGTTACCGAGGGCTTGCTCATCCGGGACTGCGACCTGGGTGCCATCCGGGCGGACCGGCGGAAGAACAAGTCCTTCGGGGACAACGCCGCCCTGCTGGTGCCGGAGCCCTTGCCGGTGGTTCCCGTTTCCAATGGGAAGCTCCGCAGTGACGGCACCCTTCTGAAGCTTCAGAAGCTGCCCTTCGTTCCCGAGGGGAAAGAGGACCGGATGGAGCGCTGCATGGAGATCTTCCGGATGCAGGTGGCTGGGCTGAAGCGGCGGCTGGAGGCCATCGGCTCCAGAGCCGTGGTGGGCATCTCCGGCGGCCTGGATTCCACCTTGGCCCTGCTTGTCACTGTGGAGGCCATGCGTCAGCTGGGCCGGCCCGCCTCGGAGGTCTACGGCGTTACCATGCCCTGCTACGGCACCTCGGACCGGACCTACCGGAACTCCCTGGAGCTCATGGAGAAGCTGGGGGTCAGCTGCAAGGAGGTCAATATCCGCCAGGCGGTGGATATCCACTTCCGGGATATCGGCCACGACAAGTCCCTTCTCAACGGAACCTATGAAAATGCCCAGGCCAGAGAGCGGACCCAGATCCTCATGGACTATGCCAGCGTGGTAGGGGGCATCGTCATCGGCACCGGAGACCTGAGCGAGCTGGCCCTGGGCTGGTGTACCTACAACGGAGACCATATGAGCATGTACGGCGTCAACGCCTCCATCCCCAAGACCCTGATCCGCTGGATGATCGCCGCCATTGCAGACTCCGAGGCGTTTGCCCCGGCGAAAGCCGTGCTGGAGGACATTCTGGATACCCCCATCAGCCCGGAGCTGCTGCCTCCCGACGAAAGCGGCAAGATCAGCCAGTATACGGAGGATCTGGTGGGTCCCTACGCCCTGCATGACTTTTTCCTGTACTATATGCTCCGCTTCGGCTTCGCCCCCAGGAAGATCTTCACCCTGGCCTGCCGGGCCTTCGAAGGTGACTTCGACGGGGAGACCGTCAAAAAGTGGCTCAAGGCCTTCTACCGCCGGTTCTTCACCCAGCAGTTCAAGCGCAGCTGCCTGCCCGACGGCGTGAAGGTGGGCTCCGTCTGCCTGAGTCCCCGGGGAGACTGGCGTATGCCCAGTGACGCGGTGGGAAGAATTTGGCTCCAGGAAGTGGAACAGCTATAAGAATACCCCGGCGGGGCTCGGATCTTGGAGCCCCGCCGGGGTTGCTTTTAGTGCCAAAAGCATTTGCTAAAGAGGGCGGCAGCACTTTGGGCTATCGTCCTCTTGGCTGCACATTTGCAAGGACGGTCGGGGCTGTCATACGGTGTGCGCAGCACATTCACTTGCCGTTGACTGGCTCGGCTGGGTTTGCTATTTCTGAAAGATACAAAGTGCCGCAATGGGAAGATACATACTCAAAAGGGATAATCTCTGCCATAGTCCTTCAAACGCAATTATTGTTCCTCTATAATTCGGCTTATCAGCCATTACAAATAGCGCAAAAAAGACTATTGCAAAGATAAAGCAAATTAAAGATAAAATTCCTAATAACCCATTAGACACTTTGAAAAAATATAATCCGACAAACAATGGTGCAAGTGTTAAAAGTAGAAAACCTATTACTGAACCATAACCATGTATCTTTGCGGAAAGAGTTTCAAGGCTTTTGGTTTCTCCAACTGAAAAAATCCCGGAAAGAATACAACCGCCTACGGCGTAAATCACAATGACGGAAAAAAGCATTATGGATATAGAACTTGATACTTGTGCGACAGTGGGATAAAGCTGTAAGGTGCTGATTAAAATTGCAACTCCAAACGCAACCAGCCAAATGTTATAAATTGAATGTAATGGTGCTTTTGAATTTCCTAAAACGCTCATTACTTGTGTCAAATGATTATAGTCTTTGTAAAATGGAGCTAACAAGAATGGAATAATTAAATCTAATGCCAAAAGCACCGGCAAAAAATGAGATAAATAATTCTTAATCATTGGTTTTACCTCACTTTTAGAAAATGAAAATCGCAATATGGCGAACCATTTCCTAATGTGCCAGTTCGTTCAAAACGAATTTTGGGTAATAAACCTGAAAAAGAAATATCATCATTTTCACAATACACACAACATAACTCTGGACAATCATACATTTTTGTTAGTTCCCAATAAATGCAATTATGCAAATTGAAGTGTATCTCTTTGCCATTACATTTAACCCATTCCGTTGTCCAACCGTCATCGGGAAAATTTTTTCGCATATGCTTTTTTACACCTAACCGATAGATGGTATATGCAAAAGGCATACTTCCTAACTTTTTCATTTCTTCTTTTTGAACGTTTGCGGCTTTATGGGTTTCGTTTCTAACATATTCTAACGCTTCATTTTGGTTTATACCCTCTCCTCGAAGTGCCTTGTAATAAGCCAACGTTGGAAATAGCTTTAATTGCAAATGATTTTGAATTGCGGCATTATTGCGATAGTCGGCGTTATTCAGAAGTTCTTGATAAATTTTTTCTGCTTGCTCAAAAATCAGCTTTCCTTTTTCTTGCCCAAACTGTTGAATACAATCCATTTCTAAAAAGGGAAGCGTAGTTTCATTTAGTTTCATCATCATTTCCTCCCTTGAAGTGGCCTAAACCTTTCAAAATCTTTACAGCAACCTCTTTCATTACATCAGCTTTGACTACAGCTATTCCTTGTTCCTCATCGCCTAAAACGAGTAGCGTGTCTCCGGGATTTATGTCAAATATTTCTCGCGCTTCTTTGGGAATGACAATTTGTCCGCGCTCCCCAACCTTAACAGTTCCAAATATGTGCTTTCCTTTTGGCATGGACATTGTACAGCATCTCCTTAATTCATGTTTTTCATACTTACATGAAAAGTATACACCACTTCAAGAAAAATGTCAAATCACCTTTACTGATTACGGAATAATGGGGATAGCCGTCTTTCGTATTGTGGTGTTACTTTATGGCACATGAGCATTGGAAGCAGGGCTGGCAATACCAGCACGCTGCCTATCGAAGTGAACTTCGAGAACATGAGATCATTCAATCCATGTCCAGAAAAGGGAATTGCTACGATAATTGCATTATGGAAACATTCTTTGGAAGACTCAAAAATGAGATGTTTTATGGGTGTGAGAAAGAATACACTTCTTTTGAGGTCTTCTCAAAAGCAATCTCGGACTATATTGATTACTATAACAACAGAAGAATTCAAGCCAAAACAAAATGGATGCCTCCCGTAAAATTCAGAGAAGCATCCATGATGTGAAACTAATTGTTCAATTCAAATAACGGTGTCCAGAAAACTGGGTACATATCAAATAGGGGAGCTGCTGTCTATCAAATTCTTGTGTGTTACTTTACCGTACATGAGCCTTCCCAGCTGGTTTGCAGCAGCTGGGGGGTCAGGTCTTCCTGGTGCAGATCCGGCAGCCAGCCGATGTAGGCGGTTCTGGCTTCCGTCCCCGCAAAGCGGGTGGCGGGGAGGGAGGCATAGGCCTCTTCGGAAATGGTCTGCTCCTCGGCATCCTGATAGGTGACAGTTTCGGAAGGCTCGTAGTCCGTCACCGCGTAGCCCAGGATCTCCCGCTCCATCCGATTGCCCAGCAGATACACGGCGGTGGTTGTCTCGCAGTATTGGAAGGCGGAGACCTTGATGGTATTGGACTGGATGTAATAGTAGATCCCGGTCTGGGTGTCACGGTAGCAGGGGACAGCCTCCGGTGCCAGATCCGCGTTGGCGGCGGTGTAGAACATGGCAACGGTGGAGCCGTATTCCTCTTCTTCCGCAATGGGTACCAAAGAGGCCCCATCCTCGCTGACCTCCCAGGCCCGGAAGGTGATGAAGTGGCCGGAGCCGTGGCACTCCGAGGAGAGAATTTCCAGCTGGCCGTTGCCGTCCAGGTCCGTGACGGCATAGCACCAGCCGTCACTTTCGTCCAGGACCTTCCAGGTGTCCTTGTTTTCCCAGATCAGGTCCAGCTGAGCCTGGTCAGAGTCGGGAGCCACCAGGGTTTCTTCCGTGGTGCTCTGGGTGGTGTCCCGGATGGTCTCCACGGTTTCGGGTGGGGGCACCGTATTTCTTCCGCAGCCGCAGAGCACCAGAGCGGCCAGGCAGAGAGGTAGGAATTGTTTCAGCTTCATGGCAGTTTTGCCTCCTTTTCTTTTACAGCTTCTTCTTCAGGGCGGCAACCATCTTCTTCACCCTCAGGGCTTCTGCCCGCTCCCGTTTGCACCCGATGGCCACCATCCGGCGGACCTTGTCCTGGCGGAAGGGAACGGTGATGAGCCCATTCAGGTCCAGGGTGGGATTCATGGCCACAATGCAGATGCCCATTTTGCTTCGGACCAGGGAGAGAACCGTGTTGTCCTCGTCGGCTTCGGCTACGATTTTGGGAGGATTCCGGAGTCCCGCAATAGAGGCCTGGTAGAGGCCAAAGAAAAAGCCGTCCTTGGTGTGGCCCACCATGTCCTGGCCCTGGAGGTCCTCCGGGGTGATGGCGCTCCTGCCGGACAGAGGGTGGCCGGGGTAGAGGCAGACATAGAGGGGCTGCTCCAGAAAATCGTAGAAGACCAGGTCCGAGTACCGGTCTGAGGGAGAGCAGAGAACCAGATCCAGCTGGTCCTCCTCCAGCATATCCTGAAGGGTGTAGGATACGCTGTTGTGGATGCGCACATAGGCTTCGGGACGGGACTTTTCAAAGATCTTGAGGAAGACTGGGAGAGCATCGGCCTGGATCGCCCCGATGCAGCCCAGGCGCAGCACCTGCCGCTGCTCCAGAGCGGTCCGGACCCCCTGGTCCAGCTGCAGAAGCGCCTCCCGGGCATAGGGGAGGAACAGCTCTCCCTGCCGGGTCAGCCGGATGCTCCTGCCCTGCTTATAGAAAAGGGAGAAGCCCAGATCATTTTCCAGGTGCTGCATGGCCTTGGAGAGGGTGGGCTGGGTGATCCCCAGCTTTTCCGAGGCCTGGCGGTAGTTGAGGGTCTGGGTCAGCTCTAAAAAGTATTCGACTTGCTTGGTATTCACGTTGTATTTCTCCTATGGATAGCCAATTGCTATGGAATGATAAACAGTATAATCTTGAATCGGACGGAAATCAAGTATATATTATTTCGGTCTGGAAGTGGGCCATTCCCCGGTAAAACCTGGGAAACCCCTCTGGAAAAACAAAAAAAGGAGAAACGCAACATGAAACGTACTTTGTCCCTGCTTCTGGCTTTTGTGATGGTTCTGGGGCTGGCTGCCTGCGGCGGAAACACCGCCCAGGAGACCACTGCCGCCGCCACCGCTGCCAGTGAGGAAGCAGGCATCTACACCCCCGGCACCTATACCGGGACTGCCGCCGGTAAGAACGGCGACGTGAAGGTGGAGGTCACCTTCTCCGCCAATGCCATTGATTCCGTGAAGGTCGTTGAGCATTCCGAGACCGCCGGGATCAGCGACGGTGCCATTGAAAACATTCCCGCCGCCATTGTGGAAAACCAGAGCCTGGCCGTGGACACCGTCTCCGGTGCCACCATCACCAGCGAGGCCATCCTGAACGCCGTGGCCGACGCTGTGGCCCAGGCCGGCGGTGACGCGGAGGCCCTGAAGAACGTTGCCGCCCCGGCCGGTGAGAAGGAAGCCAAGGAGCTGTCCGCCGATGTGATCGTGGTGGGCGGCGGCGGAGCCGGTATGGCTGCCGCTACCCGTCTGGCCCAGCTGGGCAAGAGCGTCATCCTGGTGGAGAAGTCCGGCTTCCTGGGCGGTGCCATCTCCGTGTCCGGCGGCAACCAGGTGGTCATGGGCTCCCAGCTGCAGATCGACAACGGCGTGGCTGACGACTCCGTGGAGTCTATGGTTGCCGACTTTGAGGCCAACGGTGCCAACAAGAACAACAAAGAGATCCTGACCCTGTTCGCCGAGAACGTGGGCGCTACCACCGACTGGCTGGTTGCCAGCTGCGGCATTACCTTCGAAGAGGGTCTGCACCAGCTGGGCGAGTACAGCCACAACCGGGAGCTGGCCTACACCGGCGGCGGCGCGGGCTTTGCCGAGGCTATGCGCAAGGCTGTGGAGGAGGCCGGTGTCCAGGTGCTGCTGAATACCAAGGCTGAGTCCCTGATTGCCGATAACGGCACTGTGACCGGCGTGAAGGCCGCTTCTTCCGATGCCGACTATACACTCACCGCCGGGAACGTTGTCCTGGCTACCGGCGGCTACGGAGCAAACAAGGATATGCTCACCGATGAGATGAAGTCCGCCCTGTACTACGGCCCCGCTTCCTCCACCGGCGAGGGCATCCAGATGGCCCAGGCTGTCGGTGCTCAGACCGCCAACATGGAGTACGGCAAGCGTTACCCCAACGGCATTGAGGTTTCCGAGGGCATGGCCAAGTCCACCATTGCCGGCAACATCGTAGGCTGGACCATGAGCGCCATCCTGGTGAACAAGGACGGCAACCGGGTGGTCAACGAGAAGGCCAGCAACCGGACCATCCTGGAGGAGGAGCTGAAGCAGGAGGGCGGCGAGCTCTATCTGCTGCTGGATGCCGAGACCTTTGAGGCCTGGAAGGCCAAGCTGGCTCCCGCCGGTATCTCCGATGCCGACATCGAGAAGTACCTGGAGGCCAACGGCACCGCCACCCCCGTCTTCGCCCACGGCGAGACCCTGGAGGAGGCTGCCGCCGCTGCCGGTATCAATGCCGACAATCTGAAGGCTACCGTTGAGAAGTACAACGGCTTCGTGGCCAAGGGCTCCGACGACGACTTCGGCAGAGCCGCTACCTACCTGACCAAGGCCATTGGCGAGGGCCCCTACTACATCGTGGAGCAGAAGCCCCGGTTCGCCACCACCATGGGCGGCCTGGTGATCAACACCTCCATGCAGGTGCTGAATGAGGCTGGCGAGCCCATCTCCGGCCTGTACGCCGCCGGTGAAAACTGCGGCCAGGTCATGGGTGACGACTCTCCCTCCGGCGCCAACAACGCCTGGGCCCTGACCTCCGGCAAGCTGGCCGCCGATGCCATTGCCGCCAAGTAAATAAGATCCCTCCCTTCCTATGGTGAGCCCGCTGGTATTGCCCCGGCGGGCTCCTTTTCTGCCTCCAAAATTTCGCTATCAAAATATTGGTAAAAAAAGCTATATATCATCTGGACTTTTATATCGCACTTGTGATATAATCCGGGTATATTCGTTTGGGAGCGAAACGAGTAACAAAAAGGATAAGAAGGTGATATTTGGTGGATTATACCAAGTATGTGTTAAAGAGCAAAGAAGAGTTGGAAGGCTTGCTCGCGGGGAAGGACAACTTCTTCGTAGTGGCCTGCAACAAGTGCTTCAAAGAGTTCAACACAACCGAAGAGCCGGAGTGCGGTGAATTTACCGCCCTCGCTGAGGCCCAGGGCAAGCACATCACTGGCTTAGTCAAGCTGGATTTCCTCTGCAACAAGGTGCAGACGGAGAAGAAGCTGGCTGGCCTCATTCCCGAGGGGACGGAGAATGTGGTGGTGGTTTCCTGCGGCCTGGGCGTGCAGACTGTGGCAGAGATGGAATCGCTGCCTGTCTTCACCGCGACCAATTCTCTGAATTATGTAGGTCACCATGGCATGGCCCTGACCCAGAAGACCTGCGGCGCCTGCGCCCAGTGCTATCTGAACGTCACCGGCGGCATCTGCCCCATTGTAGACTGCTCCAAGGGCCTCATCAACGGCCAGTGCGGCGGTGCCAAAAACGGCAAGTGCGAGATCGACCCCAAGAAGGACTGTGCCTGGGAGAAGATCTATCAGCGCCTGGAGAAACAGGGACGGACGAAGGAATTCCTGTCCCAGAGCGTCCAGCTCCGGGATTACTCCAAGGTCAATGTAGATGCCATCAAGGCCTATGTGGCCGAAGCCCGGGCAAAGCGCTACGAGGGCTTCTACGGCGGCGTCCATCCCACGGAGAATAAGGAATACACGGAGCATCTGGCCCTCCAGAAGTTCCCCGAGCCCGACACGGTGATCATTCCCCTGGCTATGCACATCGGCGCTCCCGCCAACCCTGTTGTCCAGGCCGGTGACACCGTAAAGGTTGGCCAGCTCATCGGCGAGCAGGCCGGATTCATCAGCGCCCCTGTCCATAGCTCCGTCAGCGGCACCGTTGTGGCCGTGGAGCCTCATACCCACCCCAACAAGGGCCCCGGTATCCTGAGCGTTGTCATCAAGAACGACGGCAAGAACACGCTGGACGAGTCCGTGAAGCCCAACAAGCCCCTGGAAGAGCTGACCCCCGATGAGATCGTTGAGATCGTCAAGGAGAAGGGCATTGTGGGCATGGGCGGCGCTACCTTCCCCACCTATGTCAAGCTGAAGCCCGGCAAGCCCATCGATGCCGTGCTGATCAACGGCTCCGAGTGCGAGCCCTACCTGACTGCCGACCACCGGGTGCTCCTGGAGTACGCCGACGACATCATCTACGGTCTGCGGGCCATGATGAAGGCCGTCTCTGCCCCCGAGGGCGTGATCCTCATTGAGGACAACAAGCCCGATGCCGTGGCTCTGATGGAAGAAAAGGTCAAGGCCTACGACAATATCCGGGTGGTGGCCGCCAAGACCCAGTATCCCGAGGGCGCTGAAAAGATGCTCATCAAGAAGGTCATGGGCCGCCAGGTGCCCAGCGGCAAGCTGCCCGCCGATGTGGGCTGCGTGGTGTCCAACACCTCCACCGCCAAGGCCATCTCCGATGCCATCCAGAAGGGAATGCCCCTTGTAGAGCGTGTGGTCTCCGTCACCGGCGAATTCATCAAGCATCCCGGCAACTACATGGTCAAGCTGGGCACCAATGTCCAGGAGATCATCGACCACTGCGGCGGTGTCACCGGGGAGGATGTGGTGCTGAAAATGGGCGGCCCCATGATGGGCGCTCCCATCAAGGACACCAATGTGCCCATTATCAAGGGCTCCAACGGCATCATTGCCATTGCCGCCGACCATACCGAGGAAAAAGAGTGCATCAAGTGCGGCCGCTGTGTGGACGTGTGTCCCATGGAGCTCCAGCCCCTGGAGATCTACAAGCTGGGCCAGCTGGGGGATGCCGAGGGCCTGCTGAAGCTGAACGTCATGGACTGCTTCTCCTGCAAGTGCTGCGAGTACATCTGCTCCTCCAAGATTCCTCTGGTCTCCAAGATCAACGCCGCCAAGGGCCTGGTTATGCCCTTGCTGAAGAAGAAATAAGGGGGACGAAGACATATGTTAATGACGAAACTGAAATCCGAAGAGGTTATCGGCTCCCTCACTTCCGGCAAGGTCTTTATTATCAACTGCCACGGCTGTAAGGAAGTCGGCTTCCCTGAAGCGGAGGCCAAGGCCCTCCAGGACAAGCTCCAGGCTGAGGGCAAGGTGGTCGGCGTTCTCACCACCGACTATGTCTGCAATCCTGACGAGCTGGCCCTGCGGCTTCGCGGCCCCATGGGGAAGATCGCCGAGGCAGACGCTGTGCTGGTGTTCTCCTGCGGCGTGGGCGTGCAGACCATCTCCCAGGTTCTGGAGGATAAGCCGGTGTATGCCTGCTGCGACACCATCGAGCTGCCCGGCTTCCAGGGCGTAACGCCTCTGGAGGTGGACTGCGGCCAGTGCGGCCAGTGCTTCCTGAACCTGACCGGCGGCATCTGCCCCATCACCGCCTGCTCCAAGAGCCTGGTCAACGGCCCCTGCGGCGGCACCAAAAACGGCAAATGCGAGGTTTGCCCCGATATGGACTGCGGATGGGAGCGGATCATTCAGCGCCTGAAGGCCCAGGGCCGGCTGGATGTTCTGAAGTGCCCTATCCAGATGCATGATTTCAACACCGATGAGGCTACCAAAGCCGCCAAAGAATCTGAATAATTAGGAGCGAATAGAGTTATGAGAATTACGGAACTGTTTGATAACGGTGAGTTTGTCGTTACTGCCGAGGTCGGCCCTCCCAAAGGAATTCATATCGACGGCATGGTAGAGGAGGCCAAGGAGTATCTCTCCGGCGTCCACTTCGTCAACGTCACCGATAACCAGTCCTCTGTTATGCGCTTGGGTTCTTTGGCTACCTGCAAGGTGCTGAAGGATGCCGGCCTGAACCCCATCTTCCAGCTGACCTGCCGGGACCGGAACCGCATCGCCCTGCAGTCTGACCTTTTGAGCGCCGCTATGCTGGGCATTGACAACATCCTGTGCCTCACCGGCGACCACACCAAGATGGGCGACCATCCCCAGGCCAAGCCCGTGTTCGACCTGGATTCCGTGTCCCTGCTCCACGCCGCCAGCGTGCTGGAGACCGGCAAGGACCTGGGCGGCAACGACCTGGTGGGCGAGCCCCCCAAGTTCGCCAAGGGCGCCGTGGTTTCCCCCTGCTCCGACTCCGTGGACGCACAGCTGGTCAAGATGGAGCGCAAGGTCATGGCCGGTGCCGAGTATTTCCAGACTCAGGCTGTCTTTGAGCCTGAGAAGTTCATCAAGTTCATGGAATCCGCCAAGCAGTTCGGCAAGCCCGTTCAGGTGGGTATCATCATCCCCAAGTCTGCCGGTATGTGCAAGTTTATGAACAAGAACGTAGCCGGTGTCCACATCCCCGATGCCCTCATCGAGGAGCTGCAGGCCGACAAGGAGAAGACCAAGGCCGGTATTACCGGCGTGGAAATCGCCGCCCGGATCATCCGGGAGTGCAAGCCCTACTGCCAGGGCGTGCACATCATGAGCCTGGGCTGGGAGTCTAAGATCCCCGCTCTGCTGGAGCAGGCCGGACTGAAGTAAGCCCAAAAACTGTTTTCCGCCCTCTGTCCCATGGACAGAGGGCGGATTTTTGACGCAAAAGCGCTTCCTATTTCAAAACGATCTCCTTCAGCTGCTCCAGATCACGGGCATCCGGATGGGATAGGGCCCGGTCGAAGTTCTCGATCAGCGCGTCCGTATTGGTCGGATGCTCCGGCTGGGCTTTCATCTTCTGATAGCGCTCCCGCACCGACTGGGGCATTTTGCCCTGACACATATATTCACCGACCACAGAATTGCTTGGGTCTATGGATGCCTTGACACGATTGAGGATATTCTGAAAATATGCCTCGCTGCCGCCGAAGCCCGCCGTCCCGAACAGGAATACTTTTTTGTTTCTCAGTTTTGCCAGCAGGGCCAGGGCGGCGCTGTCCGCGTTTCCCTTATCCGTCCAGAACCCGATGTAGAGCATTTCACTGGGGGGCACTTCCGCTTCCGGCCCACCAAAATAATCGCAGTCTTCCTGGGGAAGCACCTCTCGGAGGGCATCGGCAAGCTTTTTTGTGTTGCCGGTCAGGCTGCTGAATAAAATTGAATATCTTTCGTTCTCCATTATAAAAACCTCCCGGTTGTGAAATTCGAATGCAAAGGCTCAGCTTTAAGGGCGAGAACAGCGAGACCACTATGTTCCCTCCACCCGCAGCATCCGATAGCCGATGCCGATGTGTGTCTGTATATATTGCTGTCCGTCTTTTCCGCTTTCCAGCTTTTTGCGCAGGGTCGCCATGAATACCCGCAGGGAAGCGATATCGTTTTCCCAGCTGCTGCCCCAGATCTGCTGTGTGATATAGGTGTGGGTCAGGACCTTCCCCACATTTTTGGAGAGCAGGCACAGCAGCTTGTATTCAATGGGTGTCAGGTGCAGCTCTGCGCCGTCAAGATATGCGCAGCCTGCCCCATAGTCGATTTTCAGCGCGCCGTTGGTAAAAATCGGAGATTCCTGAGGGGTGTCTGCCTTCATCAGCGCCAGTCTTCGCTGGGTCACCCGCAGCCGCGCCAGCAGCTCGTCTACAGAGAAGGGCTTGGTGAGATAGTCGTCCGCCCCGGCATCCAGCGCTCCGATTTTATCGGAGTCCTCCGTTCGGGCGCTGATGACGATAATGGGCATATTGGACCATGCCCGTATTTTCCGGATGATCTCCACGCCGTCCATATCCGGCAGTCCCAGATCAAGCAGCACAATGTCCGGATTGTGAGACAGGGCCTCCATCACGGCGCTTGCGCCGTTTTGTGCCGGAAGATACCTGTATTCGTGGGTTTTCAGTGTCGTTGTAATCAGATTACGCACCGGGGTATCATCTTCTACAACGAGGACCAGGGGCTTATTCATTTAGGTTCACCTCACTAAGGGGTAATGTAAAGGAAAAGACGCAGCCATGGGGGAAATTGTCTTTCAGGGTCATTTCTCCGTGATGCGCGTGGATGATGGCCTGGCACAGCGTCAGCCCAAGCCCAAGGCTTCGGCGGCTGTCGCCAATGGGATTGCCCCCGGTGAAGAACATTTCAAAAACACGTTCCTTTCGTTCATCCGGGATACCGGGTCCATCGTCGCTGACACAGACCTCGGCCAGCTTTTCTCGCTGGACTGCCGTGATTCGGATGTTCGAGCCTGCGGGAGTATATTTGATGGCGTTGTTCACCAGATTGATCACCACCTGCATGATCAGTCCCGTATCCACCCGCACCAGCAGGGGGACCTCTCCGCAATCCACCGTAATGTGGTGCTCTTCTGCTCTCCGGTCAATATGCCGGAGGGCTTCCGATACCACATCCTCCAGGACCTGGTCGGAAAGCCGCAGCTTTACGCTGCCGTCCGTAATTTTTGTGGCGGAGAGCAAATTTTCCACGAGGCCGGTCAGCCATTGGGAATCATCATAGATGTCCGTAAAAATCTGCTGCCGCGTTGGTTCATCCAGTGCGTCATAACAGTGCAGCAGCGTGTCGGCGTTGCCGGAAATAGAGGTCAGCGGGGTTCTGAGATCGTGGGAAATGGAACGCAGTAGATTGGCCCGAAGCTGCTCGTTCTTTGCAAGAACGGCGGCTTCTTCCTTTTCTCTGGCGTTGCGCAGGTTATCCAGCGCCAGGGCGCATTCGCCGAGAATGGAAAACAGAATGCTGGATGTAAATGCGTCCGGCTGGTTTTTCTTATCTATCGGAATCCCAACAACGCCGTAGATCTGCTGCCCTGTACGAATTGCGAGATACAGTTGTTTTGCCTCCGGAAATATTTCGGTCGTTGCTCCGGCTCGCTTTCGGTTTTGCCACACCCAGTTGATCACATTCTGTTCTTCTCCGCTGGCAACGCTGTGTGCTCTGGCTCCGTCTGCCGGATAAATGATCCCATCCAGCAGCGCTTGGGCCTGGGCCGGGTAAATCAGAACATCCCGCTGCATCAGTCGTTGTATCTGTGTTGCGGTCATCTGATAGACTTCCTCCGGCGTTTCCGCCTTTTGAAGCTGCTGGTTCATATCAAAAAGGAGCTTCGTGCGATAGGCATCTCTGGCAGACAGCCGGGCATGTGCTTTGAGCTTTGCGGCAAGTGTGCCGGTCAGAAGTGCGATACCCAGCATGATCGCAAATGTTATAGGGTATCCGCTGTCATACGACGATAGAGACAGGCGGGGTTCCGTCAGAAAGTAGTTAAACAGGATCACGCTCAGGAAAGAGGCCAGAATACCGCAGACATAGCCGCTGGTGAAAAGGGAAGTCAGAAGTACGCTCAGTAAATAAACCGCAATGATGTTTGCGTCCGTAATGCCTAAACGGGAAAATCCCCAGCCAATGGCAGTTGCCATTCCCAAAATGCCCAATGTCAGCAAGAGTTCCCCTATGGTCGGAACGGTTGGATGTGAGATCACAGTTGACTTTTGCCGGTAGTTTTTATAGATATCCGCATCGGGGATAATGTGAATGTCAAGCCCCGGAGCAAGCTCGATCAGGCGCTCGGTCAGAGTCGGGTGACTCCAGAAATGACGGCGCTGCACACCGCTACGTCCGATTACAATTTTTGTGACACCGGAAAGCCGTGCGTACTCCGCAATCTGTGTGGCCACATCTTCGCCATGGGTGGTAACGATCCTTGCCCCAAGCTGCTGTGCCAGCCTCATATAATCTGTCAACCGAGCCAGATCCTCCTTGCTCAATGCGCTGCGGTCAGGTGTCTGCACATAGAGCGCTGTAAAGCAGCAGCCAAATGCTTTGACCATCCGTCCCGCCATTCGCACAATGCGCTCATTGGACGGGGAGGAGGACAGGCATACCAGAATATGCTCTTGTGACAGTTCGCTTCCTGTGTTCTGCACATGTTCACCACCCTTCTTATCTATTATTATAGCACCAAAATGTGTCAATTTCTACCGTGTCCAATCGGATTCGTTGCCCGGAAAGAAAATTTGCTCCGAATCATAGATTACAATGTTCACATGGGCGTGGCTGCCGCGAAACCGGGCAATCGCTTCCTCCAGCTCCTCGAATGACATATCTCCGTCCAGGTGCACACAAGGTTCCGGCTCCCGCTGCTCGTAGGTTTCATCCATGCGCTTCTGATTTTCATCCAGAAAGCGATCTAACCGTTTCATCAGGAACCAGCCAAACAGGAATATCAGAGATGTTCCGACGATCACGATAACATCCAGCACATTCTCTCACCGCCGTTCATATCCGGAAGCACTTTTGCAGCGCCTTGTACTCGCCCAGTGCTAAGATGGTAGTCTCCTTGGACAGCAGTGTATCGGGCGTGATCGATACATCGGTTTTTCCGGAATGCTTGATGCCGAGAATGTTGATCCCAAACTTTCTGCGGATATCCAGTTCTCCGATGCTTTTTCCAACCCAGCCTGTGGGCACTTCCACTTCAAAAATGGCGTGCCGGTCGTCAATCTCTATGTAGTCGAAAATATGGTCGGCAGTGTATCGGATCGACGCCCATTTTGCCACCTGCTTTTCTGGGTAGACCACATGGTCTGCCCCATTGCGAAGCAGAAACTTTGCCTGCACATCCCGCTCAGCACGGGATACCACGCACTTTGCCCCCAGTTCCTTCAGAAGTGAGGTCGTCTCCAGGGAGTTCTGAAAGCTGCCGCCAATGGTCACAAAGCAGACGTCAAAATTTCCGATGCCAAGAGAACGAAGAAACTCCGCATTCGTGCTGTCTCCGATTTGGGCGTTGGTGACATAGGACAGCACATCATGGATCCGATCCTCGTTTGTATCGACCGCCATGACCTGATGCCCCAGCTGAGACAGCTGTACGGCGATATGCCGCCCGAAGCGACCTGCTCCAACCAGTAAAATATTTTTCATAGAAAATGGTTCCTCCTATTATCCAATCGTGATTTTTTCAAGGGGCAGCTTGGCGTTGCCCGCTTTTTTGCCGGAAAGTGCCGCATAAATAAGGGTAAGACCGCCGACTCTGCCCAGATACATGAGCATGATCAGCACCATTTGGGACGGAATGTGCAGCTGCGGCGTGATACCCAGGGTCAATCCCACTGTTCCCACCGCCGAAGCCGTTTCATACAGGCACGCGGAAAGCGGCAGGTTTTCATAAGTGCTGATAAAGACGGCTCCGCCGAAGAACAGCGTCAGATACATTGTCAGAATGGTTGCGGCAGTCTTCACCGCGCCGCAATCGATCCTTCGCCCAAAGAATTGGGCATTCTCGCGCTGGCGGAAGGTCGCGGCGGCATTGGCGAGCAGAACGGCCAGCGTCGTAGTCTTCATACCGCCTGCCGTAGAGCCGGGGGATCCGCCAATGAGCATCAGCAGGATCATCACGCCCTGGGACGCGCCGGACATTGCGGATAGATTTACGGTGTTGAAGCCCGCTGTCCTCGGCGTGACGGACTGAAA
>OIZT01000713.1_pt1 | contig 18637 bp, 12 predicted proteins | sample 1588611 | NCBI WGS metagenome assembly OIZT01 (sample SAMN03283278) | human gut metagenome | biome: human-associated habitat; material: feces | host: Homo sapiens | place: Peru | collected 2012
GGCGGCGATGATCTGCGGCTCGTTGGCGACCTTGGTGACCGTGAGGCCGGACTGTTTTCTTGCGCATTGGTGCCAGGGACCGGTTTTCATTCCGGTCTTGGCTCTGGTTCTCTGCTTTCTGTTGGTGAGCGAGATTCCGATGTTCTCAATGAAGTTCGGTGGCGGAAAGAGAGCCTCGAAATTGGAAACCGCGAAGAGAATCGCATTCCTCGTCATTGTAGGACTGGCGGCCATCATAGCAATTGTCGAACGTTCCCACTGGTCGTTCATATTCCTGACCAGCTTCCTTGGCTACATACTCATCAATCTGGCGATGAGCGACTTGACCGCTAAAAAACAAGATGGCTGATTCAGGAAGGCATGTCATACTTTATGTTCACGGAATGGGCGGTGGCGGTGACAGCCGTATTCCGTCCATTCTGAAGGACAATCTGGGACCGGATTTCGAAGTCGTGATCAGAACGTACGATTTCGACCCGGAAATCGCCCATGATCAACTGTCTGCCTGGGCAGAGGAAGTCCACCCGGATCTTGTGATAGGGGAGAGCATGGGTGCCACGCACGCCATCGCGCTGAGGGGCTATCCGCATCTGTTCGTCTCACCCTCGCTGAACGCTCCGCGATATTTCACTGCCTTGGCGTGGCTGACGCTGATCCCCGGCGTGACAGCTCTGTTCGACAGAATTTACAGACCGAAGCCCGGCGACCGTCAGAAACTGCATTTTACCTACAAGCCTTTGAAAAAATGGAAAAGAGTCCTCAGTGACGCGTTGCGGAATACACCACGCAATGGTAGCGGGGACTGTTTCCACGCCTTTTTCGGCAGCCGCGACCATTACCGGCGCAGCGGCGTGGTCTCCATCCGCATCTGGAAAAAATACTTCGGCGACGGCACATGGACCCTCTACGACGGCACCCACTTCATGGAGTATGAATATGTCCTCTCGCTCCTTATCCCTAAAATCCACGAGGTTTTTCTTTAATTTTTCTTACTTTTGTCTATGAACAGATTGCGCCTGACTCTTATACTTATTCTGATTCCTTTTCATTTTGTTTTCTCCCAATCGAAATCCAATGATAAGGCCACGGTCTATGGGGAATTGAGTCATGAACGTTATAAGGCTCCGATCGTGGATGCCAATGTGCTTTTGGTGCAGGTCAATGGAAACAAGGTTGATTCCACTTACCGTGTCAGCACTCGAAACGGAATATTCATCTATAAGAATCTCAAGCCTGGCAAGGTTTACATCAAGGTTTCCAAGATGGGCATGGAGTCTGTTGACGGTGTGTTTGATCTCACCGAAGGGGACAACGCTGTCTTGTTCACCATGCGGAACAGCAAGGAAGCGATCAAAGAGGCGACAGTGACGGCTTCCGCATCCTTGATGCGGATTCTTGGCGATACGACGGTTTTCAATGCCGCGGCGGTCAAGACAATGGAAGGAGACAAGGCTATCGCCATCCTTGAGCAGCTTCCTGGATTTGACTTGAGCGGAGGAACCGTCAAGTACCGGGGAAAAAAGATCGCGAGAACGTACGTCAACGGGGTTCAAGTCTTCGGGAACAATGCCAAGACCGCCTTTGACATGCTTCTCGCCGATGAGGTTACCCACGTGAAAGTCTATGAGGAGCAGAATGCCGAGGACAAACGCCGTGGACTTAAGAATTCCGTCAAGGAACAGGTTCTTGACGTCGCGACAAAAGAAAGCATCATTTCCTTCGGCAGCGCGTCTGCACAGGTGTCAGGTGGAGTGGATGAAGCCCGGAATGAAAACGGAAATATTCAGGGGCGTTATTATGCCCACGGTCTCGCGAATTTTTTCTCGGAGATGGACAATGCGTCGGTCTTTCTTGGAGTGAACAACGTCGCCGCCCCTGTCGAAGGCATTGTGAGTGGCGGTGTCCCGTCAGTCATAGGTAATTTTGGATCGCTGTCGTCTTATAACGAGTTCGCCGGGGCGCAGCTGGACTTTACTCATCGCTGGAAAGATCGCAAGTATGGCAATGCCGTGAGCGCGGCCTATGCTTTCTCACATGTGTATTCCCGCAGCATGGATCGTGCGCTGACCGATTATTTCGAGACTGAATCATCTCCGGCCAGAAGCATGACGGACACGATAGAGGCCTCGTCGAAGCGTCGCCGTCACGATTTCGATGTTGGCCTCTATCTTCAGGACACACCGCTCAAGAGCATCACTTTCAGCGTTGACGGAACATTGAAAGAGGCAGGCCAGTGGAGAAATGCCTCAAGCCTTGTCACAAGTCCGGCCGGAAATTTCCGTCAGGGTTCCAACATCGGCTCGGATGCCGATGACCTGAGCCTTAACGCTTCATTTGTCTGGAAAAACAATGACCTTGGAAACATCAGGCCACGGGTTATCCTTGGCGGGTCATTTGTGAACAACAACACATTGTCCTGGAATGTGGACACTCTCTCGACCTCCTACATCAGAAGGAATCTCCAGTCCGATGGCATCGGCAAGTCCTGGAACGCAAGGCTGAGAGGCGATCTGGACATCATTCTCAGTAACGACGCGGGCAGAACCTCCAAGTTGAATGTCGGAGCGTCTGCCAAGACCGAGAGAATCAAAAGACGCAACATCACAATGGACATCCTTGACCCGGAGGCCCCGGTTCAGGATATTGCCAACACCTACGATTACACATGGAACACTGTCTCGGCTAATCTGGATCAGGAATATTCCTACTCTAAAGGGAGGAAAAACTTTACCGTGTCGATGAAGGAGTCGCTCATCTGTCAGAAAGATGACGAGCGTTTCCCGTTAGACGCGGAGTTCAATCACTCTTATCTTGACTTACAACCAGAGATCCGTTATCGGGGACATCTGTCATCATTCTCCATTGCCGGGCAGTCAATCATCCCGTCACTTGAGCAGACACGTGACAGGATCACCGACACTAATCCATTGGTGCTTTCCGGAGGTAACCCGAACCTGAGACAGGCGTACATGGTGAATGCAAATGCTCTTGATAATATATTCATGGACAAGAAGACAGGGTTTAATCTGGGTTATGGCGTCGGTGCGTCATGCACATTCAACCCGATTGTCACAAGGACATATTATTTCACTCAGGACACGGCTTTGCCTGAATATGACGGCTATGTGGCGAGAAAAGGCGCGATCCTTAACACATTCGTGAACACTTCCGATCCGTCTTGGTCTGTCAACGGACAGATTTCGCTGTCCCGCCGCTCGAAAAAGGTAAAGTTGTCATCCTCGCTGAGACTCGGCGGAGGTTACGACAGCAGACCTCAGTATCTTCGTGACGAACTTGCACATGTGGGAACGGCCAGGGCCAAAGCGGAATTGACGGAGATGTTCACGGCATCTAAAAGGTTGTCCATGACCTGTGACTTGAAAATGACTTACCTGCGTTCGTCCAGCGATGTCGGCGGATTGCTCTCCAGTTCGTTGGTGACTTACGCTTATGGCTTTGTCAGGTACCAGTTCAAGAAGCCGACATTCATAAATGTCTCAGCTTCGGTTCAGAACAATGACTATCTTTCCGGTGTCGGAATAGACAATATCTTCGCGGACATGAAAGTCGAGATAGGTCACCGGTTCACAAAACAAGGCTTTGTCGTAAGCGTCTGCGCCTACGATCTGCTGAACAAAGCTTCCTCCTATTCCACAATGACCACAGCGGATTACTATCTCCAGAAATGGAACCCGTCTTACGGACGTTACTTCATGCTGAATGTCCGTTATGAACTCCGAAAGAAAAACGCGTTCCGGAGATAATGCCGGAACGCGCTTGAAACTTATCGTTGAAGCTTGACTTTCATCCTTGCTCTCATGTGGTCATCCTTGTAACGGATCCTGACTACAGAACCGGGGGATGACGAGGAGTCAGTGACTTCCCAGAGGTGTGGCGACGGACGGAGAATCATCGGGATGAACTCCTCTTTGTGAGCCTTTCTGTAAGCCTTCGTCTTGGAATGGTTCCAGTCTGAAACCTTAAGGACCTCCGGGGCGGCACGTTCGCTCTTTGATGCCTTCTGCCACTTGCGGGAACCCACGGCACGATACTCGACGCGGCCATTCTCACTGCCTCCGAATATGTTGACGGCGACAACGTGCGAAGCGCTGTCAACTATGGTCGCGGAGGCTCTGTCCTCACGGAGTACGGGCTTGTAGTCAAGGCTGTAGCCTTTACCCTTGAAGTCGGCGATGAAATACCCTCTCGGGGAGCCGCATCTCATCAGCGCGTATGGAAGCCCGTTCCCGTCCTTGACTCCTCTCCACCAGCTGCCGCATGCCGCGCCACAGATGTTCTCCTCCATTCCGGATTCAATGTGGTGGCGTCTCACGGTGTGAGTGTGGCCGCAGAACAAGGTGGTCTTGCCGGTCACAGGAGCGAGGATATTCATAAGACTGTCGCGTCCGGTCATTTCCGACACGGGAATATGTGTGGCCAGCACGATGCGTTTGGCTTTGGCCGACTCTTTGACCAGCGAGTCAAGCCATGATTTCTGTGTCTCGCTGAATCCGCCTTCATAGTCCCTGAGGCCTTTTGTGCGGACATTGTTCATCAGCACAAAGCGCACGCCTTTGGCAACGAATGAAGTGTCAACGTAGCCGACACGCTCTCTCCATGTCTTCAGATCGCGGGGAACGCCAGGCACAATGTCCCTGTCATGATTACCTGGAATGGCGAACCATGGAACAGACAGTGAGTCAAGGCTGGCGATCGATGGATCAAGCAGACTGACATCATCGTTGACGATGTCTCCCAGAACAATCACCAGGTCAAGATCCTTTCGCGTACGGAGTTCTTTGAATATGCTCCTTTGGTTGTAAACGACCTGCCCGCTTCCGTCCGCCTGCGGATCTCCGACAAAGGCGACCCGCAGGAGGCTTTGAAGCGCGACAAAGGCGAGGGAAGCGAGCAGATTCATGATTCATGATTTATGAATATTCTTGTTCCTATTCAGGAAGGACGTCGGCCTCAAGGGCGATCTTGTAAACCTCGATCTTTCCGATCTTGACGTCATCCGTTTCTCCCGGGTAAGCGATGTAGCCGACACCGTCGGAGTTGAAAGCTATCCGGAATAATCCGGTGGACGAATTCTTAACCGCACTTTCAGCCAGAGTGAAGTTCTCCCATTGGAGACTGCTGTTCAGGTACTTGAACGTTACATTGTGCTCAGCGTCCTCGACTGCGGCAACGGTCAGACCGGTAGGCGAAACCGAGAATGTTGACGCTTCCTTGACTCCTGATATTGTTCCGAATGTGGCCGGGATGCCTTCCCCGTATTCAACGAGTTTCCTTTCGTTGAAATCCACCTTGTAAACTTGCATCTTGGCGGCAGCCACATCGTAAACGTAAACGTAGAGGTCATCTCCGTCGGTAGCGATGTTGAAATTCGATGGGACACCGTACTCGGATGCACCAGGTTTGAAATCATACACGATAGGAGTCAAAGCACATCCGTCACCGACCTCATACACGAAGTAGCCCCACCCGTTGAATGATGACAGCATGTAGTTTTTCCCTTTGAAAGACGTGAAGCATGAGCCGTAGTATGCTCCGGAATTGCTTGACGGCCCTTCTCCATAAGCAGGAGCGATTCCGCTGGCCGCAGCGTTTATCTTCTCGACCCATTCTGAACCATTGTAATAGGCTGAAGCGATTGTTCGTCTGTTCGGCTTTGTGTTATTTAAGAAGAAGAAAGCAGGCTGGCCATTGCTTTGGATGTACTGTGGAGAAGGGTATGTGTCGCTCACCCTCACTGAGTTGAGGCTTGCCTTGCCAACGACTTCCCAGTTTGTTGTGAACTTTCTGACTGTGTTTTTGCTGGCGGCCTCTCCTCCGATGTATTTGAGGTAGGCAGTGCCGCTGTTGTCAAATGCAAGAGTAGGGCTTTTGGCATCTTTCGTGTCTGGGTCAGGTTTGACATATGACTCTCCGACAAAGGAGAAGGAAGTCCCGTCAAACTTCTGCACGGACACCCTGTCGATCTTGTCGCCGTCTATCTCTTTGGAGTAAGCGATCCAAGGGTTGCCGTCCTTCGGGTTGATAGCAAGGTCAATCGCTCCGAAGATCCTTGTTCCGTCAGAGATGGTGCCGACCTTGCTGACAACATATTCAAGCACCTTGCCGACCTTGAGGATGTAGCTCGCTGATGTGCCGGCTACAGCGTCTGTCACGGTGATGTCAATCGGGAAGCTGGTGTCAACCGTGGCCTTGCCGGATTCAACGTCCTTGCCGTTTACCTTTACGACATCGTTCAGACCGGCCTCTACAGTGAGGACCAGTTCCTGCTTGAACGCGGCGGAAGGAACACGTGCTATCATCTCGGAGGCGATGGCCTCAGGGGTTACATCCGCTGTAAGCACGCTGTTGTCAGCCTTGAGGAAAGAGATTGATTTAAGTTCGGCGGCACCATCGTTCTCCTTTACGGAAAGGGTGTAGGTGACGTTGAGCTCGGAAACCTCATCGGTGACGGACAGCTGGACACCGTCGGTGACGCTGATGGAGGTCACACCGCTGGTGACAACTGTGGAACCAGCCTTGACAACATCGTCGTCGGTCACCGTGAAGGTCGGAATGAATGAACTTCCTGAACCTTCCGGGAGCACAAGGCTTATTGTCCTTGCGGTTTCATCTATGACTCCGGTCACATCGGACGAAAGAGTAGAGTTGAGGGAAGACTGAAGCGAGAATGATTTGATCTGTGCCAGACCATCCGCTTTCGGGTCGTTGTTGCAGGAAACTGTTCCGGCAACAACAATCAGCGCAACGCTGAAGAATGTCAAAATCCGTTTCATAATGTTAAACAGGCTGTTTGATAAACCTAAGTTCAAATGGAACATGGATGTCAACGGCTCGGTCAACAGAAATGTCATACGTGAACTGTACAAGGACATGCACACAGGCTTCTTCGACAGTGTGTGGATGGTCGGGGCCAGCAAAAGCGACTGGTGGCTCAGCCGATGGGCCGGGGTGGATCCCGCCACAGGGAGTCCGATGTGGTACACAGTTGACGGAGACCTCACATTCAACTTTTCTTACGACAACAGAGTCCTGCTGCCAGAGTACAGCAAGGAGCCGGATCTAAGTGGAGGCTTGTCCAACACCTTCTCTTTCGGACCTTTCAGCGCAAGAGTGATGATGACATATTCAATCGGAGGCTGGACCCTCACATCCTACACGCAGGATGACGGTCATGACATAATCGGTTTCAACACAGTTGTGGAAGATCTTGACCACTGGAGAAAGCCTGGTGACGTTTCCACCAATCCGAAGTACGTTTACAACAGTTCTAACATGTCCACACTCGGATCGACACGGTTCCTCTACAGCAAAACCAACGTGCAGCTCAAAAACGTCACCTTGACATATGCGTTTCCGAAATCGTTGTGCCGCAAAATTCATCTTTCTGGGGCCACGTTTTCGATTATGGGGGATAATCTTTACTTTTGGTGCCCAGGACAAAGCAAGTCACACAACAGCTACAAGACAATCACCTACTCGATGGGCTTGACACGTTCTGTGTCAGGACAGCTTTCACTTAATTTTTAGAATGTTATGAGCATGAAAAGGAATATTCTTCTGTCAATATCAGCCGCAGCCACATTGGCTTTCTCGTCTTGCTCAGGATTTCTGAACGTTGACAATCTCGGGAAAAGCACCATCGAGAGCTTTTTCTCTGACATTGATGGCATGAAAGCCGCTGGCGTCGGACTTCACAAGACAATTCTGGACTTCTACGACGGGTATTACCTACGCTTCGCCGACATCGGCGGCGACACTCAGACGGCCTCACGAGTTAATTGTGATGAAGCGCTGCTGAGGCTTTACGACTTTGATTACTATGCCGAAGACAATGGTGGATTCCCTTACTCTATATGGAAGAGCGGTTATGCAATCGCCACAAACGCCAACAACATCCTATACTACGGGCAGAAACTTCTTGACAAGTACCCGGAGTATGAGAGCGAGATCAAGACTCATTTCGGCTACGCTTATTTCGCCCGCGCCTTGGCGATTTTCGACCTGTGCAACTGCTACGCAATGCCTTACGGAAGTACGGCAGACGCCTCACATCTGGGTGTTGTGGCGATTGATTATATTCCCGGATTCGATGACAAGCTTTCACGTCACACCATGAAGGAGTGCTACGACAGAGTCATCAAGGACCTGAACTCCTCTCTGAAATGTTTCGGAAACGATGATCTTACAAATCCGAATTACATCTCCGGACTGGCATGCGAGGCTCTGCTGGCAAGGGTTTACCTTTACATGGGAGACTATGCGAACGCGGCGAAATATTCATCAATCGTGATGGATAAAGTTCCGCTTGCCAAGCATGATGAATATGTCGGAATGTTCCGGAAGGCTCAGGAGAATCCAGGAGAAGGAATATTCCGTCTTAACACCTACGACAATGGTACAGGCATGAGATCCTTGTACAATCCGACGGGCAATCAGAAACTTGAACCTGCGTTGGAATTCATGGCGAAATTTGACGAAAACGACGTTCGCAGAGAGCTTTTCACATTCGTTGGAGAGAAAGAGGACGGCGAGCAGTATGCTGGCAAACAGTTCACGACCGTCTGCAAGTATCTGCCAGTTAAAACCGGCGTGTCCGACGAGAAGAACAGACGTTCTGACTTCTTTGTAATTCGTGTCTCGGAAATGTACCTGATCCATGCGGAGGCGCTTTGCAATGGGCAACCACAAGATCTCAGCGCCGCGGCAAAAGACATTAAAGAACTAAGAGCCCGAGCGCTAGGTACGGTTCCCGACAAAATCGCACTCCGCTATACGACTGCCAAGGAGCTGGATTTAATCATTCAGGAAGAAAGAACGAAAGAGTTGTGTTTCGAAGGTCATCGGTTTATGGACATAAAGAGAAGGATGGAGAATGTCACACGCCCGAAGAGCACGACGTCCAACAGAAAATCATTGACCTGGCCGGACATCCACTACGCCCTGCCGATCTGCCAGCTTGAGCTTCAGGCCAACGACTACATGGTGCAGAACGAAGGCTACACCGGACGAAAAACAATCGGAGAATGATGAAAAAGTTTTTAGGAATATTCATGGCCGCTCTTCTGTGCTGCGGCTGCGACTGGCACAAGGATGTCTATTTCGACACCCCTTTCGCCTACATCTTTGACAACGCCGGGGGCTCGTCAGCCACCATCGACAGCCGTTTCGGCAAAGGGGTCGAGAGTGTGCTGACAGAGCTGAAAGTCTCGATCAGCGCCAGTGAGAGCCATTTTACCGAGCCAATCTCGGTTGAGTACGAAGTGATCCTTGGCAATGGACTGAAGGAAGGCATCGACTACAAGATCCAACCTTCGACAGCCAGCCCGCTGACATTCAGTCCGGGGACATACTCTCTGCCGGTCCGGATCATGTGGCTCAAAACGGAGACACCTGACTCGTCCAAAGACAACACCTTGACAATAAAGTTGTCTGGCAGCAGTGTCACAGACATGGAGCTGGGCTATCCCGGCCCTTCCCACAAGGGTCAGACCTATGTGTTCACGAAAATCTAACAATTTTTATTAAACAGCCTGGTTGACAACGTGAATTCCAACCCTTGGTTCTCAATCTCCCCGACATTTCTTGTCACTGATGCATCGGTGATGATCGAGGACACGCGTCCGCTGTAAAGAAGTCCCTTGGTGTACTTGTCGTATGCCTCAACCTCAAGATCTATACGTCCTTTGAGGAATCCCACGTTGATTCCGGCATTGAAAATGTACGTATTCTCCCAGCTCAGACCTGGGTTTGGCGCCGAACTCTGGGTGGCTCCCATGATTCCGCCGTAGTAATCTCCTGAATTGTAAGAATATGATCCATAAGCGGCGCTGGTGTCAACCCTTGAGTTTCCACTGTTGCCGAAAGACGTTTTGATCTTAAGCTTGTCCATCCAAGAAAGGCTGTACCATTTTTCATTGTGGGCGTTCCATGAAAGTCCTACCGATGTGAAATCGCCCCATCTTGAATATGTGCTGAACGAGGAATATCCCTGACGGCGCCATGATGCGGAGATGTAGTACCTGTTGTCGTAGGAATATGTCGCTTGCGCCATGTAGGACAGAGATCTGCTGTTGCTTGCGCTGGATGAGCCTTTGCGGGTGCTCTCCTGCGCATAGTAGACTTCCTTGATGTTGTCATTGGCGAATCCGGCTCCGGTGGCATAGAGACTGCGGTTCTCCTTGTTGACGAACTCGATGCCCGCAAGGGCTCCGACGCTGTGCTTCCCGAATCGTTTGTTGAAGTTGAGGCGGTCGATGTTGTTCCATGTGAACGCATACGCCGCAGACCTCCTGGTGTAGCCGTCTTGTTCCGAACTTTCTGTCAAACCGTCAAGAGTGTGCTTGGAGTAATAGATCATCTCCAGTCCTGAAAGGATGTTTGCCCCACCTTGGACAGTGGCTGTCAATCCGTCCAGTATCTCGTACTTGAGCGAGATGTCTCCGTCTCCTGCTATCGTCCTCTGAGTGTTGTCGTTGTATTTTCTGTCAGCGACCGAACTGTAGACAAACTTGTACATCTTTGGAGAATAGTTGTTGACGTCGCGGCTGTAGTGATTATAAAGTCTCGGGGTCACACCGTCCTCGTCGTAAGGAGAAAAGATAGGGATGACTTTCAATTCATTTCTGGAAACGGAAAGAATGTCGTTCACGTTGTAGGACAGAGAAAGGTTGACATCCGCCGAGAATTTCTTTCCCAATTTGTAGGAACTCCTGTCACGTACGGAAAACCGTTGTTGCTCATTCCCCTTGACCACCGTTTTCTCGTTGTAGTAACTGAGGGAGAGGTAATGTTTTGCCTTCGCGCCTCCGCTGCTCACCGAGACATTGTACTGGGCGTTTGACCCGGTCCCGAAATACACGTCGTACCAGTCGGTGCTTGTCGTGGAGTAGGAGTTGTGCGCGTTGTCCTGGTAAGGGAAGTTGCTCATCGAGTAGCCGGCGTTGGTCCAGGCCTCCTCGGCGAGAGACCACCATTGCTTCGTCGAGCAGAGCCTCAGCAGCGTGGAACGGTCCACCTGCGACACGCCGTACCTTACCGAAGCGTTCACGCGGAGCTTTGAGTCACCGTCTCCGGACTTGGTGGTGACGAGGATTACTCCGTTGGCTCCGTCTGCTCCGTACAGGGCGGTCGTCGCCGCGTCCTTCAGCACGGTCATGGATTCGATGTCGTCAGGATTGATGAAAGACAGAGGGCTGACGCTGTAGCTCATGCCGGATAGTGTGGACGATGTCCTTGTCCCGGTGTAGACCGGCACGCCGTCGATGATCCAGAGCGGTTCCGAGCTGGCGCTCAGCGAAGCGTCTCCGCGCACACGTATCCTGTACTGTGAACGTCCTCCCGTGGAGCCGTCTTTCTCCTCGATAGTCAGACCTGGGACCATCCCGTCCAGCAGATTGTCGATGCGGGCCGCCGGCAGTTTCTCAAGTTTCTTGGAATCAACCTGAAAGGCTGAGCCTGTCATGTCAGACCTCTTTTGTGCCAGACCATAACCTGCGACGATGACCACCTCGTCAATCATGTTGCCGTCGGTGTACATCACGACATCCACAGTCGAACGTTTGCCGACCTTGGCCTCGGCCGGCTTCATTCCAAGATAGGAGAATTCCAGTTCCGTGTTCTCGGAGAGCCCCGGAATAGAGATTGTGTAGCGACCGTCAAGGTCCGTAAGGGCATAGACCTTCTTGGACTGGCCTTTGACGGTCACGGTCGCGCCCGGCAAAGGATTTCCGGCGTCATCCTTGACAACACCGGAAACCTTCTTGGAGTTCTGGCCGTAAAGGGTGATTCCACAAAGGAGAATCGACAGGAATATAACTATACGTTTCATATTTAAAATGCCCTTAATGCTTGAAACAAAATAACTTGTCGCACCATTCATGGTAGTGCGACAAGTTTTAGGTTTTATTTCTTAAGCCGTGAAGTTAGACAAAAAAAACAGAAACACAAACTTTCCGGCGATGAAACGTTGAGTAAAACGATTAAATACGAAAACCTCACCGTCTGGTTCTGTAGGCCTCAAGCGCTTTCTCAAGCACGACGAGTGAACGGGCCAGATCTTCTTTTTTGAGGACGTAGGCCATGCGTACCTGATTCCTGCCAAGTCCCGGGGTGCTGTAGAAACCGGCGGCCGGGGCCATCATCACGGTCTCGCCCGTGAATCCTTCCGGCGTCCCGTCATCCTTGAGACGGAAGTCGGTCAGACACCATGAGCAGAAGTCCTCGGCATTCTCCACCGGAAGCGATGCCACGGTGTAGAACGCTCCGTTAGGCATAGGGGAGTACACTCCCGGAATCCTGTTCAGGCCGGCGATGAAAAAGTCGCGGCGGGCGAGATATTCATCAAAGCATGCTTTTGAATATTCCTCCGTCCCATCTATCGAGGCTTCGGCCACGATCTGCCCGAGAAGCGGCGGGCTGAGTCGCGCCTGGCAGAACTTCATGACGGTACGCATGACCTCGGCGTTGTGGCTGACGATCATTCCGATTCTTGTGCCGCATTCGGAGTACCTCTTGGACACGGAGTCGATCACGATGACGTTCTTCTCGATGCCTTCAAGGTTGAGGGCTGAGAGATAAGGTGCGTCCGTGTAACGGAACTCACGGTAAACCTCGTCGGAGAAAAGATAGAGGTCGTGGTCTCGGACGATGTCGCGGAGCCTGTAGAGTTCTTCCTCTGAATAGAGGTAGCCGGTGGGGTTGTTGGGATTGCAGATGAGGATAGCCTTGGTCTTTTCAGTGATCGCTTTCTCGAAATCCTCCACTGACGGGAGGGCGAATCCCTCCTCGATCCTGGAGGTGACTGTCTTTACCGTGATTCCGGCGGTGACGGCAAAGGAGATGTAGTTGGCGTATCCGGGTTCTGTCATGATGATCTCGTCACCAGGATTCAGGCATGTGAGAAATGTCAGGAGCAGGGCCTCTGAACCTCCGGTCGTCACGATGATCTCATTGTCAGTGACATTGATCCCGAACCTGCTGTAGTAGCCGACGAGTTTGTCCCTCAGGGATCTTAACCCTTGGCTTGGACTGTATTCCAGAGTCGTGCGGGTTATTGTTTTCAGAGAATCCAGCGCCTTCTGCGGAGTAGGAAGGTCCGGCTGTCCTATGTTGAGGTGATAAACCTTTACCCCTTCAGCTTTTGCCGAGTCAGAAAACGGGGTCAGCTTTCTGATTGGCGATGCGGGGATTTCCTCTCCGCGTTTAGAAATCTTAGGCATATTAATCATGTGTTTGCCCAAATTTAAGAAAAATGTGGCTATCTTAGCGGAGTTGATTCAATTTTTTTAGATGAGTGCCCGAATTCTTGTTGTCGATGACGAAGAGGACATCTGTGCGATCCTCAAATTCAACCTTTCCAAGGAAGGGTACGATGTCGTGACCGCCAATTCCGCCGAGGAAGCCTTGGCGTTGGATGCCGCATCGTTCAACCTGCTGCTTTTGGATGTGATGATGGGCGGCATGTCCGGCTTTGAACTTACACGGAGGCTTAAGTCTGATCAGGAAACGGCCGGGATACCGGTGATCTTCATAACCGCTCGCGACACCGAGGATGACGCGGTCGAAGGGCTGGATCTGGGAGCGGATGACTACATCTCCAAGCCGTTCTCCATAAGGGAAGTGATCTCACGTGTAAGGGCGGTGCTGAGACGGACGGCCACAAAGGCGGATGCCGGCACGGGCATATTCATAGATGATGAGAAAAAGGTCGTGACGATGGACGGCGTGGCGGTGTCATTGACCAGGATTGAATATGAGATATTCAAACTCTTGTTCACCAATAAGGGAAAGGTTTTTCCGCGCGAGGAGATTCTTTCCAAGGTGTGGCCTGACGACGTGATTGTCACGGACAGGACGGTAGATGTCAACATCACCCGGCTGCGCAAGAAGATCGGGGAATATGGCGACAAGATAGTCTCGCGCCACGGGTTCGGCTACCTTTACGAAGAGAGATGACGGTAATATTATCAACAGTCATTGCCCTGCTTGTCCTCGCGTTGGTCACGATGCGGGGACGGTATGTTCATCTAAAGGATTCCATCGAGAAGGGGAAGATGAGCATGTACGACAAACTGCGTGACAGTGAGGAGGACAAGACCCGCCTGAAGAGGCAGCTGACGCAGAATGTGGCCCATGAGCTGAAGACTCCGGTCAGCAGCATCCAGGGCTACCTTGAGACGATCGTGTCCAATCCTGACATTGACGCGGAGACAAAAGACCGGTTCATCCAGCGGTGCTATGCGCAGAGCCGACGCCTGTCAAGCCTTTTGGCTGACATCTCAACCCTTAACAAACTGGATGACGCTCCTCAAGGCTATGAGTTTGAGAGAGTGAATATTCCGGAACTGCTTCAGTCCATCCAGAGGGACGTGTCCATGCAGATGGAAGCGAATCACGTGACGTTCAGGGCTTTGGTTGAGCCGGGAGTGGAGGTGGACGGCAACCCTTCGCTGCTGTATTCAATCTTTAGAAACCTGACGGACAATTCGATAGCTTATGGAGGCGAGGGGGTGACAATCACTGTGCAAGTCCTGTCCGAAGACCCGGATTTCTACACGTTCAGTTTCTCGGACAACGGTTCTGGAGTCGCGCCCGAGCATATTCCTCATCTGTTCGAAAGGTTCTACCGTATTGACAAGGGACGCTCCCGCAAGATGGGAGGAACAGGCCTCGGTCTTGCGATCGTCAAGAATTCCGTGCTGCTTCACCGTGGCGCCATTTCCGTCCGGATCGGTGCCGCCGGCGGACTGGAGTTCATGTTCACATTGCCTAAGGCTGAGTAGGCCGCTTCCGGATACGCGAAATCTGGAATGTCTTGTTTGTGAGTGCGGGAAAAAATGCTTATCTTGCAATGCTTCTTAAACTTAAGTATTAGATTTTGATTATTTATTAACAGGCGAAAGCCACCCAAACCCTATTTTATGAAAAGATTTCTTGTTATCCTTGCCGCGTGCTCGCTGATGGCGGCGGTTGTTTCGTGTGAATATGACTCGCCGGACATCAGATTCCAGCAGACCACAACAATCACGAATGACTACAGTGAGGTCGTGAAGGCCCTTCAGGACCAGACACTGGCTCTCTCGAAAAAAATGGAACTCATGGAGGACGCCATGAAGAGCCAGACAATGACCATCTCTGAAAAGATGAATCTTCTTGATGAGGCCTTGAGGAACCTATCCTTGACCCTTTCCCAGAAAATGGAACTCTTGACAAAGGCCTATGAGAACGGAGTCCTGAAGTACGAGGAAATGACCGGCAAACTGATCGGCGAGATTAATTCCATGAATATATCCACGGCGGAGAAACTTGACGCTGTCAAGAAGGCCATCGAGGCTCAGTCTTCCGACCTTGGCGCCAAGCTTGACTTGATAGGGAAGGCTCTCGCTCTTATCGAGAAGACCGCCGGTGAGGGCTTTGACAGCAACGTTCAGGCTTTGGCTCTTGTGAAGGCGGCGATAGAGTCGCTTTCCGGGTCGCTGGAGGAGAAGCTCGCGGCCGTTGAGAAGGCTGTGAAGGACCAGACGACGGATCTTAGCGCGAAACTGGCGCTGATCGAGGGCACGGTCAAGGCGGGTCTTGCCGACAATGCGAAGGCTATAGACCTTGTCAAGGATGCCATCGGCTCGCTTCAGGGTTCTCTGGAGGAGAAACTTGCGGCCGTCGAGAAGGCGGTGAAAGACCAGACGACAGATTTGAGTGCCAAACTTGCGCTTATTGAAGGTGCGGTTAATTCTGGTCTTGTCGGAGATGACAGCACGCTCGGCCTTGTTAGGAAGGCGATAGAGGCTTTGAACGCGACAGCCGGGACAGCCAACGACAAACTGGATGCGATCGAGGATGCGATTGGTTCCGGGCTTTCCGGCCTCACCACGAAAATGGAAGCCATCCGGGAGGTGTTGGCCAAAGGACTGATCAATATTACCGAGAAGCAGGACTTGATCCTGACAGCGCTCAACAGTGCATCGACATACCATTTCACTGATGATGAACTTCTTGAGACTGGTAACGATTACTTGCTGGTTGACGCCGCTTTCTGGAATGCCAATCACGAGAACTATGAGGTGACAAGGGTACTTAAGGAGTTGATTAAGTTATCTTTGCCACATAAATATAAGTTTTGGTGGCAACAAGCTTCCGGTAAGTACGCATTCTCGGGCTCCGAGCCCACAAGTTTTTATGGACCTCTTTGGTCGGAAGGTGGAATTCTGAGTGGCATCGTTGGCTCATCTGGGGTGATTCTTGCGGCTGACCTTGGGTGGACAGGTCCTTCTCCTTCTTATGATGAAAAGAATGGCCATACGTGTTACTATCTTAAGAAAGTCCATAAAAGTTGTTACTATTACTTCCATGTGAAAGTAGGCGACAGGGCTGACGGCAAGAGACTTAAAGTGAAGGATATGAGTGGTCGTGATGCATTCAATGTACGCCCATATACGGATGGAAAATATCTTGACTATGAGCATTGGACGGAAGCGGTGAAATCCACTACAGGGGTTTGGGGCTTTAATAATTTGAAGTATTTAGCGAGTATTGTCCCGGATAATTCCGTGAATTTTATATTAGTCGAGGATAATTAATACCATTCGCTCCTTATGAAAAGATATTTGTCAATCATAATATTGGCGTTGTCCTCAGGCCTTTTCGCCGACATAGGGGCGCAGGAGCGGGGGAGTGCGGCCTACCGAACCTCCACCTGGAGCCTCTATGCGGAGGGCGGCGCCACGATGGTGCACGGGCTGGGAATGTCAAGCGTGGACGCTCCACCGGGTATGAATATCTTCCCGGAGATAGGAGCCGGTGTCTCGTTCAACATCCGTCCTTGGATCCGGCTTGGCTTGAACTACGATTTCTCGAAATATGCCCGTGAGCAGCGGTTCTCCGAGTTCCGGCCTCTGGGTGTTCCAACCGGTGATGGAACGCTTTCAGAGCAATACGGTGGCCTTGCATATTCAAAGATGTGGACTCATTATCATGCGGCTGACGCCGCTGTAGAGTTCAATTTGATGGAATTTTGGCGGAATCGTGAGGACAAGCGCTTCAACCTTTATGCGGGAGCCGGTTTCGGCTGGCTCTTCGCCAAAGGGAACACTTATGACATCACGATGGGACATGAGCGCTGGAGCGGGTCGTACAAGGAGACGATCAACACTTGGCTGGACGCGGTGAACTCCAGGCATAAGTACGATGTCGGTTATGTTCCGATGCTGCTGTCCGCCGAGTTTGACGTGAGTCCCGTGGTGACTGTGGGCATTCAGGGCAACTACAAGCGGCTTTTCAGTCGCGATAACGCTCCCAAAGGAATCGGTACTGCCTCTGTTGTCTTGAGACTGAATATTTTAGGCTCAAAATCCGGCTACAGGAGCACCGGGCGCAAGTTGCGTGAATCCGAGCTTGCCTTGGCCGCGATGACCGTGGCCGGGGAGGCGGCCAAGGCGGACTGTGAGGCTTCCGGCAAAGCCAAGGATGAGGCTCTCGCATCTGCCAAGACCGAGAACGCCGCGCTGAAGTCCCGGGTGGAGGCCCTTGAGAAAGAAAACGCTGAGCTTAAGGCGCGCCGCACCAATGAGGTTCTTCAGGATCTTACCGTTCAGTTCTCCAATGACAGTTTCAAGCTCAGCGCTGCCGCAAAGACTGATCTTGAAGCTTTCGCCGGACGGCTTAAGTCCACGGAGGGCGTTGAGCTTGTTGTTGTCGGAGAGGCTTCCGCCACCGGAGGCAGCGGACATAACCAGCGGCTCAGCGAGCTTCGTATTGAGACTGTGCTGGATTACCTGCGGAAGCAGGGCGTAGATTGCAGCCGTGCCCTCCGCCAGCCTCTCGGCGATTCCGCCGGTGACGCCTCCGACTCTGCCCGCCGTGCGACAATCCTTGTTGTCTCCCGTGGAGAATAAGTGGTTAATAATCAGCAAATTGAAAAGATGTCCTCCTGCCCATAACGGGTAGGAGGACATTAGCTTAATATTAAGATATTCAGATAGTTATCTTCCACTGTGGAACGGGGTGGGGGGAATGGTGGTGCGGCAAACCTTGGCCATCCACGGCTATTAGCGGGAGGGATCTTAGTCTATTAGCGGGAGGGATCCAGCCATAGGCTGGGAGAGACGGAGCGTAAAGCGCGTAGGGTTTGCCGTGCCACCATACCCTGCTCACTACTCCCGGAAGCCTTTGGAGGCGCGGAGGAGGTGGCGGAGGGAACTGGTGAGCTCGCGGGTCTCCTGCAGGAGGTTCAGGTAGAGGTAGGCGACGGTGATGTTCTCTTTGGAGGACTGCATCCGCTGCATCTGGGCCTCACGGGCCTTCTCAAGACAATCCTTCAGCTCCTCAGCCTCACGGCGGACCTCATCAACCTCGTCGTAGGAATCGGTCTGGAGAATCTTCTCGGTGCGTCTCAGGAGGAACAGTACCGTGTCCCTCAATGGGATATATTCCTTGACCTGCTCTTTGCTCAGCGGCACGAAGTTGTTGTCCACGTGTTCCTCACAAGGGTCGGCGATGCGCCTCAGGCAGTAGAGTATCTCCTCGCAGGAGTTCCTGCCGAGATGGAACCATGTGTTCTTCTCCATGGCGACCTCCGGGTCAATTTTACGGAACCCGATCATCTCCTTACGTCTGCTGTTCT
>OIZT01000716.1_pt1 | contig 18579 bp, 17 predicted proteins | sample 1588611 | NCBI WGS metagenome assembly OIZT01 (sample SAMN03283278) | human gut metagenome | biome: human-associated habitat; material: feces | host: Homo sapiens | place: Peru | collected 2012
ATGAAAGCCCGCCATATTGTAAAGCGTGGTATTTTTCTCGGCATCATACTCTTGGGGCGCTTGCACGGCTTGTTCCGGCGATTGCGTTTCCTCTTTCTTTTTGCTTTTTTTCTTGGCCGGGGCCGTATAGCTAATGTTAAATTTAATATCGTTCGGCAGGTTAAAAAGTTCCCGCAGTTGTTTGTAATTTGTTTTTTGAGTGGAAAAGCATTTTTCCAAGGCCAAAGCGCGTTGGGCGGCGCTTAAAGCGTGGCTTTGGCCGTCTTCTTCTAAATAAATGTGATTGATTTTGCAAAGCGCCGCGAACAGTTCAGCCGTATAGGCATTTTTCGGGGCCCGCGGTTCGGTGGGTTCCAATGTGCAAAATCCGGGGTCACTCGGTTGGAGTGGATTTTGCAGAAAGGCTATTTTGCAAAATTGGGTTTCAAATTCCTGGGAAAGCGCATTAACCCCCTTTGCCCGTTGTGCTTGTAAAATAAGGTGTACTTCTTCTTCCAGTAAAGTGCGGGCAACGGAATGGCTATAACTGCCGTCTTTATTGCGTTTGGGTTCAGTGGCCGGAAGATGGAAAAGCAGTTCGCCAATTGTGCGGAAGTGGGATTCTTGGAGCTTTTTTTGCATTTCCTCCACCCCTTTTAATAATTTTCCGGCTTCACCCGTAAGTTTTTCACTTTTGCGCATAGAACGGAAACCCCGCCGCTTGGCAATATGCAACAAAGCGCGGCATATATCCACCATGGAACAGGGGTTATCCAACGCGCGTGCGCGGATTTCCCAAACGCTGGGGATGGGTTGGCCTTCAGGCGTGGCTTGATATAGCGTTTTGAAGTCTTGTTTGGAAAGTAAATCCAATTCCTGCGGGGAAAGCAAATTAAAATCTAAAAATAATTGTTTTATGGCTTTAATGCGCATAACTTTGCGGCGTAAAATGCGCCGTACGGAGCGCGCGGCCCGGCGCGGAGCGGCTAAAGAGTTTCCGTCCGGGCTTTCAGCTACATCAAAAATGCGTACGCCGGAAGCAAGAATATCTCCGTTCACAAAATTTTCATCATCTATATTTACTACGGCATATCCTAAAGAGGCAATCCCCATATCTATTCCTAAAATTTTATTCATAGTAAAACCCCTTATTTTTATGATTTGACAACTGATATATTTGTATTATACAATAAACCTATCAGTAAGCTACTGTAATAAGTGCAATCGCAAGGCTCTGTTCTTGAACATCCTTTATTTATAACTCCGGCCAAGTGCCCGGAGTTTTTTGTTTTTTAGAAACCCTCCGGCTATGCCGGGGGGCTACTCAGGTTTACCGTTGGGAAATAAAAGCTCCTTGTGTTAAACTTAAATTACCTACTACATATTTCCGTTTGGTTATCTTGGCGGCTAATTGCCGGATAGCCAACCATCGGGCCGCCACATTGTATTCAACGCTTTTTATTTAGTATAGTTAAAAATATATACTTTTATCAGGACTTTTTATGGATAACGCCACCAAACAAAAACTCTGGAAAACCGCCGACCAACTCCGCTCCAATATGGATGCCGCCGAATATAAACACGTTGTACTCGGCCTTATCTTTTTGAAATACATTTCGGATTCTTTCTCTGCCTTGCGCAACAAAATGCAAGAGGACGATTACTACAAGAATAATCCGCAATACATTGACGAGGACATGCGCGACTACTGCACCGAGCACAACGCATTTTGGGTTCCTAACGAGGCCCGCTGGGAATTTTTGCGCGATAACGCGCCGCAGCCCAACATTGGCAAACTCATTGACGACGCCATGTTATCCATTGAAAAAGAAAACCCTAAACTTAAAAACATTTTGAACAAAAACTATGCCCGCCTTTCCTTACCGCAAGGCCGCTTGGCGGATTTAATTAACACCATTTCCACCATTGGCTTTGAAAACGGCCAAACCGCGCCGGATGCTCTGGGCGAAGTGTACGAATACTTTTTAGGTATGTTTGCGGATGCGGAAGGCAAGCGCGGCGGCCAATTCTACACAGCGGCTTCTGTGGTTAAAACAATGGTGGCTATCATGGCCCCGACCGAAAACCACAAGGTCTATGACCCTTGTTGTGGCTCGGGCGGTATGTTCGTACAGAGCGAACGCTTCGTCCAACTCCACCAAGGCACAGGCAACCTGTCTATTTACGGGCAAGAAAGCAACCCGACAACTTGGCGTTTAGCCGCTATGAATTTGGCTATTCGCGGCATTGAGTTTAATTTAGGGCAAGAGCCGGCTGATACATTTCATAACGACCAACACCCCAATTTACGCGCCGATTATATTTTGGCAAACCCGCCGTTTAACATTTCCGATTGGGGCGGCGAGAAGCTGACCAAAGACCCGCGTTGGCAATACGGTATTCCGCCTGCGGGTAATGCTAACTACGCGTGGATTCAGCACATGCTCTCGCACCTGGCTCCCACAGGTGTAATGGGGACGGTACTTGCCAACGGCTCTATGAGTTCCAATACCGGCGGCGAAGGAGAAATCCGCCAACGTTTACTGGAAAATGATTTAGTGGAATGTATGGTGGCTTTACCGGGGCAGTTATTTTTTAATACGCAAATTCCGGTGTGTTTATGGTTCTTGCGCAAGCAGAAAAAACGCAAAGGCGAAGTGCTATTTATTGATGCCCGCAACTTGGGCTTTATGGCCGATAGAACACGCCGTGAATTTACAGATGCGGATATTGCTAAAATAGCCGATACTTACCACGCTTGGCGCGGTGATGAATTTGCACCCTGTGCAGAGGAAAACGGCGCTGATAGCTCCCCCTTACCCGCTTGCGGCGTACTTTCCCCGCAAGGGGGACAGAAAACGGCGGGGTGTTGTGAATCTTCCCCCCATGCGGGGGAAGTGGCTGATAAGCCGATGGGGGGGACAAAACAAATCCTACAAAAGAAACCCTATGCCGATATTAAGGGCTTTTGTAAATCCGCCACGTTGGACGAAATCAAAGCCAACGATTACGTCCTCACTCCCGGCCGCTATGTAGGCGTAGCGGAAACCCACGAAGACGACGAAGCATTTTCCGCCAAAATGGCGCGCCTGACAGCGGAGTTGACGAAACAAATGACAGAAAGCGCGAAACTGGACGCGAAAATAAAAGAGAATTTGGAAAAAATAATATGATAAACATTGTACCTAATTTTGAATTGTTAGGAATTAATTCTGCCTTACAAACCCAAAATAATATATTGCAAACAATATCAACCATTTTGTCTGGTATTAGTAATGATGCGTCTTCGTGGTGTGCTTTAGCTACATCTATAATTATTGGCGTAGCCTCAATAATTATTGCTTATTTGAATATTAAAAATCAGACTCGAAATACAACTTTCCAATTAGAACAGCAACAGAAACATTTTGAAGAGCAGTTAAGAGAACAACGGAATGAATGGGAGTGTAGTGGTTTTGTTAAATACGAGAATGAAATTTTATTAAATATGTATCGAGTATTAAGTGACAATATATCTAATTTTTTGCTGTTGATTTCTCTGTGTGCGGTGACAATTCAAGACAGTTCTATGCGTGAGATTTGGGTGACGAAAGATTTGTTTGTTTCTATAAATCAATATATTGTTGAAATAGGTAAATTTTGCGAAAAACATATTGCTGTTTTTAAAAAGAACAAGCTTGAAGTTTATTTGCATTCATTGGTAGGGCTGGATGAAATACGAAGAGAATTAAAAACTCAATTTATAAAAGATATTGAAAGAGTTGATTTAAAGTTAATAAATAAGAATCTAATTCATATTCTAAACGCTTATAATTTTCATCATATTACTTCTCATCCTGTGGATCGGATTAAATATACATCTGTTTCTGAAGCATTAAAGGCTTTATATGATATTAGATTTAATTTGTTAGTCATAAAAGCTTTTTTAGATGAAAAAATTATGTGTAAAAAAGATATTAATATTGCCAAAATAGAGTCTGATATTAAAAAATCTTTCAATATTTCTCCTAGCTATCAGCCAGGTGATTTAGATATTGTACGGGAAATAGATGACGAGGATTTCTCTTTGTCTTAGTTAAGGCTCTTACAAGGTCGATAATATGCATTTTAAACTTTCTGACATTTTAACACTTGTTGGCGGTGGAACACCTAAAACTTCAAATCCGCAGTTTTGGGGCGGGGATATTCCATGGCTTTCTGTGGTAGATTTTAATAATGATAATCGCTATGTATCTATAACAGAAAAATTTATTACCCAAGCAGGAGTAGAGAATAGCTCTACTAAAATATTACCTAAGGGGGCTCTTATTTTATCCGCTCGTGGTACAGTTGGAGCCTTGGCTCAATTATCAAAACCAATGGCTTTTAATCAGTCCTGCTATGGTATAGTAGCGAAAGAATGTACCACAAACGATTTTCTATATTACTTGTTAAAAAATATTGTTCACGACTTACAAGTTAAAGGGCATGGCTCCGTATTTAATACTATTACTAGAGACACTTTTGACACAATAGAAATATCTTTACCACCCCTAGACGAGCAGAAGCGAATAGCGGAGTTTTTAGGGGCGTTTGACGATAAAATAGAATTACTGCAAAAGCAGAATAAAACGCTGGAAGATATGGCAAAGGCCACTTTTAAAAGTTGGTTTGTGGATTTTGACGTTGTCCGTGCCAAAGCCGCATTAGCCACCAGCCGTAATCTGTCCCCCTTGCGGGGAAAGTGCCACAACGTGGCAAAAGGGGGGCCAAATAAGCCAAATTCCTCTTGTGCTCTTGTATCTACACATCAAATATATGCTAAAAGTGTAAAAAATTTAGTGCGGGCTATGCGCCAAAATTTAACTCCGCAAGAGGTAAAATTGTGGCAATACCTGCGTAAAGAACAACTGGGCGTTAAGTTTCGCCGGCAGTTCCCTATTGATAGTAAATATATAGCAGATTTTGCCTGCCTAGAAAAGAAGTTAATTATTGAGTTGGATGGCACGCAACACGCAGAAAATCAGCACGATAAGGAACGAACCCTTTATTTAGAAGATAATGGTTTTACTGTTTTGCGGTTTTGGAACAATGAAATTGATAAAAATTTAATAGGGTGCTTGGAAAGAATAAGGGAGTTGTTAAATCGGCCCCCATTACCCGCTTATGAGGAAAACGGCGCTGATAACACCCCCTTACCCGCCTACGGCGTACTTTCCCCGCAAGGGGGACAGATAACCGGCGAGGCCGACATCATGCGTGAGTATCACTTAACCGATGACCTTTACGATTTATTCCCGTCCAGTTTTGCTGATTCCCCGCTTGGCCCCATCCCCTCCGGCTGGGAAGTGAAACCACTTTCTAAAATTGCGGTGTTGACTATGGGCCAATCCCCAGCGGGCACTACTTACAACGAAACAGGAGAAGGGCTCCCGTTTTATCAAGGACGTACAGACTTTGCTTTCCGTTTCCCTAAAAAACGAATGTATTGTTCAGCACCGACTCGTATTGCCGAAAAAGGGGATATCTTAATAAGTGTTCGTGCGCCAGTAGGAGACCTAAATATGGCTAACGAAACTTGTTGTATCGGTCGCGGAGTGGCAAGTATTCGTTCGAATATTTCAAAAGACTCGTTTTTGTATTACGCTATGCTAAGTGCCCAAACACAGTTTGATGTATTTAATACTGAAGGAACAGTTTTTGGCTCTATAAATCGTAAGGATTTATCATCTTTTTCTATTTTAACACCGATTGAACAACTAGTAAAAGAATTTAATAACATTATCGGAAATTTTGATTTAAAAATCGAAGAAAACTTAAAACAAATACAAACATTGACGGAGTTGCGCGACACGCTTTTACCGCGTCTCATCTCCGGTAAAATAGAGGTGTGAAAATATGGTTAAGGATGATGAAAAATTGGATATTTTGGCAACAATGGCATATTTTGCATCTGTCAAAAAATATGCAATTCAGCAAATGCTTCAAATTAAAAAACCATTATCCAACGATGATTCGTGCCGAATGAATATTTTTTACGGTGCTTATTTTACTTATTTAGTTGGTTTAATAGACTACCTCATCAAAGACAAAGAATTATTAACCCAAACAGAAGTAGAAAATGTTTTGGGAGGAACGAATAATTATTTTTATGTCCGGAATCTGAGAAATGCCATAATCCATCGCGGAGAAGAAATCGCAAACAGAGGCGTTGAAATAGCTAGTAAACCTGGACTTATTTCTCCAATGAGCCCCGTTGTAGTGGCTGACCCTAGGAATAAGGAAAATTATTCTAGATTTACAAATAACTTGTTACAAACAGTTATAATTTGTGAACGATTAAACTCCTTATTTCTTAACATTATCACTAACAACGATTTGACAAACTATCCAGATGAAACAGAAGAAACATTTAAGAAAGAACATGAAGAAGATCCTTATCTTCCATCGTATGTCAAAACCCCAGAGATGATAAAAGTATCGTGGCAAGTTTATCAATCTCAAGTTAAGGAATTACATAAAAGTAATGTGAAATTTAAATTATCATATTTCAATACGGAATATCTATTTTGTTCTTAATAAACGAACAAGATCTTGAAAATTATTGTTTGCAGTATTTTGGGCGGGATAAGGGTATAATATAGTATGGCTTATATATTTATGGATGAAAGTGGTTGCTTGGGTTTTGATTTTACCAAACCCAAAACATCCCAAAATTTTATCATTACATTTTTACTGGCAAATAACGATAAGATTTTAGATAAAGTCGTTAATAAGACATTCCGTTCTATTGCCCCCAAAAAGCGCCGTAATCACGCAGGCACATTGCATTGTAATAAAGAAGATAATAAAACACGGACAAAATTGTTTTCTTTTTTGAAAGATAAAGACGTTTCCGTAATGGTTATATCCTTGAATAAACATAAAGTGTATACTCGGTTGCAAGACGAGAAAACTATTTTGTATAACTATATAACAAATATTTTATTAAATAGATTGGCAAGTAAAAAACTATTGCCGCTTAAAGATAAAATTACATTGGTTGCTTCCCGGCGGGAAACAAACCGTTTTTTGAATGAAAATTTTAAGCACTATTTAGAAACACAAATTTCTAATACGCATAATGTTTTATTGGATGTAATTGTACGTCCGGCCTCTGCTGTGAAAGGTTTGCAGGTGGTGGATTTTTTATCGTGGGCTATATTTCGCAAATATGAACACGGGGACGATTATTTTTATAATATGATTAAAAATTTAATTATAGAGGAACGTTCTTTATTTAGTTAAAAAGGAAAAAAATAAGCGAAGAACCTTAAAAACATTTTAGGTTTTAACCTTGAGGAACCATTCGGAGCCCCTTTTTTAAGGAAATTACCTTCGCTAATATTAGTATCGCAATTTTTATTATTTTTGTCAAGAGTTGCCATTTTTTATGCAAATTAACGAGAACTATTTGGAATTAGCGTGTATGGAATACTTTCGGCAAATCGGCTATCAAACTGTGTTTGGGCCGGATATTTTGCCCGAAGGTGTTAATCCGTTGCGGGGGGATGTTCGCCAAGTTATTTTGCCGCAAAACGTCAAAAACGCGCTTGTCTGCTTAAATCCGGGCGTGCCGCAAGCGGTACTGGACGAGGCATACCAACTGCTAGCCAATCCGTCCGAAGCCTCGTTAATCGCCCGGAACGAAACCATTTATCATTACCTTACAGACAGCATTAAAATCTGCCACAAAACCGCTACGGGCGAAGATACGGCCACCGATGTAAAAATTGTGGATTTTAACAACCCCGCAAATAACGAATTTCTAGCCGTCAACCAATTTGCTGTTCAAGGCCCCGTCAACTTGCGTCGCCCGGATATTGTGGTGTTTTTGAATGGTCTGCCTATTGCCGTAGCGGAACTAAAAAACCCGTCTAATGAAAAAACGGATGTTTCGGCCGCGTATAACCAAATCCAAACCTATAAAACGGATATCCCCGATTTGTTCAATTATAATTTAGCGTGTATTTTGTCCGACGGTGTAGTGGCGCGGATTGGCTCACTTTCTGCCAATGAAGAGCGTTATATGCCGTGGCGCACCTTACACGGAGAAAAACGCACCCAAGAAACCGAACACGAAGCCGAAATTTTAATCAAAGGTTTTTTTGACAAAGCCCAATTATTGGATTTTTTGCAATACTTTGTGGTGTTTGAAGCCGATAAGTCCAAAACGATTAAAAAGATTGCGGGCTACCACCAGTTTTTTGCAGGGCGCAAGACGGTAGAAAGTGTTTTGCGTGCCTTAAATGCGCATAGCAACAAAGGCGGCGTGGTGTGGCACACTACCGGCTCGGGCAAGAGTTTATCTATGGTATGTATTGCGCACAAAATTATGCGCTCGCCCGCTATGAAAAACCCCACGATTGTGATGGTGACCGACCGCAACGAACTAGACACCCAACTTTTTAACACGTTTGCCCAATGTGTGCCCGAACTGGCCCCTGTGGCCGCCGAAAGCCGCGAAACATTACAAACACTCCTTAAAAATAAACCGAGCGGCGGCGTGATTTTTACCACCATGCAGAAATTCTTGCCGGAAAACGGCGCGGATACCTACCCAATGCTTTCGGACCGTTCTAACATTGTGGTTATTTCCGACGAGGCCCACCGCACCCAATATGGTTTTGGGGCTAATTTCAAAACAGGTAAACTTAAATACGGCTATGCCAAATACTTGCGTGACGGACTGCCCAATGCGTGCTTTGTAGGTTTTACGGGAACGCCGGTATCCGAAGGGGACCGGGATACGCAGGCCGTGTTTGGCGAATATGTAGATATATATGATATGCAAGACGCCATCCGCGACGGCGCCACCGTGCCGATTTATTACGAAGCACGGCATATCCAACTAAATACGCGCGAGGCCATCCTGCAACATTTAGACGAAAAAGCCGCCCAGCTCATGAAAGATATGGATGATAACGAGAAAGCGCAGGCTGAGTGGATTACCGTTGAAAAACTGGCCGGACTGCCGGAACGGCTTGAATTATTGGCCGCTGACATTGTGGCGCATTTTGAAAAGCGGCTTAAATCGTTAGACGGCAAAGGTATGATTGTGTGTATGAGCCGCAAAATTGCCGTGGACTTGTACGACCAAATTGTTAAAATCCGCCCTGAGTGGCACTCGGACGACCCGAAAAAAGGGTTTATCAAAGTAATTATGACAGGCAGTGCCGCTGACCCCGCCAATTTTCAACCGCATATTTACAACGATGCCGTAAAAACCGAAATTGAAAACCGCATGAAAGACCCCAACGACCCCATGAAATTGGTAATTGTGTGCGATATGTGGCTGACGGGATTTGATGTGCCCAGTTTGCACACGATGTATATGGATAAACCTATCCGCGCCCATAACTTGATACAGGCCATTAGCCGCGTAAACCGCGTGTTTACAGGCAAAACGGCAGGGCTTGTGGTGGATTATATCGGTATGGCGCGTGAATTGGAACAAGCGGTGCGTGATTATACCCAAGGCGGTGGACGCGGGGATGTGGCGGCGGATATTAAACGCGCTTATGAACTGTTGCAGTCTTATATGGATGTTTGCCGTGCGTTTTTGAAAGGGTTTGATTACAGCCATTTTGAGACGGAGGCATACGATTTAGTGCCGCTTGCTTGGGATTATATTTTGGCGCATGCTTCCAATCGGGAAACGGCTCAAAAAGATTTTTGTGATAATGTGCTCGCTGCTCAAAAAGCATACGGTTTGTGCCAAAGTTTGCCGGAAGCCGCAAAACTGACGGATGAGTTAGCATTCTTTGGGCTTATTCGTTCGGCTATGAATAAGAAAATAAATACAGCACACAAATTAAAAGATTGGAAATCTATATTAGACACATTAGTTTCCCAAGCTGTGATTACCGCAAAGCCGATTGATATTTTTGAAGCCGCAGGAATGGATAAACCGAATTTATCACTTGTGGATGAGCAATTTTTAGACAAAATAAAACAAATGCCGCAAAAGAACTTGGCGGCAGAATTGCTTAAACGATTGTTGGAGGGGAAAATTAAGAGCCAGTTTAAGTTAAACTTGCCGCAACTACGCAAATTTTCGGAAAAACTAAAGGAAACGGTTAATAAGTATAATAACGGTTCTTTGCAGACTAGCCAAGTGATTGAAGAATTGCTTACCTTGGCCAAAGAGATGAATGCGGCCGTAAAACAGGGCGAAGATTTGGGCCTTTCCGAGAAAGAATTGGCATTTTATAACGCACTAGAAGAGAATGAATCGGCCGTGCGGGAACTAGGGGATGATGTGCTAAAACAAATCGCACAGGAATTGACCAATTACCTGCGCAAATCCGTAAAGGTGGATTGGAGCAAGCGCGAGAGCGTGAAAGCCCAAATTATGCTTCACGTTAAGCGTATTTTGCGTAAGTACAACTATCCTCCGGACCAGCGGCAAGCCGCCACAGAGCGTGTTTTAGAGCAGGCAGAATTGATTAGTGATGAGTTGGTAAAATAAGAATGCAAAAAGGTATTTGTAGGTACTGTGGGCAAGAAGTCTGGCTGATTGATTCTCATATTATTCCAAAGTCATTCTATTTGCTAAAACAGTGGGGACAGTGCGTGGGCATTGATGCTAAGCAAATACTCCTAGATAAAGTTCACAGTCAAAATGGGTTTAAAGAACCATTACTTTGTAAGGTTTGCGACAATAAATTGGGGTATTTAGATAACTGCGCCTATCAATTTTTATTCCATGATGTTCCACGAGCGGAGCGTTGCCAGGATGGACTTTTGGAGTTTTTACTCTTAAAGCCCCGAGACTTTAACTATAATAATATCAGACGCTTTTTTGTTTCTTTACTTTGGCGGGCATCCATTTCTTCCAAAATTCCCTCTTTTTTGTAGCCTTCGTAATAATAAGACTGTTCTATTCCCTTAAAAATAACTTCGCGGTCGTCGGTTTTGTCGGTCAAATTCGACTCTAAAAGGGCTCGTAATTCCAAACCATTAATCGGGCTGCGTTCTATTATCTGGTGGGTTTGCATACATTTATTTTAACAAAAAATCCGCTAAGTGCATGATTTCTATGCCGTTAATATTTCCCACGGCAAGTTTATCAAGCGTAATAACATATTTGGGGTAATTATCCTCTATGGCCAGTAAATTATCGGTTTCCCGCGTGGAGTCTGGGGGAAAATTAACACGAACCTGTATATAGAGCTTTTCATTTTGCTTTTGGGCAATAAAATCTATTTCCTTTGTCTGATTTTTACCAATATGCACCGCATAGCCACGTCTGCAAAGCTCCAAATATACAATATTTTCCATTACAGAGGGCAACATAGTAGCGTTATAACCCATTAAGCCGTATTTGAGCGAAATATCCCCTAAATAGTATTTTTCCTGCGTTTTTAATATGGCTTTTCCAAGGACATCGTAGCGTTGGCATTTGTGAATAATAAAAGCCTGCTCCAACCATTTTAGGTAGTTATAAATGGTTTCTACGGATATTTTACGGTGTTCACTGCGCAGAAATTTAACAATAGCATTGGCAGAAAAAGTTTTTCCCATGTTATCTAAAATAAAGCGTACCACACGGTCAAATAAATCCTGCTTATTAAGGCGATGCCGGCGCAAAATGTCATTAGTCACAATCGCATTATAAATATCCTGCGTAATTTGGTAAGTGGTGCGTTCGTCCAGTTTATTGGCCGCAATAAGGGGGAAACCGCCCAATTTGATATATTGTTCCAACAGTTCTTGGGTAGATAAGGTTGTGCCCTTATTAAAGGCTATATATTCCTTAAAAGAAAGTGTATAAACGGGAATAGAAACATAGCGCCCAGACAAATAGGTAGAAATTTCGCCAGACATCAATTTAGAGTTAGACCCCGTGACATAAATATCCGTATTTCCCTGTTCCATTAACTGATTTACTACCTTTTCCCAACCGTCTATTTCTTGTAGTTCATCCAAAAAGAGGTAATACTTTCCCTTGTTTGTAAGGCTTTTTTGTATATCGGCAAGCATTTCTTTGGCTGTAAATCCGCTATATGCTACTTCCGTATAGTTTCGCACAATAATATATTGATTATCAATACCACGCGAACGAAGTTCATTCTGTATCATTTCCAAAATGGTAGATTTGCCCGAACGACGAATGCCCACTAATATTTTAATAATCGGAACATCAATAAATTTGCTTAATTTTTCTATATAATCTGGTCTGTTAATCATAAAATTTTTCCTCATTAGTAATAGTATATAGAAAAAGTATTCAAAAATCAATAGTTTTTCTAGTCTGACTAGAAAAACTTTATAAAATAACCTAGTTTTTATATAGGGATGTTGAGAATCTGCGCCTCTTTTAATGGTGTGCAGATTCTCAAACAACATTCAACCCCGCTATTGTTTATCATTTGAGGGATTCGGGAAAAAGTATTCTAACTTTATGGGTTCTACTTGATTGATAGTTTGCATAACTATATCTCTGAACTCTATTTCCTCATTACTTTTGGGAAAGTCTAATTTAGAAATATGGTTGATATATTTATTAACAACCTTCTTATCTGTAAACTGTTTAAGATATTGGCATAGGGCATTAATACCAAAAGTATTAATTATCCATACAACCGCTGTCATAGCCAATACTGCCTGTATCCCGTGGATTCCATAGCGGTAGCATATATTTTGGGCGGTTTCCAATAGAGATACCGTTTGTAAATGCTAAAAGGAATTGTTTGTCTGTTTTCATGCCAGTATTATAACACTTATATCTTTAATACAGAGAGAAAATTATTCTTTTTATTTAGAGAAAACTGTTTTTTGCTGTAAAATAGTACAGACAAAAGCAGTGTACAATCAACTTAGATATATGGTATTATAAAAATGAATTATAATAGGAGTTTGTCAGTACAACCACAGAAAGTGGTTAATTTACAATTTATTCTGTTTTGGGAATCCTATTGAAGAATAGGAAGTCGTTTAATAACGTGCTAATCCCGTCCCAAAATAGCTGGTTTAGGCAGAAGATAGAGGGAAGTCATGAGCCCTTTGTCTTCTGCCGAATGTTCCGCATATAAAATTATGCGGGTTTAATGGCTGGGACTTGGATTAGCCTCGGAATTATTCAGCCGTTTTCATATGCTACAGCACGGCGTATGAATGGGAAAGGGACTTATGAATACCTCCGCCAAGAGTTTCCACAAGCCCTTTCCCACAATTTCATAAATGCGGTGGAACGATTGATAGTAAAAAAAATAAATATACGCAATTTCTTTCTAAACGGAACAGAGTATTATTTGTTTGGAAAAATATTACTTCAAAATTTCTTTTTATTAGTCACATTTTCTGGTTATTATTACGTCCAAATTTCAAGGTATTAAAGAGCGTTTGGAAGTTTTTACCGGACATACGGAACCGAAGAGCAATAGAAATTAAAGAACAAATGCTTAAAGAATTGTTGAAACAAACAAAATATTTTAGGCAAAAGTGTATGTCGGCGATGCTACAAAAAACATTAAAGGGGGAAATATGAAAATTATTGTTCAAGCAGGTGGAAAAGGGACACGATTGGAAGGATTAACACACAATAAGCCTAAATGTTTGGTGCCTGTTAATAATTTGCCCATTCTCTTTTATGCTTTTCAGAAATTCAAAGATGCGGATTTTACAATTATCGCAGATTATAAAACAGATGTTTTGGAAAAATATTTGGCAGCATTTGCCAATCAGTACAAATTTAACATTGTAAAAGCCACCAAAAAAGGCACGGCTTCCGGCATTAAAGAGGCCATAGCGCCCCTGCTTGATGATGAGCCTTTTATGATTATTTGGTGCGATTTGATACTGTCTGACGGATTTGAAATTCCTACGGAAACGGGGAATTATATCGGTATTTCTAAAGATTTTGAATGCCGTTGGTCTTATGTAGAAAATCAATTTATTAAAACCCCTTCAAAAGAGAACGGCGTGGCAGGCTTGTTTGTTTTTGAAAATAAAAAAGTATTGCAGAATGTTCCCGAAGAAGGCGCTTTTGTGGATTGGTTAAAAACGCAACCCATAGCTTTTAAGCGGTTGGATTTGTATGGTTCTAAGGAAATTGGAACCTTATTGGCTTATTCGGATAATAATGATACTTCGCACCGTTGCCGCCCATTTAATTCTATGGAGTTTGATGGGGATTTGGTTATTAAGCGCGCAATTACAGAACAGGGGCAAAAAATAGCATTAGACGAAATTGCTTGGTATAAGCATGTTAAGCAATTGGGCTTTAAAAATATTCCCGAAATTTACGAGTATGAACCGCTGAAAATGAAACGTGTTCGCGGGAAAAATATCTTTGAATACGATTGTATTACAAAAACACAAAAATGCGATATTTTAACAAGCCTAGTACAGGCGTTGCATACTTTGCATAATCTGGAACCGGCCCAACCTGTTAATGAAAGTGATGTGATAGAAAATTATATTACAAAAACTTTTGACCGTTTATCCAAGGTGGAGCATTTGGTGCCATTTGCGGAACAGGAATTTATCAAAATTAATGGACAATACTATAAAAACATTTTTTTTAATAAAGACGAATTAATTTCCCTAGTACAAAAACACATGCCCACGGAATTTAGGTTAATTCATGGGGATTGCACTTTTTCCAACCTGATGTTTGATACTTTTGATATGCGCGCCGTATTGATTGACCCCAGAGGCTATTTTGGCAAAACAAAGTTGTATGGGGATGCCGATTACGATTGGGCCAAATTGTATTATTCTATCAATGGAAATTATGATTTGTTCAACCGCAAAAAGTTTACCTTGGACATCAGAGAAAAAGATGTAGAGCTTGCCATAAAACCTAATAACTGGGGGGATATGAGTGATTATTTCTTTGATTTGTTGCCTAATGTAAAAAAAGAAAAAATCAAAATGTTGCATGGTATTATTTGGCTTTCGTTAACTACTTATGCTTGGGAAGATTATGACTCCATTTGCGCAGCCTTTTATAATGGACTTATCAAACTGGGAGATTTGTTATGAAGTTAACTCTTTCTTCCCTTCCGCACACTTGGATTTTGGATGTGGACGGTACCATTGTAAAACATAATGGGTATAAAATAGATGGTTATGATACCTTGTTGCCAGGGGTAAAGGAGTTTTTTGCCTCCTTACCCTCTCAGGATAGGGTTATTTTGCTCACGGCACGCAAGGCTGAATATTTGCCTGCATTAAAGGAATTTTTAACCAAAAATCAAATTCGTTACGACCATATTATTACGGATGTGCCTATGGGCGAGCGTATTTTAGTAAATGATAATAAACCCAGCGGCCTGTGCATGTCTTTTGCTATTTCTAAAGAGAGAAATTCTCCCCTGTGTATTCCATTTACAATAAATTTACATATTTAAAGGAAAAGATTATGTTAGAAGAAAAAAATTTTTTATTGCAGCGTTTTTATATATATCAACAAAAGTATTCACCATGGAAAGCAATGATGCATTTGATGTGTTTTTATGTAAAAATGCGTTTTTCTGCAAAACGGGACCTTACATTGGGCCCCAGTAATTCTGTTTATATGGCATGTTTTTGTAAGGGGGGCGTAGGGGATGTGATAACGCAAATTGCTTTTTTACATCATTTGCTAAAGTTTACAAAAGAGCCGATTGTGTTATTTTTATTTGTTGACCAGCGGCCGGATAATATTGGAATTTTAGCTTCTAAACTTCCTTTTATTAAAAAAATATATCCTTATATTGAAAAAAATAAATATTTACACCTTTTTGATATTGTTTTGACATTAAATACTCAATTCCCTCGTTTTTTTATACAAAATTATGGAAAATGCCAAAAGTTTGCCCCTGTCTTATTATCGTATATTCAAGAATCGTGTAAGTGGAATGAAACACATAAGGGCATTGTGGCAATAGCCTCTATGTTTTCTGCGCAATATTGGTGTCTTGTTCATAAAAAAACAATGTTGACGGCTATGGATACCCCCAATAAATTAAATTTAGATAAAAACGCTGGTTTCCCCATAGAATTGCAACAAGCTGATATTGTAAATGTACTTGAAAAATTTAAATTAAAAAATAAAAAAATCATTACAGTCCAGTATTCTACGGATATAAACAACTTGCCATTTTCTGGGAAGAGTATCAAGTTTTATCCATTAAAACATTGGCAAAAAATGCTCAGCATGCTCAAAGCGTTATATCCTAGCTATACAATTGTACAACTAGGTGTTCCCGGCAACGAGGAAATACAAGGGGTGGATTTGCGCCTAATTGGCCAAACGTCGTTTTATGAATATTTAGTCCTCTTACAATATTCCGCTTTGCACATAGACCAAGAGGGTGGGGCGGCGCATATCCGGCACTATTTGTGCCGCAAACCAACGGTTGTTTTGTTCGGCCCTACCTCTCATAAAGTTAGGGGATATGATGAAAATATTAATTTAAGAATACCTACCTGTGGATTAGAACTTTGCGAGTGGCTGGACGGCAACCGGTGGTACGAAAACTGCCCAAAATACAATGATTCTGTTTGTAGTTGCTTAGAGAAAATATCCCCAGAAATGGTAGTTGAAACTATCCGAAACAGCCATATTTTAAAGGAGGAAAATCCAGCATGAAGGACTTTGTGAACCGTGGCAGTTATTATTGGGCTCAGTTTTTATGTTTGTTCCGTTTTACTCAAAAGGGGAAATACCATTTTTGGGAAAAGAGAAAATGCAAAATTGCCCAGTGGTGTACGTTATGGGCAGATAAAAATGCATACAATTTAGTTTTGAGGGATGGGTTTGGGGATTCCTTTTTCATCCTTTCGTTAGCGCATGAATTAGCAAAAGTAAATCATGTAAAACTCTTTTTTTTAGTTAAGCCAAGCCAAGTTTTATTACTTAAAATGTTTGGTTTTAATAATTATAAGGTATTAAAAATGTTGAATGCCAAGGATTTAATGACACATACGATAAATAAGGCTCCCTATCCCACCCAAGGAGATGTCTTTTTCCCACAACCGCGGTATCATTGGCAAACGGAGGGCTTGATGTCTGAATCAAAGTGTTTTGTGGATGCGTTTAGACGCTTATTCCGGCTACCGTTAAAAACCCCATTGGCCAGCCCGTGTTGGTGGCCTGATATTAACAATAAATTATCCAAAAAAATAAAAAAAGCTGGTGGAATCAACAACATTGTTTTACTAACCCCAGAAACTAACCTTTCTATAACCGCTAATTTAATGTGGTGGAAAAAATTGGCTGAAAGTTTACAAAACAGAGGTTATTTTGTGGTGTGTAATGTGTGTAAAGGGGCTAACAAAATAGCAGGAACTGCCGATTGGAATTTGTCTGTAGAAGAATTATTGGCACTGGGTGCGCGTTGCCGTGCGGTTGTTTCTATTAGGAGCGGTTTGTGTGATTTATTTGCCAGAAAGAGAAAAAATTTATTTGTGTTGGATGCACCTTTTCACTCAGCAACGGAAAAAAAATTTTTTAATTTAAATTTTAATTTTAATATCAAAGAGGTCAATGAATATTCGGATGAAAAACAAATTCCAATAGAAACCTTAGTGGATAAAATTGCAAATATAAAAAATCTATGAAAAATTTTATAGAAGAAACAACCCTTATATAATAATGCAAATTGTTTTATATTTGAATTAAGCGACAAGCATAAGTTGGCAATTTATGTAGCATAAAAAACATTAGGGAGGTAGAATATGGCAATATCAGATGTGGAATTAAAAAATAATTACTATCGGGTGTTAGATGAAGATAATAAAAAAATTTCAGAGAAACCAGCATCATTTGTAGGAGAGCTGCAAGGATTTAATTCTGAATACATGGTTTTTTATAAAAATCATTACTTTACTGTTTATAATGAAACGTTTGGCAAAATCAAAGAAAAACCTGAATCAGAATTAGGGGAGTTTAGAAATATTGGAAGCACTATAAATTTTGAAAAAAATAATTATATTATTTCTTATGATAAAAGATTTTCAAAATTATCACAGCGCCATGTGTGATTTTTTAATTATAAGGCCTAATCGTGGTAACTGGATTTGTTAAGCACAGCGGGCTACCCTTGATGAGTGGCCCTCTTTTGATTTCATCTCTTAGCAGACTGCTTTCAATCTCTAACGTATAACACGTTCTACCTTTATTTAAGCAAGTTAAACCTTGGATTAAAGCATCGGCCGGGTTATCATACTTTTCATTCGGGAAGACAAACTGGTCTTGGTACACAAAGTGGGACAGTAAATAGACGAAAATGCCTGCGGTGGATCAGAATATGACCATGCTCATTGCCATCATCACGGAAACTGTCACCATTAACGATATATTCCCATTAGATAACCTCTGGTAAAAGAGAAAGACTCTAACTGGGGACTTTTTATTACTTTTACTCTGTCAAAAGTATATAAAATGGACACTATAATTTGCGTAATTAGCCCATAATTATGGGTCCAAACTCTGTCAATTAACCGTATAGCTTATTTGCTTTATTTTGATTATTTACTGTGACCAAAAAGCGCACAAGGCATAATAAAAGCGCAAGAAATGGCAAACCAGTAACCGAAAAAACCACGCTTTCGCGTGGTTTCTAAAAGTGCGCCCAAGGCCGTATTGAG
>OIZT01000717.1_pt1 | contig 18521 bp, 19 predicted proteins | sample 1588611 | NCBI WGS metagenome assembly OIZT01 (sample SAMN03283278) | human gut metagenome | biome: human-associated habitat; material: feces | host: Homo sapiens | place: Peru | collected 2012
CTTTTGGTGAAAGACACGGTTTGTGTACTGAAAGCCTCTGTCACTATGGAAGATTGGATGCGCACCAGGGTTTTCCTCCAGCGCTTTGTCAAAGGTCTGGAATACCAGGGCATTGTCGTTTCGGTCACTAAGTACATAGGAAACGATTCTGCGGTCACTCAGGTCAAGGATTGCACTCAGGTAAATCTTGTGTACTGTAATCCCTTCATACCATTTAAATTCTGTAACATCTGTGAGCCATTTCTCGTTGAGATTATCTGCATGGAAATTACGATTTATGATGTTTTCGGCAAGGAACTGGGCATCCTTTGCATGGCGCGTACAGCCATTGTTGGCGTACTTAATTGTAGACTTTATGCTCTTCTTCTGGCAGATCCGGCAGATTCGCTTGTCGTTCACTTTCATATGCTGGTCATGCCTCAGATCATCCGCAATTCTGCGGTACCCTTTATCTGGATGATCTGTATGTATCTTCTCCACCAGTTCTGCAATGCGCTCGTTTTCTGCTGTACGCTTACTCTTCTTGCCGTTTAGCCAGCGGTAATATGCCGCTCTGGGGACTTTTAACGCTTCGCAACACTGCTGAACTGGATATTTTCCGTCTGCACTGCAAAGCTTTATTGTCTCGTACTGGGCTGTCTGTCTTACTTCTGAAAGGCATTCCTCCCTTCCAATTCCTTCACTTTTTTTAGCAGATCTCGCTCCATTCGAAGCATATAGTTCTCATGCTCCAGTTGGGCAATCCGGATTCGCATTTCTTCCTCCGGTGTTCGGGGTTCTTGCTCCGCCAGCCGCTTGCCACGGCGATCCTCCAAGCCTGACGGTCCTTTCTCCTTGAACTTCATTGTCCATGAGCGCACCTGCTGGTAACTGACATTATACTTCAGCGCTATCTCTCCGTAATGATCCCCGGATTCAAGGCATGCCTTGGCAATTTCAATTCGCTCTTCCTGTGTGGTCTGTCTGGTGTTTTTCATACGGCTTCCTCCTGACATCTTTCGACCGAAGTCTTTACCGCTATTATACACCTTTATCCAAGACCTGAGCACTCGACTTGAGCTAATGCTGTATTTCGCTGTTATTTTGCGTATGCTGCCGTTTCCTGACAGATAGTCCTTTACTGCTGCTACTTTTAGCTCGTTGCTATAGCTGCGATTCTTAGCTGTTTCAGTAAACGCAGCATCCCCGTGGGCCCTATACTGCTCCACCCACTCCCGGACAGTACTCTCATCTATTTTTAATCTTCTGGCCGCTTCTGCGCTTCCAATGTACCCTTCTGCACAGGCTTTCGCCGCCGACAGTTGCTCTGATCTGCTGGTTTTCCTTCTTGACACAAACAATGCTCCCTTCGTGATTGACAGTGTTTTTATTTCACTGTCTCTCATAAAGGGAGCATATCATTCTCCTTGAGTGCAAATTTTGTAGCCATATCGATGCTATCCGTTACATAGACCATGCCTGTTCCTGATCTATTAGCATCGAAGTCGTTTGGATCAAATTCAATGGGGTCTAGATTTACGGAATAATCCGTAATACAAATTTCTCTTTGTTCCATGATTGTTTCATAATTTTTTAATGGTGTACCGTGATACATAAGATTGTGTGTTTTTACAACAAAATCTTTATACTCATGTTGCGCATTTCTTTCTCCTAATATGTTATTACGCAATGTTCTAAAAAATTTGTGATTTCTCATAATCATATTCAGATATTCATATGCTACCTCCGGACGCATAAAGCAAATATCAGCTAATTTATGATATATCCTGTCAGAATAAAATGCGCTATCAGGTGTTACAGTATCAAATGCCGAATATATCATATCTGGGCGAATATTGTGCTTTTCATTTAACTCTTGTAATTCCTGGATTGCTTTAGCGGCATTTGGTTCATCAGCAAATAGCCCGTAAAATTCGTCTAATTTTCCCATTTTTTGTTTCCTTTCCATATTTTTTGATTTTGTTATTTTTTATCGGTTACTATCGCCTTTTCGCAGTCTTAAAAACATAGTTTTAATTTTGTAGGGCGCACAAACCACGGTGGCTATGGGCTTTTTACAGTCCAGTGTTATCCCTTTATAGTTATTTCTGCGGCATTTTGCTCGATTTTAACTTCTTTTTTGCGTAAAAACTGCGCAAAGAATATCGTCACGCAGCTTGTTGACATAATACTTTTAGCAGAGATTATCGCATAGAAACAGGCACTTTTATGTAAATATCAACAGTGATTGCACAATACAATCCTCAGTTTTTACCCCTTTTTTCATACATTTCCATGTCCAGAAATAGTCTGGGTGTTCTTCATATAGTTTTACTAAAGCGTCTTTATGTGCGCCCCAGTTGAGCATATCCAGCACGGTTTCCCTATAATCAAGTATCGGCATTTTACCATACTGAATTTCACTGTCTTTTGGGGTGGGTATATTTTGAGTGGCAATTTTTTCACCGTCCCACTTTCCAAACTGAAGCCGTATATGTTGTGACATTGGTACTCGTTTTGTGGCAAATAGCAGTAAATCTATATAATCATCCACGCTCTCACAAACAATATGCTTTGAAGTATCCCTAACAGTCCACTCTACAAGTATTAGTGGAGTATTCCAGCCCCGGTACACGACAGGGAAAATTTTGTATTCCCCGGATATTCTTCTCGCAATATCCCACATCTGACTATTTTTCTTTGCGGGCATAAACATTAAATTCTCTGCACAGTTATTCCAATTACACGAATTGATATGCCCCGCTTCGATATTCTTGCCTGGATCCAATCTCTGAAAATTGTGGAGAAACCGCAAAACATTCCCACGCTGATTTTTGAATCTTCTGAAATGTTGATTATAAATAGCAACAAACCGGGATAAGTTCTTGATTGTATATCCATCCTTCCTGTTGGCAAAATGTACTGAAACAGCTAATCTTCCGTTACCCATGCTTTTTTGAAATGTTGAATAATTACGTGTGGTCAATATTTGGTACATTTCTGGGGAGTAGTCCATAAATTCAGTTCGATCTTCGTCCTGTACGACAATAAATTGTTTCCCTGTAACACAATCGGTCTTAATGGACACTCCATCCGTAACCACGCCGCCAGCGTCATATAAATTATATTGGCGCATATCCATGATACGGTCTGCATACGCACTCTTGTCCCGCAATTCGATTTTAGCCTGTTTCAATTCTGAAAGAGGCAATTTGTTGTATCTGCCCCACAGGAAAGAACGTAACGATATTCCCACATTCGCCCCATTGCCGTTAAATTTGAACATGAAGCCACTGCCAGACCCCTTGCCATCTCGCACAAGCCTTTGCCGATTTAATTTGGCAACAAGGCTCCGATACATCTTATAGCCACCATCAAATAAAACCTTTTCCAAAGTCTTTGTGTGTTCTATGCAATAGCACGGTATATTTTTGTATGTAGCTTCATGTATGCAAAATGCACCGTTTTTTGAACTGTACAATATTTTACCTGTTTCGAATTCATTCTCCATATAATTTCTTCCTTTCATTCTTCTGTTGGAAAATTTGATTTTGCTCCACGTCATTTCTCCATCGTTCAAGCTGCAACTGTTCCGTAGAATAGATATAATTCGGCACCTGTTACTCCCTAAAATGTGCGATTTACAGAATCTATATCTACTAATTGTTTTCGCTTTTTGCGATAAATCGGTTGTTTTTTAACCTTTTTCGTTTACAAAAAATGACGAGATTCTAAAAATACCGCAAAAGCCCCATAACCACCGCCCTTTTGGTAAGGCTTTACTAACATAAAGCCGCCATTCTAAGCGGTTGCTATGGGCTTTTTGTTTTTTAGACGTTTATGAAAAAATGACGAATCGCTTTTATCAATTCGTTTCTGTGTTCACATCCTTTTCCATGAAATACAATCTCGTTATTTCTACCCGATTGTATGCTGACCCGGCATAAATTACAGCGGGGTTAATGCAGATTTTGGCATTGCTTTGGTTATTCCAATCACATATCAGTTTGCAAAAATGCTCCTTTTTTCCATTTACATTGAATAATATAGAACTGTAAATTTTCATGAGCCTACCGATATTTGATTGATCGTAGCCCACCGCAGTACAAAATTCTCCCGGTGTCATTGGATTAACCTTTGTAATGTCTGTTTCCTCTGGATTCCAACAAAGTATGTTGTGTTCAATATTGATGAACGGTATCATCATAAACACATATCCAAGTGGTTTGTGTTTTTTTCCTTTGGAGGCATCATACAGTTTGCGGACTCCATTGTTATATATTTGCTGGTACTGTTTGAAATTTTTCTTTTTCAGTCCTCCACGGATGAAAAACTGTCTGTTAAGGTATAAATACCCCTCTGAATCTTCGTAAACATATGTTGGGGCTACCTCTTTCAGAAAGGCTACAGCGCAACTATTGGACACTTTCAGCACATCCGCAATGTCTTTCTTCTTCAAATGAACACCTTTCCTAATCAATGGATTTCCAGAATTACCATTTTTCTTATATCCGGCATAGGTGCTCAAGTAAATTAGCTTTGTGACCGTGGCTGGACGCACACCATTGAAATCTATATTTGCGTCAATAAATACAAATTTTTCTTTCCGCTTGCCACCACGTTCAATGGCTCTCTTTTCACGCTCTGCTTGTGCTTGCTTCCGTTGCTTCTGCTGCTCCAACGTAACCACATATGAGCCGCGTTCCACAATAAAGGTTACGGTATCCTTTAGTTCTCCGGTCTCTTGTGATACGAGACCGGCACTTGTTAAATCGTGCCCAGATTGAATAACTGTTGTTCCCATAAATCAGCTCCGTTCACACGTATTTTTGCCTTTACAGAATGAAAGCATATGATCCACGCATTTTGCGCACAACGGAATACATACACATTCTCCGTCGTGCTCACTTCCATAGCCTGCGCTCAAGGTCATTTCCGATAGCACATAATCCGATATATCCGTACCACCGCATAACCTGCATTTTTCATGTATGAAATTATTGTTTGACACTAACTATTCCTCCTTGTTGTTTCGGTTAAAAGATTCATTCACTATAAGTGCTGTATCAAGGGCGACGATTTCACATACCAGTGAGGCCGAATCGCCACGTCTAAATGTCCAACATTTTTCAGCTGTCCATATTTCAACCTGGTTCTCCTTTTTTCCACATCGGTACTTTCCGTTCACTTTTACGGTTCCTTACAAAAGCACTATTTGACACTGACCAATCCTCCTTGTTTTTTCTCATTCACTATAAGTGCTGTATCAAGGGCAACGAAAATGGGCACCAGTGTATCCAAATCAAAAGGTCTTGGATTCCAACATTTTTCAACTATCCATATTTTAACCTGGTTCTCCTTTGTCACACGGGTAGACCCCGCCACCCCTATACCGCAAAGGGGGTCGGAGTTTTACGGAAAATAAAAAAGCACCGCAGTCATTCCATCGAATGATTTGCGGTGCAATTGCTTTGTCCGTATAATGCGAGTTTTCTTATACCTGTAATTAAAGAACTAGTTTTAATTCTGCGTTGTTGACAGGGCTGATTTTTCAAGCCGCAGTATGTGGGAGATGAAAGGACTTAATACAATGAAGAAAAGAGACCCCCAAAAAAATCCCATAACACCCCCGGATATGATACCTAGGCAATAACGGGGCGATTCTGTGCGGGTGATATTGCTATTTCTGACTGCTACCGTCCAGCGCACACTCTAAGCCGCCTAGCCGTTCCATACGCTCGTTTATTGCCGTCTTAATAAAACCGTTAACCGTTTCCTTATTTCTTTCTGCCGCCTGTCTCAACGCTTCATATAGTTCTATCTGCATATCCAGCGGCACACGTTTAATATTTTTCTCTTTGTATTTTTTGGAAGATTCATAGCTTCCTTTTGAATATGGCATTGTTACACCCCCTTGACCCAATTATACAGCGTTTGTTTTCGTTCGTCAATTATGTGTACGCATACAAAACCACTAAAAATATGCGTACACATTTGTACATTATTCCATCTTGAAATATGTGTACACATACTGTATCATGTAGCCATCAGGAGTTGGGAGCCAATTTCAACACAGCCTGTTGTAACCCAGCGAACCGACAAACACAAAGGAGCTGCGACAGCCGGGAGAGACCGACAAAATCGAATTAAAAGGAGTTAAAAACTATGTCCACTGTTGAACTGTCCACTATTATCGAAAAGCTGAAAGAGTGGGAAGCCATTCAAGCCGAAGCCGCCGCCGAAGTCGAATCCCTAAAGGATCAGGTGAAAGCCGAAATGAACGCACGGGGCGTTGAGGAACTGGAAGCCGGTCAGTATATCGCAAGGTTTACCACCATTCTTTCTAATCGGTTTGATACCACTGTTTTCAAGCGTGAACACGCCGAAATGTACAAGCAGTACACAAAACAGACCACGTCCCGCCGCTTCTCCATCGGTTAATGAAAAAGCCCTTGCGTGAACGCCGACCAAAGCAACACGCAAGAGCCACAGCCGCCACCAGTCAGGGAGCGGGTGCAAAGTTAATATACTGCACCCGCTCCTTTTCGTCAACTTCAATTTTTACTTTAATTTTGAAAGGGAGCTGTCCAGATGAAAGAGATAACCAAAATGTCAAGACTAACCGGGTGCTTAGAGAAGTGCTTCCGTCTTGTAAACAATGAGTTCTTTAACGATGAACTGCCCACCCCTATGATTACCTGTGTACCAACATCAAGGGCGTATGCACACATTACCGTTTCCCCCGTTTGGGACACAAAGCGTGGTAGCAAGTATGAGTTGAATATCTCAGCCGCATATCTCAACCGTCCCACAGAGTACATTGTTTCAAGTCTGATTCATGAAGCAACCCACTTGTTCAACATTGTCCACAATGTCCAGGATACTTCAAACAATGGAGTATACCACAACCGACAATTCAAGCAAGCCGCCGAAGATCACGGCCTGATTGTTCACCGTTCCGAAAAATACGGTTGGAGTACCACCGAACCGGGAGACCGGGTGTTGCAATTCGTCCTTGACCACACGGACGATTTACGGGACATTGAAATGAACCGCTCCATTCCCCAATATCAAATGATTTCCATTGGAACCCACAGCGGTAACGCAAGCACCGCAACCCCAACTACCATTGCCAGAAAAAGCAGCTACCGCCGTATGTACTGCCCCAATTGCAACGCAATTGTTAGGAGTACACGCAAGGTTAGCATCATTTGCGGTGATTGCCTGGTGCCATTCATAGAGGGTTAAAAACAACACGGCGGGGGACACCACCCCCCGCCACACACAGAAAGGACATGACAAAATGAACGCAACAAGAATTGAAATGGGACTTGCTTCTTTTCGGCGGTACTGCGAGAGTACCAATTCCAGACCGTCCGGCACAATGCGCTACTATAGTGTAAACGACCGACAGCGTACAAACTTCCCGGCAAATAGGCTTGCATTGCTGGAACGCCCGAATGTTGAGATTGCATTTAAGATTGATTATATCGCATTTTCTTTTAACCCGAATCGCATTCTTCTAGGCAATCCAGGCGGAACAGTCACCTTTAACCGGGTGGAAAAGGTTATTTTACCTTTAAGGGATGGTTTGACAATGATTTGGAAAAAAGAAAATTAGAATATATGGAAAGTACAAGATTAAACAAAATAGGACGATTGATTCAAAAGGAACTGAGTGACATTTTCTTGAAACAAACAAAGGCAATGCCGGGTGTTTTGATTTCTGTTAGTGTTGTCAGGGTCAGTTCTGACTTAAGTGTGGCTAAAGCCTACCTGAGCATCTTCCCTTCTCAACGTTCGGAAGAGTTGTTGGAGGCAATACGTGCCAATACAAAAGCGATTCGGTTCGATTTGGGACAACGCGTGCATTTGCAATTGCGCAAAATACCTGAACTCTCTTTCTTTATCGATGACTCATTGGATTACATCGAACATATTGACAACTTGTTGAAACAATAAAAGAAATTGAACTTCCCGTTTTACATAGCTCGCAGGTATCTATTCTCAAAGAAGTCGCACAATGCGATTAATGTGATATCTTTGATATCGGTTTGTGGTGTCGTTGTAGCAACAATTGCATTGGTATGTGCTTTGTCCGTTTACAACGGCTTTAACGATTTGGTATCTTCATTATTCAGCCATTTCGACCCGGAGCTAAAGATAACGGCAAAATATGGGAAAGTATTTGATCCGGAATGTCCGGAGATACGACAAATCAAAGAGCTGCCGGATATCGCCGTCTCTTCTGCCACTTTGCAAGATAATGCGCTTATCCGATACAAAGGTAGGCAAGAGATTGGTGTTGTCAAAGGGGTTGATGGGAACTTCTCCCAATTGGTCGATATAGATTCGGTCTTGATAGACGGCAAATTTGTTTTATCAGACGAGATTGCCAATTATGCGACTTTGGGAATCGGGTTAGCGTCTCATTTAGGTATAAACGCAGGGTTCGTTTCTCCCATAGAGATTTATGTTCCGAAAAGGGACCAAAAGGTCAATATGGCAAACCCCGCCTCGTCTTTTAATTTAGAATACACGTTCATCACTGCCGTTTTCAGGATAAACCAGCAAGTATATGACGATTACTACATGATTGTCCCGCTACAAACGGCACGGAAATTACTAAACTACGACCAAGAGGTTTCATCCTTGGAACTGAGATTAAAAGAGGGAACAGATTTGTCATCTGTTGAAAAGAAGATAAAGAAGATTGCTGGTGACAAGTTTGAAGTCAAAAACCGGCACGAACAGCAAGAGGCTTCTTTCAAAATGATGCAGGTGGAGAAATGGGTCACTTTCCTTATCTTATGTTTTGTATTGGCAATTGCCTTGTTCAACATCGTCGGTTCGCTATCGATGCTAATGATTGAAAAGAAAGAGGATGTGAAAACGCTACGTAACATGGGAGCCAACGAATCCCAAATACGAAGGATATTCCTCTTTGAAGGATGGATGATTTCCGGATTCGGTGCCGTCATAGGTATCATAGGAGGCATTGTCCTTTGTCTTTTGCAACAAGAATTTGGACTTATCCAACTGGGCGACGCAGGAAGCAACTTCATCATAGATGCTTATCCAGTACATATTCTATTTAGCGATGTCCTTGCGGTATTCATTACGGTTGTTGCCATCGGATTCCTTGCCGCTTGGTATCCTGTCCGGTATTTAGGAAAGAAATGGCTTTCATCCGGAGAAAACCCTTCCTGACTGGATTGCATATTCATTTACAACTTAAAATAAAAGTACTATGGAAATAAAAGATTTTTGCACAGGTGTTCAGCACATAGGAATACCGACAAAGGACATAGAAGAAACGATTCGTTTTTACGAACAATTAGGCTTTACGCTTACTTTGAAAACGAAGAATGGGGAAAAGACGGTTGCTTTCTTGCAAATGCACAATTTGGTCATCGAAACCTACGAGAACCATGCTGCAACCATGCAAATTGGCGCAATCGACCACATTGCCATTGATGTAAAGAACATTGATGCTTTGTTTGAAGAGGTCAAAGCCAAATCTTTCCACTTAATAGACCAAAAGGTCAACTCTCTCCCTTTCTGGGAAAATGGAATCAAGTATTTCAACATATTAGGACCCAACAAAGAGAAGATCGAATTCTGTGAAATTCTGTAATCTATTCATCACACAAACAATCGTATAATTACAGACTGCAAACAACAATTCTATCATTTGGGGCTATATTTGACCCGTTATCAAACATCGATGTGTTTACGAGGACAAGCAATAGGTTAATCACGAACAGATAACGTCTCATTCTTAGGGAAGTCACAAAGAAACAGAAGGGAATCATGGCTCTTACGGTAAATCCAATGAAGGATTAGTTGCACAGTTTCCTCCTAATACAAATAAAGCGATTGATAATCGTATGATTATCAACCGCTTTTGGTACCCAGACCCGGGGTCGAACCGGGATGGAAGTGAATCCACTGGTGTTTGAGACCAGCGCGTCTACCGATTCCGCCATCTGGGCATTTGCTACTACGTTTGTTTCTCAAATGCGTTGCAAAGGTAGGTATTTTTTCTAAATATCCAAACATAATCGAGGAAAAAGTAAAAAAAAATATCTGATTACAATAAAAAAAGAGAAATATTTGAGCTGGATAATAAAATCAAAGATTATTTCGTTAGTTTTGTAGTGATAATTAATTTTTAAGTCTATAAAACTATGACAAACAATTATTGTGTTATAATGGGAGGAGGAATTGGCAGCAGATTTTGGCCATTCAGTCGTGAAACTTATCCAAAGCAATTTCTTGATTTCTTTGGGACAGGACGTTCTCTACTTCAAATGACCTATGATCGTTTTTCAAAGATTATACCTCAAGAGAATATATATATAGTTTCAAATGAATTGTATTTTGACTTAGTCAAGGAACAATTACCTCAACTCAATGAGAAGCAGATTCTGTTGGAACCTGCGCGCCGTAACACAGCTCCTTGTATTGCTTATGCGACTTATCATATTCAAGCCATCAATCCAAAGGCGAATATCGTAGTAGCTCCAAGCGACCACCTGATTATCCATGAAGATCTTTTCATAGAAAGCATAAAGAAAGGTTTACTATTTGTCGAAGAGCACGACGATGCTTTATTGACAATGGGAGTCCGTCCGAGCAGACCAGAAACCGGATACGGCTACATACAAGGCTTAGAGGCTGAAGATAACGAATTCACGAAGGTTAAGACATTTACAGAGAAACCAGATTATGATTTGGCTAAGATATTCTTTGAAAGTGGTGAATTTTTCTGGAACTCCGGTATTTTTTTATGGAACGTGAAAGCAATCCAAGCGGCCCTTCATAAATATATGCCAGACATTTCTGCCCGCTTTGACTTAGGTTCTCCTATTTTCAATACGCCAGAGGAGAAACTATTCATCCATCAAAACTTCCCTTATTGTCCCAATATCTCTATCGACTACGGTGTCATGGAAAAAGCAGACAATGTTTATATGTTATGCGTCGATTTCGGATGGGCGGATTTAGGCACTTGGGGGACTCTTTATGACATGGGAGAAAAAGATGCAGATGCCAACGTAAAGCTCACGGACAGAACCATGCTTTACGAAAGCAAAGGCAATATTGTCGCAGTAGAAGATCCGGAAAGATTGGTAGTTGTACAAGGAGTTGACAATTGCATCATCGCAGAGTCCGGGAATGTTCTCATGATTTGCAAAAGAGAAGAAGAACAACGCATAAAACAATTTGTCGCAGACGCACAGCTAATGCACGGCAAAGAATACAATTAATAAAAAGATGAACCGAATGAGAGGGCAATCACTTCCTCCACATTCGGTTCAGTTTTTTATTCATTCATTGAAATCAGGTATTTGGAAAATCCTGAAGATTCAATGTATTTGAAACCGGTAGAATCACCGGAACAAATCAGGAAATATTCTATCTCTGGTAATTTCTGTTTCAATGTTTCCGCACCTTGCGAACCTAACACCATGCAAGCGGTGGCACAAGCATCCGCCAACATCGCAGTCGGAGCAATAATCGTTGCACTCAGCACGTCACGCTGAACAGGACAACCTTCACGAGGGTCAATTGTATGCGCATACTTTTTCCCATCTTTCACATAATAATTACGGTAGTTACCGGATGTTGCCATGCCGCGCCTTCCGTTATTCTTTGCAGTTTCCGGGGTCTGCCCTTCCGGCCATAGGCGAATCGTAGCTGTCAGGTCTTGACTCACACCACTATTGTCATCCGTCGGACGAGTAATTCCTAATTTCCAATATTCTCCCCGCTGGTTCACTCCTTTCGTCACGATTTCACCACCGAACTCGACCATATAATTTGCAATCCCCTTACTATCAAACAGGTCTGCTATCATGTCGCAAACTGTTCCATCAGCCAAAGAGGAACAATTCATAATAAGACGAGGGTCATCTTTAGTCACCTTGCCTTGTTCCAAATGGATTTTTTGATAGCCGATAAACTGTCTTACGCTATCAATATGTTCAGGCGTGACACTGTCCTTTTTACTAAAGCCAAATCCCCAAAGATTAATCAACGGAGCGCATGTAATGTCATAAGCTCCATCGGTAAAGGCGGATATCAACATAGCAGTACGGAACAATGAACGGAACGTAGAATCTTCTATTTCTGTCAATTGGTTACGATTAATCTGCGAAACGATAGAAGTGGAGTCGAAAGCATTAAACAGATAATAGAAACGTTCCAGCTCCTTTTGTATCTCTCCATCCAAAGGCTTGTCATACTCATATTTGATATGATAAGGTGTATGCAACTGCCCGGTATAAACATAATACTCTTTCGGTGCGTTGGTACAAGCCGTCATACACAACAAGAGTAAACAAAAAGAGAAAAGAAAATGAGAATAGCTCTTCATATCAAAACTCGGATGTAAAATGGAACTTAATATCAGGGAAATCTTGCTGAGCCATCATCAATACATAGCCGGAATCAGCCAAATAGACATCACGACCATCTTTGTCTACCGCCATATATTGCGCCTTCCTCTTCTTGAAATTGTCCAACATGGCAGCATTGTCGCTCTCTATCCAGCAAGCTTTATATAAATGTAATGGTTCCCAGCGACATTGTGCACCATATTCATGCAACAAACGATACTGGATTACTTCAAACTGCAATTGTCCTACTGTTCCAATGATCTTCCTGCCATTAAACTGGTTAACAAACAACTGCGCTACGCCTTCGTCCATCAATTGCTCGATACCTTTGTTCAACTGCTTCGCTTTCATTGGGTCAGCATTCTCAATATACTTAAACATCTCCGGAGAGAAACTTGGTAATCCCTTGAAGTGCAACTCCTCTCCTGCCGTCAAGGTGTCACCAATCTTAAAGTTTCCCGTATCGGGTAAACCTACAATATCTCCTGCATAAGCTTCGTCCACAACCTCTTTTTTCTGAGCCATAAAAGCAGTAGGACTACTAAAACGCATCATTTTACCGAAGCGGACATGCTTGTAATTCACATTTCTTTCAAACTTGCCAGAACAAATCTTCACGAAAGCAATACAACTGCGATGATTTGGATCCATATTGGCATGTATCTTAAAGATAAAACCCGTAAAACCATCTTCTTCTGGGTCAACTACACGTTCCACCGCCTGGACAGGACGTGGAGACGGGGCAATCTGGATAAAACAATCCAACAACTCCTTCACACCGAAGTTATTCAAAGCAGAGCCAAAGAATACTGGCGCAATATCTCCAGACAAATAGGTTTCAACATCAAATTCCGGGTAAACGCCTTCCACCAACTCCAAATCTGCACGCAATTTCTCCGCCTGGGCTTCATCAATATAATTCTCCAGTTCAGGGCTGTTGATATCTTTAAACTCTACATTCTCGGTAACATACTGCTTGCTCGGAGTGTACAAGTTCAGTTTCTTTTCGAAAATATTATATACACCACGGAAACGCTGTCCCATATCAATCGGCCAACTAAGCGGACGCACATGGATATGCAACTCCTCTTCTATTTCGTCCAACAAATCGAATGGGTCTTTACCGTCACGATCCAGCTTGTTGATAAAGACAATTACAGGAGTCTTGCGCATACGGCAAACCTCCATCAGTTTACGAGTTTGAGCTTCGACACCTTTGGCAATGTCAATGACAATGATGACACTATCCACAGCCGTCAAGGTACGGAAAGTGTCTTCGGCAAAGTCTTGGTGACCCGGCGTATCCAAAATATTAATCTTATGGTCTGCATAATCGAAAGCCATCACAGAAGTAGCGACAGAAATACCACGCTGCTTCTCAATTTCCATCCAGTCCGAGGTGGCCGTTTTCTTTATCTTGTTCGATTTGACCGCTCCTGCCACATGGATAGCTCCACCAAAAAGCAATAACTTCTCAGTCAATGTAGTTTTACCGGCATCCGGGTGACTGATGATTGCAAACGTTCTTCTTTTTTTAATTTCAGCTGAGTATTGACCCATTTATATATCTTTGTTTATATGTAATTATTCTATCTTCTTCCATCTATCCAAACAAAGCGCCAAGCTCTCTTCCCAATGAGGGATTTCCAAATGATAGACAGATTTAATTCTTTTTTTGTTCAAAACACTATAATGAGGACGAGCCGCCTTGGTCGGATATTCAGCAGATTCAATCGGGAAAACTTTAGCAGATAATCCCGCCAATTTCATAATCTTGGAAGCGAAATCATACCAACTGCATACTCCTTCATTTGTGTAGTGGAAAATGCCGGGGACAAACAATCCTTTAATGGACTGATCCAAAATGGCTAATAAGGCAGAAGCCAAATCATAAGCATAAGTAGGCGTGCCTATTTGGTCGAAAACGACTGACAGACGGGAACGCTCCGCTCCTAATCTCAACATCGTTTTCATGAAATTATTCCCATATTCGGAATAAAGCCAAGCTGTCCGGACAATAATAGAAGTTTGCGGGCAAAGCCGCAACAACTCCTCTTCTCCTTGCCGCTTCGTTTTCCCATAAACGGAAACCGGGGAAACCGCATCTTCCTCTTTGTAAGGAATGTAAGAGTGACCGTTAAAGACATAATCGGTAGATACGTGGAATACTTTAGCTCCAACAGCCAAAGCCGCCTCCGCAATATTCCTCACCGCAAAACGATTGATTAACTCGCACTTTTCTTTCTCGTCCTCAGCGCGTTCCACGGCTGTGTAAGCAGCACAATTTATAATGTAGCCAACATGGTTTGCTTTTACAAATGACAACAAAGCGTCCTTGTCACAAATGTCCAAGGTATCAATATCTGTAAATAAGAAACCGCAATTGCCATGCAGTCCCGCTTGCGAACGAAGGGACAAACCTAATTGTCCATTACTGCCCGTAACTAATATTGTATTCATCACTTAATCCTCCAACTCAAGTTCCCCGCTCATATCGGTCCGGTATTTCTCAGCCAACATAGCCAAAAAAGATGAAATTTGTCTGATTGCCTCCATTGTTTCAGAGGAAACCTCTTTCCCCTGCATTCGCAGCATAAGATATCCATACAAAGCCGTAAAGCAAGTTTCAATTTCCGGCACCTCCGTACCTCCAGATTTTGCTCTCAATTGAACGATATACGGCAATGTCTTATAATAAGTTGCACCATAGACCATCTCTTTCGGAGACTTTAGCAAGCGAAGATGCAAATCCGTCAAAGAGATGATGACATTTTTGTTAAGTTGGATATGACCCGATTCCATGACTCCTTCACTACGCATCATATCAATCAACTCTTCATACCAAACTGCAATCTTCTCTTTTACCTCATCAGGTTGCTGGTAACGAGAAACTACATGCTGCCGGATTTGCTCCATATCAAAATGGTTCGCCCTTATCAAATCTTCCACCTGCCACATATAAAGCAAGTATTCGCAAATATTTTCCTTACGTTTTTGTTGTGCTATAATCATTTGGACAAGGATAATGTAAAATCAGATATCGCCTGATAAAAATCAACATCTTTAACTCCCAATTGCCGGCAAGTCAAACGAGCGGCATTCACATTCACCAAGAAGTATTTGTTCAATACTTTCACCGGATAATCTCCATATCGGGTCAATAAACATGTTTCCCCATCGCGCTGCTCTACCGGATGCTCTTCAAAAGGAATGGCAGTAATATCACTCCGAATCTCTTCTACCAATTCGGTGATATTAGGATCGCCACCAAAATAAATCAATTTGCCTTCTCTCTCTATGGAAGTAGAGAAGTAACGATATGTATTCATGAAAGCCTCTGGCGATTTATGGTCATGCGACACATTCCACTTCAAATTGGTCATCACGGCAATATGCGGACGATAAAATTCCAACTGCGAACGTTTCTCCAAAACAGAAGTGATATGTTCATCTCCCTCAATCAATGCGATTCGTGATTCAAAACTAAAATGCAAATGTTTATCCAACAAAGCCACGTCACTGGTTGTTGCATAATCGAACGATAAATTCTGTTTCCGCAGCGCTGCGACAATCATCGACAAGATGGCTTTTCGTCCCCTACTGCCTGTCACCACCACACGGATTTTCGTCCGGGTTCTTTGGTAGATAAACTCAGGAATAGAAAGCACTAACAAGCCCAACTCTTTTGCCTGCAACAATTCCGGATTATCTTCCGTCACCATACTGCCCAAGACTACCGAGTGAGTTTCTTTCGTCAACTTTTCAGGGAACCACCCCTCTCCGAAGAATTCAATGCCTTTTTCATCCAAAACAGCTTGCATTTCTTCAGGAACATGTTCTCCGGACACACTAACCTCATACCCTCTGTCACGGATTGCCACAGCGAGTTCATAAATAAGAGGATCGGATATAGAAATTAAATGAATCTTACGCATCATTTGTACTTTAGCTCTGCAAAATTATAAAAAGTATCTGACAAGACGCTTGTCGAACAGATATAAAAAGAGCGTGTATCAAAATTATTATTTTGATGCTGCCTCTTAAGGTGCATCAGAATTAGTAAAATGTTAGAAGCTGAGGATGAGACCTGCCGTGTTCTCCATATGACCCGCCGCCTTTTGTGTTTTATTGGATTGCCTCTCTTATTCGTATAAGCTTAGCCAACAACGCCTCCAATGAATCCAAAGGCAACATGTTGGCTCCATCCGATTTGGCTTGGGATGGATTTGGATGTGTTTCAATAAACAGTCCGTCAGCACCGACTGCAATAGCCGCTTTCGCTATTGTCTCAATCAGTTTGGGAAGTCCGCCGGTGACTCCGGAGGTCTGGTTAGGCTGTTGAAGGGAGTGTGTGACATCCATGACGACCGGGAAACCGAATTGTTGCATGGTAGGAATGCCACGGTAATCCACCACTAAATCAGTATATCCAAAAGTCGTGCCTCTCTCAGTCAGTATGACATTGCGGTTGCCTGCGTCTACCACCTTCTGGGCTGCGAATTGCATAGCCCCAGGAGAAAGGAACTGTCCCTTCTTTATATTGACAATCTTTCCCGTTTGTGCCGCAGCCACTAAAAGGTCTGTTTGCCTGCACAGGAATGCAGGGATTTGTAGAATGTCCACATATTCGGCAGCCATCTCCGCTTCGTGCGTTTCATGGATATCCGTGACAGTCGATACGCCAAAAGTCTCATGCACTTTGCGCAGGATTTTTAACGCCTTTTCATCGCCTATTCCTGTAAAAGAGTCCAAGCGGGAGCGGTTGGCTTTCCTGTATGAACCTTTGAACACATACGGGATTTGGAGCCGGCTTGTGATTTCTGTAATTCTCTCCGCTATATGAAGAGCCATCTCTTCTCCTTCAATGGCGCACGGACCTGCCATCAAGAAGAAATTAGGCTTTCCCCTTAAGTCATCAATTGTAATCATAAATTATTTCGTGTTAGCTGTTAGCAGTAGAATAGTCTGTTTGACCTTTTCCTCTGTCGGCAAGGTCGCATCTAGCCAATGGATGGTAAAACCTCTTCTTTCCATGCCTCTGAACCATGTCATTTGCCTCTTGGCAAACTGGTGGATGGCTATTTCCAATTGGGAAACCATCTCGTCGTATGTCAGTTGCCCGGTGATATAGAGTGTCAGGTATTTATATTCCAAACCATAGTAAATCAAGTCCTCCGGTTTGACTCCAGTTTGTAGGATATTCCGCACCTCATCCACCATTCCTTCGTCCAGCCTGTCCCTCAATCTTTTGGAAATCTTCGCCCTTCTCAATTCCCGGTCAATTTCTACTCCGATAATCAGGGAATGGATAGGATCATATTCATTCTTGTCCGGAGCCTCCTTTTTGTAGAACTCCTCGATTTCGATTGCCCGGATAGCTCTTTGGGCGGAATCCACATCCGTCTTGTTATGGAGCGTTTTGTAAGACGCCAATATCTTTTCCAGCTCAGCCAAACTTTTCCCCTTCAATGCTTCCCTCAACTCTTTGTTCTGGGGGACATCCAAAAGTTTATAACCTTTCAAGACCGCCTCAATGTACATGCCGGTTCCCCCGCAAAGGATAGGAGTCTTTTGCTTTGCTTTGATTGATTCAAACGCCTTATGGAAATCGTGTTGGTATTCGAATACGTTGTATTTATATCCGGGGTCGCAGATATCAATCAAGTGGTAAGGAATCTTTTTCCCGTCAACGGTATAATCTGCCAAATCTTTCCCTGTCCCGATATCCATGGTACGGTAGATTTGTCTGGAGTCGCCACTAATGATTTCCGTATCCAAATGAGCTGCCAAGGCGGCAGCAAAGGATGTTTTACCGGAAGCGGTGGGACCAATGATTGTTATCAGTTCGTATTTCTCTTTTGTTTCCATAAAGCAAAGATATGTATTTATTTCCAAATACGAAGTAACACATCAAAAAAGGGGCTGTGTCAAAATGAAAGTTTTGACACAGCCCCTCAAAAAACTATTTAATCTTGGGCGATTATGCGTTTACAGATGCCATGTGAGCGATCAAATCCAATACTTTGTTAGAGTAACCGATTTCATTGTCATACCAAGAAACAACCTTAACGAAAGTATCTGTCAAATAAACACCAGCGTTAGCATCAAAGATAGAAGTCAAAGTGCAACCCAAGAAAT
>OIZT01000722.1_pt1 | contig 18443 bp, 12 predicted proteins | sample 1588611 | NCBI WGS metagenome assembly OIZT01 (sample SAMN03283278) | human gut metagenome | biome: human-associated habitat; material: feces | host: Homo sapiens | place: Peru | collected 2012
CTACCACCACCCACGGACGCCCCGGCGCGCGCTGTACCCGCGCCGCCTCGGCGCGTGGCGCTCTGGAAGGGTTCCTATCACGGAAATCATGAAACCACCCTTGGACTTTTCCGCACCATAATCTCATTTCGCTTTGGTTTCTGCTCTGGCTCAATCTCCGCTTCCTCCTCGATGTCTTACGCTCTGTGCCGTGTCCTCGTGCCTCCGCGCGTTCCGTGTTAATCGGCCGGAGGCCCACCCGGTCGCGCAGGAGCGCGACCCTCCCGCGTCGTTGGGCGTATCGGGGCTGGTTGTTTGGAACGGGAGGGTGGTGAAGGAAAACGGAAATGTGCTATAATGACGCCATGAAAACTTATTTCATGACGTACTTGATCGTTGGTGCGGCGCTGTGCGGAACGGCGGAGCGGCCGCTCGCGGAACGGTTCGCGCACCCGCCGGAGTCTGCGCGGCTGCAGGCGTGGTTCCACTGGAACGGCGACTGCGTGACGAAGGAGGGGCTCGCCGCCGACCTGAAGGCGATGGGCGAGATGGAGATCGGCACGGCGCATGTCTTCCTGCCGGCGATGGCGCATCTGCCCGTGACGGCGAAGCCGCTCACGCCCGCCTGGTTCGAGCTGTGGGAGACGGCGATCCGCGAGGCGAAGCGGAACAACGTGAAGTTGGGGTTCCACAACTGCCCGGGATGGTCCAGCTCGGGCGGGCCGTGGATCACGCCGGAAAATGCGATGAAGATGGTCGTGGCGTCCGAGACGGACTACGATCCGGCGGAGGGGAAGAGCGCGCTGAAGCTGTCCCAGCCGACGACGATCCAGGATTTCTACCGCGATGTCGCCGTCCTCGCCTTCCCCATCCCGCGCCCGCCGCGCCTTGTGCGGGCCTCCGGCGACTTCCCCGGCGACTTCGCGGGCTTCTGCGCGGGGACGAACGCGCTCACGCTGCCGCTTGGGGCGGCGCATGCCCGCTGCGAGCTGACGCTCGAATACGACCGGCCGGTCTCGCCGTCCACGGCGGTCTTCTCGCTCGACGAGACGCAGTTCTACGCGAAGGGCGACGTCGCCGCCTCGTCGGACGGCAAGACGTGGACGACGTGCGGCGGCTTCCTCTACCAGCTCTTCAACGCGCAGAAGACGCCGAAGACGCTGCGCCTCGCCGCGCCGCCCCGGAACGCGCGCTTCTTCCGCATCCGCTTCAACGCGATCCCCTGCCCGCCCTGGGTGGGCGTGCGCGACAAGGCGCTTACGTCCTTCGCCTTCACCGAACTGCCGCGCGTGGAGGACGTCGATGCGAAGAACTCGGCCTCCACGTCGTTCGCCTACCGCGCGCCGTCCGACGCAGCCGCGCCCGGCATCCCGCTTGCCTCCTTCGTCGACCTCACGCCCCGCCTCCGCCCCGACGGCGCGCTCGACCTCGCCGCCGCCCCGCTCGCCCCCACCTCCCTCTGGCGCATCCTCCGCGTCGGCTACACGGCGACGGGCAAGCGCTGCGCGCCCGCGACGCTTCCGGGCCTCGAATGCGACAAGCTCTCGAAGAAGGGGCTGGACGCGCACTGGCCGCACATGCCGCAGCGCCTGCTGGAGGCGCCCGGCGCGAGGGACGTCGTCACGATCTCGATCATCGACAGCTACGAGGTCGGCGGGCAGAACTGGACGGAGGCGATGCCGGACGAATTCCGTGCGCGCCGGGGCTACGCGCTCCGCCCCTGGCTGCCGGCCCTCCTCGGCTACGTCGTCGAATCGGCGGGCGAGACGGCGAAGTTCCTCTACGACTTCCAGCGCACCGTGGGCGACCTCTTCGCGGAGAACTACTACGACTACTTCGCGGCACTCTGCCACCGCGCGGGCATCCAGGCGGCGTGCGAGCCGTATGGCGGGCCCTTCGATTCGCTGCGGTGCGGCGCGCGCGCGGACGTGCCGACGGGCGAGTTCTGGCTAGGCGGCTCGCCGCACGGCTCGCCGCGCATCGCGGCCTCCATCGGCCATCTCAACGGACGCGCCCAGATCGCCGCCGAGGCGTTCACGACCGAGGCGAAGGAGGGGCGCTGGCAGATCACGCCCGCCGAACTGCGCCGGTGCGGCGACGCGGGCTGGCTCGAAGGCATCTCGCAGCTCGTCTACCACAGCTACCTCCACCAGCCGTTCCCGAACGCGCAGCCGGGCATCTCGCTCGGCCGCCACGGCACGCAGCTCAACCGCAACACGACGTGGTGGCCGGAGGGTGTCCACTGGAGCCGCTACGTACGGCGCGGACAGTTCCTGCTGCAGAGCGGGCGTCCGCGCGCCGAAGTGCTCGTCTTCGTGGGCGAGTCGTGGCCGAATAACTACCGCTACGCGACCGAACTCGTCGCGGCGGGCGGGAACTTCGATTCCTGCGGCGTGGCGGACCTCGCGCGGCTCGCCGTGAAGGACGGGGGCGTCGCCGTGCCGGGAGGTCTGCCCTACGACGTCCTCTACCTCGGCGAAGACCGCTACCTGACGGCGGCGACGCTGCGGACGCTCAAGGCGCTCGTGGACGCCGGCGCGCGCGTCGCGGGCGCGAAGCCGCTCGGCTCGCCGTCGCGGGCGGACGACCCTGCCGCGTGGCGGGCGCTCGTGGAGGCCGTGTGGTCCGGCGACCGCGTGAAGCCCGCGCGGACGGCGCAGGAGGCGCTTGCGGCCTTCGACCGCCGCGTCTATGCGGAGTCGCAGGTGGCTCTGCGCGCAATCCGCCGCGAGGTCGAGGGGCGGGACGTCTACTTCGTGGTCAATCCCCGCGACGAGGCGTTTGCGGGCAGCGTCTCCTTCGCGGCGACGGGTGCGCCCGAGCGTTGGGAGGCGCGCGACGGCACGACGCGGCCGCTTGCGGCCGTGAAGGGCGCGGCCGAGCCCGGGCGCGTGAAGGTGCATCTGGAACTCGCCCCGCAGGGCTCGTGCTTCGTCGTCTTCGACCCGGCGGCGAAACCGTCCGAAACGGTCGCGGAGACGCCCGTCGTCTACGCCGATGTCGTCGTCCTCTCCGCCCGCTACTGCGCGCGGGACGACAAGACGCACGGCCGCGATGTGACGGACAAGGTGCGGCGTCTGCTCGCGAAGGGGCACCGCGCCTTCAAGGTCGAGAACGCGCTTCTCGGCGGCGATCCCGCCTCCAACCGCTACAAGGTGCTGGACCTCCTCTATACGGTTGACGGCGCGCGCCGCCAGCAGACGGTGCCGGAACGGGCGGAGGTTTCGCTCGCGTTCCCGCGCAGGCCGCCGATGAAGCCGGAGAACGTGGTGGCCGACCTTTCGACGGACTGGACGGTCGTCTCGTTCACCGGTAAGAACGCCCCGGCGGCACCGCTGAAGCTCGCCCGGCTTGCCTCGTGGTCCGCCGCCGCCGATCCGAAGCTCAAGTACTTCGCCGGACGCGCCGTCTACGAGAAGACCGTTGCGCTTCCCGCGTCTGCCAAGGCCGGTCTCGTCCTCGATCTCGGAACGGTGAAGGACGTCGTGAACGTGTGGGCGAACGGCCGTTTCCTCGGCTGCCTCTGGGAGGCGCCCTACCGCCTCGCACTGCCCGCCGACCTCTCCGCCTCTCCGCTCGCCCTCCGCCTTGAAGTCGTCAACACGTGGCCGAACCGCCTCATCGGCGACGCGATCGCGCGGAAGGCGGGCGCGGCGGAGCCGAAGTCGCCGAAGGGCCCCTGGCCGCAGTGGGTGCTGGACGGGAAGGCCGATTCGGGGACGGGCATCTTCACGTGGAGCAACTTCATGGGCTGGGCGGCGGACGAGAAGCCGCTGCCGGCGGGCCTCATCGGTCCCGTGCGCCTCGTGGAAGGGAAGTGACGGAACGGCATGTTGTATGCGGTCATGTCGGACATCCATGCGAACCCGCAGGCGCTCGCGCGCGCGCTGGCGGACGCGCGGGAGCAGGGGGCCGAGAAGTTCATCTGCCTGGGGGACGTGGTGGGCTACGGACCTGACGCCGTGGGGGCGGTGGCGCTTGCGCGGGCGTCCTTCGACGTTGTCCTGATGGGCAACCACGACGCGGCGACGGCAGGGTTGATTCCCGCGTTCTCCTTTCGTCCCGAGGCGCGGGCGGGCGTCTACCGCCATGGACATGAGTTGTCGGACGATGACCTTTCCTGGCTGCGCCAGTTGCCGTATGTTTATCATGTGCGGACGTTCTGGGCCGCGCACGGCTCGCTGGCCGACGCGGAGGCGTTTCCCTACATCGGCACGGAGGCGGCCGCGTGGGAGGCGTTCGGCGCGATGGGGGCGACGCCGCTTCTCTTCGTCGGCCACACGCATACCTCGCTCTGGGTCGAGGCGCGCGCGGGGTCTTCGGAGCTGGAGGTTGCGCGCACGGCAGCGCGCGCGCTTGCGCGTGGCGGCCGCGCCATCGTGAACGTCGGTTCGGTCGGCTACCCGCGCAACGAGCCGGAGAGTGTCTACGCGCTCTACGATTCGCGGCGGCGGGTCGTCACGTGGCGGCGCCTCCCGTTCGATTATGCGGGCTACTTCGCGCAGATGGAGGCGAAGGGCATCTACATCGCGCCCTGGCTGCGCGCGAACGCGCGCGCGGCGAGGCAGGGGCGGGAATGTTTATGAATGTCATTCTCTTCCTGCGCGCATTCCTCGACAGCCTCGTTGTTCCGCATGGACGAACGGATGCTTCCAGGCGGGAACCCTGCTCGACCACCTCGTGAAGACGAACTTGGAGGATGCTGTTTGGGCATGGCATGGAACCGAGATCGTCGGAGAGAAGAGGGCGAATGCCCTACACGGCATAGACCTCGATGCTTTTACTCTTCCACGCCCTCATTGCCTGTTCGTCTGTGGGGTGTTTGTCGCGCACTACAAAGACAAAATCAACAAGGTCATGTGGGCGTTCGCCGGAGATGCATTGACCGATGCCTATCTTGAACAAGCGGCGCTTGTGGTGGATTACCGACAGGGGGTGGGGATCGGGGAAACCTATGGAGACCAATCGATGCCGGTCAATCCAGGCGACTCTCTTTATACGGTCTTGTTCTCGACCCTGATGCCGCATCTCTTCGCTTCGGGGAGCGGGCGGTTGCAAGCAAACCACCGCTCAAGTTGTACGAAATTACGCGGATGTGAAATTCTGCTCTGCATTCCATTGACTTTCTGAAGAAGACATGATAAAATATCTGCCAGTTCGTTCGATGATGAAAGGTTCTGAGATGGCTTTGTGCTATAAAAACCTCTGGAAATTGCTGATAGACCGAGACATGACGCGGAAAGACCTGCATCGCGTCTCTGGCGTGTCCCATGCCACGCTTGCAAAAATGTCTCGTGGCGAAAGTGTCACCGCTTCGGTTCTGGACCGGATATGCAATAGCCTTGACTGCAGAATCGAAAACGTCATGGAGATTACCCCCGATAAGCCATGTGAGGTCAATAGGCGTCGTACGCAGGATGAGAATGGAGGCGCACAACTGAAGCGGGGGGTGAAATGACGAACGCGGAGAATCAGATTGTCGTGTACCAGCCGAACGAGACGATGCGGCTGGACGTGCGGCTTGAGAACGAGACCGTATGGCTGACGCAAAGTCAGATGGCGACGTTGTTTGGATGCTCTACTGACAATGTCGGATTGCATCTCAAGAACATTTATTCGTGTGGCGAATTGGATAAGGGGGCAACTACCGAGGAATCCTCGGTAGTTCAAATTGAAGGGCAGCGCAAGGTCTCGCGCAAAGTATGTCTCTACAATCTTGACGCCATCATCTCGGTTGGCTATCGGGTAAATTCCGTTCTTGGTGTCAAGTTCAGGCAATGGGCGACTCGTGTGCTGAAAGAGTATTTGTTGCGGGGATATTCCGTCAATGCCCGCATGAACCAGTTGGAAGACAAGGTCGAGCGGCGGCTGGCGAAGCATGACGGCGAGATTGCGGAGTTGAGAGACAAGGTTGATTTCTTCGTGCAGACGAAGGAGCCGCCGCTGCAGAGCATCTTCTACCAGAACAGGTTCTGGGACGCGAAGTCGCTTCTGATCAAGTTCATTCGCCGGGCGAAGAAGGAGCTGATCGTGATTGACGCCTATCCCGGCGTGGCGACCTTGGACATGTTGGCGAAGCGCGGGCGCGGAGTGAAGATCGAGCTGGTGACGCATGCCAACGGCGAGCTGGAGGAGTCGGATTTCGAGGCGTTCGGGGCGCAATGCGGCAAGTTCACGAAGACCGTCTGCGGAATCTGCCACGACCGCTTCATCATCGTCGATCAGAAGGAAATCTTCTGGACGGGCGCGTCGCTGAAAGATGCGGGACGCCTGACCTTCGCTGCGGCGAAACTGGGCGCGGAGGTCATCCCGGGGCTTCTCGCGTCGATCCGCAAGGCGACGTCGGAACGGCGGGAATACGGCAAAGGCAAGAAGGCGGGTCTCGCGGCAAGGGTGGTGGAATGAAAAACTTTAGGTAGTTTCTTCGATAAAATTAGGTTTTCCCCAAAATGAAACAACAAGTTCGCAAATCAGTTACGGCGAATGTGCATGGCTCTAACGGTTCTGCCAATCGCATTGTCCTCGTCGGCACCTACAAAGGCGACCAGTTGGCAAAGTGGCGCGGGTGGTACAACTACCCGGTCTCGGAGGCGGACCAGATCGCCGAAGCCGACGCCGCGTCGATTGCGGAGCTGTGGCTTTTCAAGGGCACGAAGGAGCAGAAGACGTACAAGGCGGAGTTCGTCGGCGTCAAGACCCGCGAAGAGTTGGTGCGCAACTACGGCTACCCTGCGAAGGGCAGGGCGCACGGCGAGAAGTACCTGCTCTTCAAGACGAAGCTCAAGTATCAGCACAAGCTGACGCCGCCGGAAGATGCGGCGCGCGTCATCGTCCGCACGGCGGACTTCGCGACCGCGCCCAAGGTGCGCAAGCAACTCAAGGCATATCTCGAATCGCCTGACCGCGCCGACCCCGATCTCGCGAAACGCCTGCCGGAAGTCGTCACGAAACTGCGCCCCGAACAGCTTCGCGTGTGCGAACTATCCTATCAGATGTCTCTTTGGGAGTTGCCAAATTGTGGCGAATTGAGGCCGAACGTTCCTTTCCCTGCACCCAAAAATAGCAAGTTTACGTTCATTGATCTTTTCGCCGGAATTGGCGGTTTCCATCTTGCGATGCATGAATTGGGTGGGAAATGTGTGTTTGCGTCCGAGTGGGACAAAGACGCGCAGGAGACTTATGAGACAAACTATGGCATTACGCCATTCGGAGACATAACCAAGATTAACGAAAAGGATATTCCCTCTCACGATGTTCTTTGTGCCGGCTTCCCTTGCCAACCTTTCTCAAAGGCTGGCAAGCAAGAGGGCTTTGAGGATGAAACGAAGGGGACGCTTTTCTTCGATATTGAACGAATATTGCGCCATCATCATAGCAAATATATCATCTTGGAGAATGTCAGAAATCTAGTGGCACATGACAACGGCAATACATGGAGAACTATTCATACCCATCTGGTAAACCTTGGCTATCGTCTCACACCAGAGCCTTTGATTGTCAGTCCGCATTATTTTGGCGTTCCTCAATTGAGAGAGCGTGTAGTAGTTCTTGGAATATATGAGCCCGACAAAGCAAACCAGCCTTTAAGAATTGATTTGCCAAAGCCAATATCAAAGAAGGATTGCAGCCTTGACTCCATACTTGAACGAAACAATGAAGATTCAGACTACAAGTTGACGGACGAAGAAACCGAGGCTATTGAAGTCTGGGACGAGTTCTATCATGGGATCAAAGAAAAGGTGATAGGATTCCCGATATGGTTTGATTGGTTTACCAAGCAACCGCCTACCGACCCCAAGAAAATGCCAGAGTGGAAGCAGGCATTTGTCAGGAAGAATAATGAATTGTACAAAAACAACAAGGCTTTTATAGACGGATGGTTGAAAAAGCACAATTATTTGCGCCATTTCACCCCGACGATGCGTAAGATGGAATGGCAGTGTGGTGAGTCTGTGGCCTCGGCTTGGGATGCCTTTATGCAAATGCGTCCATCTGGGTTGCGGATCAAGCGACCCGACTGTGCGCCAGCTCTCGTCGCAATTGTGCAAGTGCCTATAATTGGTAAATATAAGCGTCGAATGACGGTAAGGGAGGCCGCGAGATTACAGAGTTTTGATGATCGCTTTATTCCCAACCCCAACAAGCATCAGGCATATAAACAGTTCGGTAATGCTGTAAACGTCAAAGTAATCAAAGAATGCGCAAGGAGGTTATTTAGTTATGAATGAAAAAAGTGAGCAAATAGATTCTCGGCTTAACATAGAAGTCAGCCAAGATCAGCCGCTTTCGCCCGCAAAACTTGATGCGGCTATACTTGCTGCATTGCCGGGCGGTATTGGTAAACGAACAATCGTTAAAGTGAATGGTAAGGCCTACCCATTCATAGCCTGTTCTTCGCCGGCTAAAAAGCACGCGCTTCTTTCGGCCGCCGTGACGTTCCTTGGAGGGAATGGAAATCATCCGATATTTAAAAAACGCATACAATTAAAATCTTGGTTCAAGCCCATCCATCACGAACTAACGAGGCAAGGTTATCAAGTGCATTTCTTAGGCGTGTATCATTACGAGGGCAACATAGTCTTTGTCGATTTTGCCACTGCTACATATATGCAACGCAAGATGCACAACTCATCCGCGTTTGTTTACGTAAATGATTTATTTCGTGCGATGAAAGATGGTGTTGCCACAAGGATAGACTTGCACGGCAATCAAATTACAACTATCAGACGCAATGTTTTTGCCAGTTATCTTTCAGGCGCGGAGGGTGGCCTTTCGGATTCTATTCTCTTTGATGCATTTCGAGATTTCAATTGCGAAATGCCTTTCGCCAGTTGGATTCGTGGCGATTTTGCGATAAGGGAAATGCAACAGAATAAATGGCCGAAATGGCGAGAAACTGAATGGCCGGGTTGGTATCTTGAATTTAAGTTTGCGACTTTCCTAGAACAACACAATGTAAAGGCTGTTGTGTACCAAGGGAATGAAGGCAAAAAGAAAGGCAATCTCGACTTTGATCTGCTATTCCCCCTTCATAAGTTTTACGGCGACTTGAAGTCTAGTGATATCGGTGAGAAGCATTCTCCTGGTAACGATAAGGGCAACTTGATGGCTGCAATCGACAGGTGTGACCGATTTTGGTATGTCATATACGAACACGAAACCGTAAAGGACAAAGACTGTGGGAATGAAATAACGAGATTCCGTTACGAGTTTATGGTCAGTCTTAATGATGCAAAGGCTAAAGACCCACTTAGTTATGCCGCACGAATGAAGAACAAAGTCAATTTCCGAAGGATGATGATATTAGAGCTTAATCGTGCTAACTGTGGTGATTTGTTGTCGGCGTTCCATCAAGGGCATCAACCTGACGGTGGTGCGCGAGCGGAGAAGGTTCTAATCAACAAGCGCAATGTCGAGAATTACCAGGTGTTTCACTATGAAGCATAAAGGTTTGTTAGAAAAGTGCTGCGTCGAAACCCCCGCTGACGCTGCCGCGATGTTCCGCGCCGCGTTGCCGAAGGAGCAGAAGGAGGAGCGCGTGTTCGTCCTGCCGCTGGACGGCAACGGCAAGGCGCTCGCCAAGCCGATTCTCGTTTCAGTTGGGCACATGGACGGCACGGCAACAATTGACGCGGGCGCAATCTTCCGCGAGGCGCTGAAAGCCGGCGCGGAAGAAATCATCGTCGCCCACAACCATCCCTCGGGCGACCTCACGCCCAGCAAGGCGGACATCGCGGCGACAACGAAATTGCGCGAGGCGGCAGACTTTCTCGGAGTCCAGCTCATTGACCATATTGTCATCGGCAAACAAGGATTCTTCACGTCGTTGGCGGAAACTTCGACAGCTTTGTTGTCTCTAAGGCATTATAAGGAGGCGAGAGTCCATGCTTAAATCTGTTACAGTTTCAAGAGTCGCCAGTTTTGGGGAGTCATGTCAAAAGTTTGGGGACTTGGGCGCGGTCAATTTTGTATATGGATCTAATGGGTCGGGAAAGACTACGATAAGCCGTTTGATTGCCTCTCCAGAAAAGTTTGGTGAAAAATGTTCTCTGGAATGGGAAGGCGGAGTCCCATTGGCGGCTTTTGTGTATAACAGGGATTTTGTGGAGGCGAATTTTGCCCCTTCAAAAGAGATCAAAGGCGTATTTACATTGGGGGCGGGAGATAAGGCGATAGTTGATGCAATCGATGAGAAGAAGAGAAATATTGATGAACTTACGACTAAAATCGTCTCTCTAAATAATGACTTAACGGGAGAAAGCGGAAAGATTGCGCTTCTGGAAAAATGTGAGAGAGATATTGAGAGTTACTGCTGGGATAAGATACGAACGCCCAACGACATGGATTTCAAGGTGATATTCAAAGGGCTTTTGTCTAGCAAGGCAAAATTTAAACAAAAAGTCGTTTCCCTATGGTATGCTCAAAATGGTAAGAAATCCCAGACGGTACGGACGCGAGAAGAATTATCTGCTGAAATTAAATCCGTTTTTAGCGCGGATTCGTCAGAACTGACTTTAGTGCCGTCTCTTAATATTGGGACTCTCCCACAAGACATTGCCAATCCAATTTTTTCACAGGTTATTGTAGGTAGCAGCGATATTGACATAGCACAATTGATAAATTCCCTTGGAATCAGCGATTGGGTGCGGCAAGGGCAAGCCCACATGGTGAATAGTTTAGGGAAATGCCCATTCTGTCAGCAAGTTCTTCCAGACGGCTTTGCTACAAAACTGGACAAGTATTTTGATGAGTCGTTCTCGCGCAACATGAATCAATTAAAAGTGCTGTCTGAAAAAATTAGTGGAGCATTAGATTCCATGCTGAAATGTATTAATGAGATTTGTGCCATCGAAACTTCGTTTTTTGACGCATCAGGCTTTAAAATTGTGGCAGACAAGTTGTTGTCTAAAGCAGATCTAATTAAACGAATGTTAGGCGAAAAACAAAGAGAGCCGAGTCGGAGTGTTAAAATGCCCGACATTTTACCGGAAATTAGTTTATTATGCGAGATGATTTCTACGTCAAATGTTAAAATCCAAGAACACAATCGTTTGATAGATGATAAAGCGGCTAGTGAACAAAGACTTGTTGATGAGACCTGGCGCTTCCTCATTGAAGAACACAGGTCGGAACTCAAAAAGCTCTTCACGAATAAAGAATATTGCGAGAAGGCAAAATTAGGGGTCAAACATGCGAAGGAGGAAAAGGAACGTGAAAAAATGATGGCGGAAACTGAACTCCGTGAATTGCAAAGAAAACAGACAAGTGTTTTGCCAACCATTGATACAATTAATGCAGTGCTATCATCGTTTGGCTTTGATTCGTTCAGGCTTGCACCAGCGACCGATACCACATATAAGCTCCAACGTGCGGATGGAAGTGAAGTAAATGACACATTGAGCGAGGGCGAACGATCTTTTGTGACATTTCTTTACTTCTATCATCTATTAAAGGGAAGTGTGTCCTCTGAGAATGTCAGTGAAAGAAGAATCGCTGTCATTGATGATCCTGTTTCAAGTTTGGATTCAAACATTTTATTTGTTGTCGCCTCTCTTGTTAGGCAGTGTGTTAAGGATGTCCAAGCAGGAAACACGCCTCTCAAACAACTGATAGTTCTGACGCACAATGTATATTTCCATAAAGAATTAACCTTTTCCAGAGAACGAGACAAGACAAAAAGTGTTGAATACTGGATTGTAAGAAAGCAGCATAACAATTCCACTATTTCACAAACAAATGGGAATCCCGTTAAAACTTCATATGAACTTTTGTGGCGCGAAATTCAAGATCCAGCCTCTTCGTTGGTTTGTGTTCAGAACGCCATGCGAAGAATCCTTGAATTCTACTTCAATATTCTTGGTGGCATGAATCGCGAGGAAATTGAATCAGAATTCAATGGGCGTGAGGCGTTCATCGTCAAATCTCTCTTTCTCTGGGTAAATGATGGGTCCCATACAGTAGATGACGATCTAGCGTATCAAGTCAATGAAGAATCTGTTGACTTGTATAGAAATGTCTTCGCCCGAATATTCAAGGAACTTCATCATGAAAATCATTACAATATGATGATGCGGAATTGTCAATGTCGAAGAGATGAATTATCATAAAAAAACTGTGCCGTCGGGTGAGTCAGTAAATCCGAAATGCGTTACAGAAAAATCAAATGGTGAGGCAGTAAATGAGGTGGTAAATGAGGTGGTAAATCAGATTTACTTGGCGATAAAGAGTAATCCCAGCGTCAGGAAGCCGCAGTTGTTGAAGATTGTTACTACAAGTCGTGCGACAGCAGAGCGATCAATCGCGCAACTACGGCATTTGAATAAAGTCGAATTTAGGGGGGCACCCAAAACCGGCGGATATTACTGCAAGTAGGTTATGAAAATCATCATTGAAGAGTACCAGTACCCCGTTGAGGTTGTCAAAGACATCCTCTGGGAGGGTGCGTTCCAGACGGTTGACGGCATGGTGTCGATCAACTATGTCGGATACTACTTCAATTCCCGCAAAGAGGTAAACGACTGCGTGTTCATTCTTCCGAAGGTGCTGTTGGAAGAAGGCCCAGAAGGGAAAGACCTGGTCTTTGGAAGATACGCGCCGGAAAGCATCGTGAACATGGATGCGTCCTCGCCGCTCACAACGGGCGAACGCGAATTCATCTACCGCTTCTCTGTGTGGATATACCGTGCGCTGTGCGTGTTCCGAAAGTTGAACAAGGAGTCGAAGATCATCTATCAGCGGCAGGTCTCGATGATGGGCAAGGGGAGGCTCCGCAAGTCGGCCACGCTCCTTGATATCCTGTTATCCCTCTTGCAGTTCCAGAAGGACAATCGGGACTTCTTTCTCTTTACAGTCAAGAATCTCCATTCGGGATTCAATAAAATCAATTGGACGCGGACGATTGCCACCACGAAAGCGGTTGTTGACGAAGGGAGCCCCGCTTACCTAAAACCCGTCAACAAGCGAAGGATGGTGAATTTCGACGAAGAACTGCTTGTCATATTCTATTCCATCTTGAACCGCATCCATGAGCAGTACGGGTTCCCCGCTCCCATCGACATGGGCTACGAGCTGATAACCGGGAAGCGGTTTGACCGTTACGTCAAGGGCTACGGGAAGATTCGGCTCAACGCCATCAAGTACAAGTATTTCTCGGATACGGCACTTCGGCTTTGGGAGCTGTGCATGGCGTACTTCGACCAGCCGAGGCAGATAGATGTAAAGGCCGACAGGCGGGAGTATCTGCTGGCAAAGAACTTCAATATCGTATTCGAGTCGATTATCGATGACCTTGTGGGCGAGAAGAACCCGCCGGCTGGACTTAAGGCGCAGGAAGACGGCAAGCGTGTAGACCATCTCTACCACTATCAAAGTCTCATAACCGGCGAGCCGGACAAGGAAGTCTATTACATCGGCGACAGCAAGTACTACAAGCGTGGCAATTCTATCGGGCGCGAGAGCGTGTACAAGCAGTTCACCTACGCGCGCAATGTCATCCAATGGAATCTCAACCTCTTTCTCGACAACCCGGATGCATCCGCACAGGCCGACTTCAACGAGTACGGAAAATTCGGGAAACTGCGCGATGACATTACCGAGGGCTATAACGTCATCCCAAACTTCTTCATCAGCGCCAGGATGGTGATAGATTCAGCCGGACGGCTCAGCTATACCGATGACATACACGAAGCCGACAAGAAGGCAAATGTTTTCAATTCGCGCCAGTTCGAGAACCGCCTCTTCGACCGCGACACGTTGCTGGTCGCACACTATGACGTGAACTTCCTCTTCATAATCGCTCTCTATGCGCGTGACAACCCCTCGCAAAAGGCGAAATGGAAGACGAGCGTCAGAAAGATGTTCCGCGAAAAGATTCAGGCGATGCTCAAGGAGCGGTTCGATTTCTACGCCATGACGCCACGCGCAGACGTGGACGCCGAGCAGTTCTTGCGCGATAACTTCCAGCTGTCGCTTGGAAAGGTGTACACACCGTATGGGAACAAGGGCGCGCATTCCTATTATTCACTTGCCCTCGACAAAGACGCAAGATTCAAAGACGAGAATGACGCGGTCAAAGGACGTCTGGAGCAGGGATTTGTGATAGCCGAGTGTCCGCTCGGAACAGATCCTGCGACGGTCGTGTCCGGCGAAGCGCCGGTTGCCACGCCGCCTGTGCCGAAACGGTTCCTCACGCATCACTGGATTGAGAACTATCTTGAAAAGTATTTCCTTGTCGGCTGTTGCAAGGATGCTGCGCACCGAAGCTGGATTCTTGGGCGTAACAAGGTCAAGCGTTCCGATTTATATAACGTCCGGCTTGGCAAGCGCACTGGTGCCGTTGTCGCCGATGCTGCGCTTACGAGAAGCCCAAAGTTCCTCGTCCTATATGACATTGCCTCTCCATCCTCCTACTCGGTCTATCGCATCAGGAGTGGTATGCGCTGCGAGAAGGACAAGATGATCAAGATGGGCTACGCTTCCGCCCAGTGCGACTACTACTGCTACGTGCTGGAGGAGGAAGTGTCGCTTGGCGACTTGGACGTGCCGCAGCTCATCGCGGAGCGCAAGCGCGAGAAAGGCGGCGACTTCAAACCGGGCGCACCCATTTACCTCAAAGGAGCTGAACTCATAGGTTTTAGGAGGTAGCTTATGGCCGATGACAACGATAGCCTTGTTCGTATTGCGGAAGACCGCGCCTTTACCTGCACTGGGGCATACGCCGTCCTGATCATGTCGGGGCTGAAGCGTGTGGAGAACCGCAGCTGCATGCCCGTTCCGGCGCGGGGGCGTTGCGCGATGAGCGTTTCCAAGAAGTTCTGCCGTGCCGAGTATGACGGCATCAAAGCGTGGTTGCGGCGATTAAACGGCGACAGGGTGGATGCCATCATCCCGACATGGGAAGAAGCGAGCTGTTGGCCGGGCCACATCGTCGCGGTGATGGACTACCAGGCGATAGACGCAGAACCCGAAGAAGAACCTTGGCGGGTTCAGGCGCAGTTTTGGAATGAAGGCTACCGCTACTGGTGGCTACTCTCGAACATTCGCAAGGTGCCTGCTCCCATCCCTTGTCGCGGCAATGTCGGGATGTGGCGGCTGCCGGAAGATGTTTCCGACTCCATGGATAAGCAACTTGCCGGAGGCTATCCCGCATGACCGTCACCGTCAGTCATTCTCGTTCAAAAGAGGAAGCCCGGACAATCCGACCGGGAATGGAAATGCGCCTGTCGCCAAAGGCGATCAGGTTGGCCGAATGAGCGAAGCGAATGAGCCGCGAAGCGGTCGCAAGAGCCTGCGTGGCTGTGTGTTCGATTGCCGAGCCATGCCCAACCCGTTCTGGGACGAGACACTGCGCGACGAGTCCGTCTGCGACTTCTTCAGTTCGTTTCGGGCATCACGGGACTGCAAGGGGTTCAAAGCATGATTTTAAAGACGCGAAGCGGCGATTTAACCACTTAAAGCCGTGAAGCGGCGAATTAATCTCTCCTTACGGCCGCGAAGCGGCAACTTAATCGCGCATCTCGCGCATTGCCCGTCAGGGGGGATTTGTGCTAAAATGTCCGCCTATGTTCAAGAGAGCCTGTTTTCTGTTCGCCTGGGCGGTCGTCCTGCCGCTTGCGGCGCAGCTTTCCTCCGCGCTTCCCGCGGACCGGCTGGCTTTTGCCAACCAGCTGGCGAAGCGGGGACTCCATGCCGAGGCCCTGAAGGAGTACGAGGCGATCCGGGAGGTCAAGACGCTGCCGCGCGACGAGATCCGCTTCCGCCTCGGCGAGGCGTACCGCCACGTCGGGCGCACGGCGGAGGCCCTGAAGGAGTACGCGGACCTCATCAAGGACCATCCGCAGTCGCGCTACGTCGACTACGCGCGCCTCAACCGCGCGCTCCTGCTCACGGGCGAGACGCGCGTGAAGGAGCTGACCGCCCTCGACCACGTCGGCGCGTCCGACACGATCCGCGCGACGGCGCTCTACTGGCTCGGCGAGACGCTGGAGGCGCAGAAGAACGCGAAGGGCGCCATCGGCTGGTACCTGAAGGCCACGGAAGTGGCGCCGACGAACGATGTGGCGCGCCTCTCGCGCCTCCGCGCCGCCTCGCTCCTCTCCGTCTCCCAGGACATGCGCGACCGCCGCCAGGCGCAGGCCATCTACCTCGACCTCGCCCTGGGCGACGATCCCCACCTCGCGGAGGAGGCCCTGTTCTTCGCGGGCATGATGAGCTACCGCGAGGGGCGGCACAGGGAGGCGTCGCAGCTCTTCCGCCGCCTCGCGGCCCGCTTCCCCGCCTCGGACCGCGCGAAGGAATGCGCCATCTACGCGGCGTGGTCGAACTACCTTGACGGACGCTACGGCGAGGCGCTGGAGATTGCGGCCCGCCTCCGGGACGAGGGGAACGAGGACGCCGCCTACCTCGTGGCGGCGTCGCTGCGGAAGCTGGAGCGGCGGCAGGACGCCGTCGACGCCTATTCGCTCGCCCTCGCGAAGTTCCCGCGCGGGCGGCATGCCGACACGGAGTGGTTCGAGCGTCTGACCGTCCTCGCCGCCTCCGGCGACAACGCCGCCGTGCTGGACGAGCTCGCGAAGCGCCCCGACCCGCCGGCGAAGACGTCCGACCGGGCCTGGAGCTACGGCTGCGAGGCCGCGATCGCCGTCACGAACTATCCGCGCGCCATCGAGTTCGCGACGCTCGTCGCGCGCCAGGCGAAGGGCGAGATGGCCCTCAACGCGGTGCATCGCCTCGCCTGGCTCCACGAGAAGACCGAAAACTGGCCGAAGGCGGCGCTCGCCTACCGCGTCCTCGCGAAGAACTGGCCGGACGCCGCCGTCGCCGCCCAGGCGCTCTACCAGGCGGGCGGCGCCGAGGTGCGCGCGGGACGCCCCGAGCAGGCGCGGGCGGACTGGACGAACCTTCTCGCGAAGTATCCCGACTCGCCGTTCGCGAGCGAGGCGCTCTATGCGCGCGCGATGGAGGAGCTGCGCAAGAAGGAGTACCGTGCGGCGGAGCGGTCGCTGGACGAGCTTTCGCGCCGCTTCCCGGCGTTCGCGAAGCGCGCGGAGGCGCTGTACTGGTGGGGCGTGGCGGCGAACGGCATCGGCGACGCGCCGGAGGCCGAGCGCCACTTCCGCGCCGCGCTGGAGGCGAAGCCGCCGGCGGAGTTCGAGCGCGAGACGCGGCTGGAGCTCGCGTTCATCCTCCAGAAGCGGGGGGGCGAGCGCGAGGCGGCGCAGATCTTCGCGGGCCTGCTGGACACGAAGGCCGTCGACCGCATGCCGCCGAGTGAGCTTGCGTGGCTCGCGGAGTTCACGGCGGGCGTCACGAACTACGCGGCGTCCCTCAAGGCCGCCCAGGTCATCGAGAGACGCAAGATCGGTCCGGACTGGAACCAGATCGGCGCGACGCTCGCGGGCGAGGCGCATGAGGGCCTGAACGAGACGGACGCCGCCGTTGCCGCCTACACGCGCGCCCTTGCGACAGGCGCGAAGACGGCGAGCGGCGCGAAGGCCGCGCTCGCGCTGGGCCGGATCGAGACGTCCCAGGCCCTCTTCGACGAGGCGAAGGCGCACCTGACCGAAGCCGTGGAGCGCGCCAACTCGCCCGAGCTCATCGCCGTGCGCGTGCGGGCCTACGCCGCGCTCGCCGCGAACGAGGAGGCGCGGGGTGACAGCGCCGCCGCCCTCGGCTACCACATGCTCGTGGGGACGCTCTTCGACGATCCGGAGATCGTGCCGCGCGCGCTGGAGCAGGCCGCCGCGATCCTGCGCCGGCAGGGACGGGGCAAGGAGGCGGATGACCTCGACGCCGAGCGCGCGAAGCGCTATCCCAAGACGAACGGAACCCGCTAAACGGAGAGAGCATGGACGCGAACTTTGAATTCGAGGACGAGAAGGAGACGAGCGGAATCTCCCGTGAGGCGAGCCTGTTCCTGCTGATCACGGCGCTCGTGGCCTCCTGCGCCACGCACGTCCTCCTGATGTACGCCTGCTCGGACTGCGCGTTCGCCCCGCTGCGCGGCGAGATCCGGGACGCGCGCAAGTGGACGAAGGAGCTGCCCGTGATGCAGGTGCGGAAGATGGACGGCGATCCCTTCCTGCTTGAGAAGGCCGAGCTGCCGCGTCCCGCCGCCGCCCCGGACGCCGAGAAGCAGGAGGAGCGGGTTGAGCGCCTTTCCTCCGCCGAGAAGAGCTCCATTGCGCCCGAGATGCCCGCCGCCGCCGTCGCCGCGACGCTCGCCGAGCCCGCGCCGGATCCCGCGAAGGTGGCGCCGACCGAGTGGATGCCGCGCCAGGAGATCGCCGCGATCGAGGCGCCGACCGTGCCCGACGACCTGGCGGCCCTGCCGCGCCTCGTGGTGCCGAAGGTCGAGCGCGTGAGAGGGGCGGCGGACATCACGCCGGCCTACGACCTCATGTCCGCGCCGAAGCTCGCCGCCGACGCCGGCGGCGGGAACGGCGTGGTGCGCTCCGCTTCCCTCT